>Ga0105045_10001304_pt1 | contig 20222 bp, 15 predicted proteins | sample MAT02_FD_78089 | JGI IMG/M metagenome (GOLD analysis project Ga0105045, IMG submission 78089) | Freshwater microbial communities from Lake Fryxell liftoff mats and glacier meltwater in Antarctica - MAT-02 (megahit assembly) | ecosystem: Environmental > Aquatic > Freshwater > Ice > Liftoff... | reverse complement strand
GCAGATCCCATCACTGCGGGAGCGGACCGGGTGTTCCGCGATCGTGTGCCGGGCACCGCAGGCCAGGCCCACACCGTGATCCAGGGTGGCGGGCACTTTCTCCAGGAGGACTGCGGCGCACAGCTCGCACACGTGGTGGCGGAGTTCATTGGTGCAGACACCAACCAGGCTGATTCCGGCGGGGCTGAGTCCACCGGCACGGTTGATTCCAGCGGCGCTGAGTCCAGCGGGGCGACACCGTGAGTACCCCGCCGCTCGCCGCGTTGCGACCTGATGCACTGTCCGATGCGTTGTCGGATGCGCGACCCGACGGGCGCCGGTTGCGGGGCGAACGCACCCGCTCCAGCATCGTGGCTGCGCTGTTGGCGCTGCTCGACGACGGTGTGCCGGCACCCACAGCGGCACAGATCGCTGAGCGTGCGAGCGTGTCGGTGCGCTCGGTGTTCCAGCACTTCTCCGACATGGAAGCGCTGTACGAGGACCTGGCCGCCGCCCAACGCGACCGAGTCGCGCCGCTGATCGCCTCCGTCGAGCGACCCGAGGGGCTCGACGAACGCATCGTCGCGCTGGTGAGCGGTCGCGCCGAGCTGTTCGAGACGATCACGCCGGTGCGACACGCGGTGGCGGGCCGTGCGGGCCGCTCCCCCGCGCTGCGCTCGCGCCTGGCAGAACTCGCATCGGCGCTGCACACGCAGTTGGCGGAGCAGTTCAGCCCCGAGTTGAGCGCCATGCCCGCACGCCGCCGGGCCGAGGTGTTGTCGCTGGTGGACCTGTTGTGTTCGTTCGAAGCGTGGGACCGGCTCCGCGTCGTGCAGGGCATGGAGCGCAACGCCGCCGAGCGCAGTCTTCGCACCGCCCTACGTGCCCTGCTGACCTGACGCTGCTCCGACCGGCCAGCGCCACGTCGCCCGGTCACCCCACGAACGGTGAACTGTGTCGCAGAACGCGTCGATCCCGGCGCGTTCTGCGGCACGGTTGGGTGGTGCGGCACGGTTGGGTGGTGCGGCACGGTTGGGTGGTGCGGCACGGTTGGGGTGTCAGGGGGTCGGATCGACGCGCCGCACCGCACCGGTGGCACCGTCACAGCTGACCTCGACCAGGTCGCCATGCGCCAGGCGCAGTGTGGCGTCCCCGCAGCCCACCACCGCCAACAGCCCGAGTTCACGGCACACGATCGCGGCGTGGGAGGTCAGCCCGCCGTGGTCGGTCACGACCGCTGCGACCTGGCCCAGCAGCGGCAGCCAGCCCGGATCCGTCGACGAGGTCACGAGCACACCGCCGGGCTCCAGCATGTCGAGGTCGCCCGGATGATCGAGCCGGCAGACGACACCTCGAGCGGTACCGCTGCCGACGGCGAGGCCGTTCACGAGCCCGGTCGGACGCGTCCAGCGGTCCACGCGGGTCGGGTGCGACGCCGCGGTGTCGTAGGGGCGCGCCTGGAGCACCACGGGGACCGACTCGTCGCTGCGTACCGCGAACTCGACCTCGATCGCATGACCGAACCGGGCTTCGGCCCGACGCACCCAGCTCACCACCGTCGCCGCAAGGGCACCTTCGGGCGATTCGTCGCCGGTGACCGACCATCGCAACGGATCCGCCCTGCCCGACATCAGACGGTCGCCCAGTCCGCGCACCACCTCGATGACCACACCGCGTGCCCCGTCGCTCAGCGCCGCGCCGGCCCATCCGTCGCCCAGGTGCACCATTGGTTGCACCATGACCGCCATTGCGGGGTCATCCGGTGCAGCCGATGACGGGTCCGCGGTGCGCTGTCGGTACCCGCGTGTTCCCCTCGCCCAGGCCGAGGCGAGACAGTCCCGGTAGGCAGCCGTGGCAGCCTCCACGTCGCTGACCGACAGCCTGGTCACGTACTGACCGGCGAAGCTGCGGCCAGCGAGGTCCTCCGCCACCGCACTCGACCGCAGTGCGAGACCCACGGCCCCCTCGTCGAGCAGTCGATGCACCGACACCGAGAGCGACTCCTGCGCCACGTCGGGTAGTTCGGCGGAACCGAAGGCCTCGTGGAGTTCATCGCCGGACCGCTCGTGGCCGCCGACCGCTGCATCGACGAGACCGTCGAGCCGGTTGTGGGCCACGACCGACCGCCACGCCGTGGTGCTCAACGCAGCACCCCCGGCGAGCAACGGACGGTCCGGGACGGGCCAGCGCCCGATCGCGCTGAGAGTGGCGAACTTGGCTCCTGTCAGCGTGGGGTCGGCGGCATCGTCGTCATCGCTCCACACCAGGATCGGCACCAGCACAGTCTCCCCCACCCCCGGCGCTCATGGAGCCGTGCACCTCGGTGGATCTGACACACTGTGGGCCGATCGAGCCAGGACCACCCGGGGGGAACCGTCACGATGCCCGATATCGCCGAACAGCTCAAAGGGGTGCTCCCCGTCGACCGGGTGCTCAGCGGCGACCGTATCGCCGAGGACTACACCCACGACGAGTGCCTGACCGCAGAGCCCGTCACCCCTGCGGTGGTGGTGTGTCCGGAGAGCACCGAGGAAGTGGCCGACGTGCTGCGCTACGCGCACCTCGAGCGGATCCCGGTGACGGCGCGTGGTTCGGGGACGGGGCTGTCGGGTGCGGCGATCCCGGGCCCGGACTCGATCCTGGTGTCCTTCGAACGCATGAACCGGGTGCTCGAGATCGACACCGAGAATCACGTCGCGGTGGTCCAACCGGGCGTGCGGCTCAACGAGCTCGACGAGATCACCCGGACCCACGGCCTGGTCTACCCGGTGTACCCGGGTGAGTACTCCGCCAGCCTCGGCGGCAACATCGCCACGAACGCCGGCGGGATGCGGGCGGTCAAGTACGGCGTGACCCGCCACCAGGTACTGGGCCTCGAAGCGGTCCTGCCCGGGGGCGAGGTGCTGCGCAGCGGCGGCAAGTTCGTCAAGGCCTCGACCGGCTACGACCTGACCCAGCTCGTCATCGGCAGCGAGGGCACCCTGGCGCTCGTCACCGAGGCAACCCTGCGGCTCTACCCACGCTCCGAGCACCAGACGACCGTGCTGGCGCCGTTCACGACGCTCGAGCAGGTCACCGATGCCGTGCCCCGCATCATCGATTCGGGCATCGGACCCCTCATCCTGGAATACATCGACCTGCTCACCATGTCGGCCACGCAGTCGTTCTGCGGCCTCGAACTGGGCATCCCCCAGGAGGTGAAGGACACCGCGCTCGCCTACCTGGTCGTGATGATGGAGGACTCGGTCGAGTCACGCCTGGACGAGGACACCGAGCGGCTTTCCGCGATGCTGTTCGACCTGGGCGCGATCGACGTCTACGCCCTGCCCCCACACTCGGCGGCCGATCTCATCGACGCGCGCGAGAAGGCGTTCTGGATGGCGAAGGCCAACGGCGCGGACGATGTGATCGACATCGTCGTTCCCCGGGCATCGATCCCTGCGTTCATGGAGAAGGTCAGTGCGCTCGCCGGCGAGTACGAGGCATGGATCGCCGGGTGCGGCCACGCTGGCGATGGCAACGTGCACCTGGGGATCTTCTGTGCCGACCCCGACCGCCGCCACGCCCTGCTGAACGCGCTGTTCGCCGAGGGGATGGCCCTCGGGGGCGCGATCTCGGGTGAGCACGGCATCGGTGTCGCGAAGAAGCGGCACTTCAACACCCTCGAGGACCCGGCGAAGATCGCGCTCATGCGTCGCATCAAAACCGCGTTCGATCCCCACGACATCCTCAACCCCGGCGTCCTGTTCGACGCCGACCCCAGCCACCCGCCAACCACCCACGGAGACAGCAGCTCATGACCGAGTCAATGAACGGTGCCCAGGCGCTCATCCGCACGCTGGTCGGTGCCGGCGTCGACACCTGTTTCATGAACCCCGGCACCTCCGAGATGCACTTCGTGGCAGCACTCGACGACGTGCCCGAGATGCACTCGGTGTTGGCGCTGTTCGAGGGCGTCGCGACGGGAGCGGCCGACGGATATGCGCGCATGTCGGGTCGGCCTGCGGCGGTGCTGTTGCACCTGGGGCCCGGCCTCGGCAACGGACTGGCCAACCTGCACAACGCACGCCGGGGTCGCACGCCGATGGTCAACATCGTCGGCGACCACGCGACCTACCACGCCCAGTACGACGCGCCGCTCCAGAGCGACATCGCCGCGATCGCGTCGGGTGTGTCCACCTGGATCCGTTCCTCGACCGACCCTGACACCGTCGCCACCGACGCCGCAGAGGCGGTTGCTGCGGCCACCTCGGCGCCCGGCCAGGTCGCCACGCTGATCCTGCCCGCCGATGTGTGCTGGCTCGATGCGCCCGGTGCCGTCGCCCCGGTCGCTCCCACGCCGCCAACGCCGGTGGGGGCCTCGACCGTCGAGCAGATCGCCCAGGTCCTGCGCTCCGGCGAGCCCGCAGCACTGCTGATGGGCGGGTCCACCATGCTCGAACCCGGCCTGATCGCCGGCTCTCGTGTCGCTGCTGCCAGCGGCGCCAAGTTGCTCTCCGAGACGTTCCCCGCACGCCTCGAGCGGGGTGCGGGTATCCCCTCGGTCGAACGCCTCGGGTATCTCGCGGAGTTCGCACAGGCCCAGCTCGACGGGCTGACACACCTGATCCTGGTCGATGCGCTCTCCCCCGTGTCGTTCTTCGCCTACCCCGACAAGGCCTCGGACCTGGTGCCCGACGGCTGCCAGGTGCACGTGCTCGCAGCACCCGGAGACGACGCGCCGGCGGCGCTCGCGGCCCTCGCCGACGCGCTCGGCGCAGCGCCGGACGCCGCCATCCCCGCGGCCGCGTTCCGACCCGAGCGGCCGACCGGTGCGCTCAATGCCGAGACGCTGGCGTCCGCCATCGGGGCGCTGCTGCCCGAGGGCGCGATCGTGGCCGACGAGGGCAACACCAGCGGCTTGTTCGTCTCGGGGTTCACCGCCGGCGCACCGCGCCACGACTGGCTGTGTCTCCCCGGTGGGGCCATCGGCTACGGCATGCCCGTCGCCACCGGCGCCGCGATCGCCTGTCCGGACCGCAAGGTGTTGAGCCTCGAAGCCGACGGCAGCGCGATGTACACGATCCAGTCGTTGTGGACCCAGGTCCGCGAAGGCCTCGACGTCACCACGGTGATCCTCAACAACCGCTCCTACGCGATCCTGAACATGGAGTTGTCCCGCGTGGGGGCTGATCCGGGCCCCAAGGCGCTCGAGATGTTGGACCTGACCCGCCCCGAGCTCGACTTCGTCTCGATCGCCACCGGCATGGGCGTGCCGGCGACGCGAGCCACGACCGCCGAGGAGTTCACCGAGCAGCTCGAAGCCGCGCTCGCCACACCCGGTCCGGCGCTCGTCGAGGCGATGCTGCCGGCCAAGCTCTGAGTCCGGTTCCCGACAGCGCGAGCGCACCCGGCAGCGCGGGGTCTCTGGCACATCGGACGCATCGCACATCGGGCGCACCCGACAGCGCGGGCGCACCCGGCAGCGCGGGGTCCCCGGCACGCCGGACGCATCCGACCAGTACGAGGGTCTCCGGCGGCGTCGGACCACCTCGCTAATCTCCTCCGGTGCCCACCCCACCGCCCGTCGACGCCGTCGACCTGCTGACGCAGGTCACCGCGGCGATCCCCGACGGCGAGGACCGCCCGGCCCAGCGCGAGATGACTCGCGCGGTCCAGACCGCGTTCCGCACCCAGCGCCACCTCGCGGTCCAGGGACCGACGGGGGTGGGCAAGTCGCTCGCCTACCTGCTGCCCGCCATCGCAGCCGCCGGGCCCGACGACCGCACCGTCGTGGTCACCTCGTCCAAGGCGCTCCAGGACCAGCTGGCCAATGTCGATCTGCCGTTCCTCGCCGAGACCCTCGATCGCCCGTTCAGCTACGCCGTGCTCAAGGGCCGGTCGAACTACCTGTGCGCCGCTGCAGCTGACGAGGTGCGGGTACACCTGCGGTCAGGCGCCAGCCAGCAGCACCTGGACCTGGGCGCCGGCGACCCATCGGCATCATCCGGGCTCGCCACCGACCTGTCCGACGACGAGGTGGTCGCCGAGGTCGAAGGGCTGCTCGACTGGGCCGAACAGACCGACACCGGCGACATGGCCGAGCTCGACGACACCCCGCACTGGCAGGCATGGCGTGCGGTGTCGGTCGGCCCCGGGGAGTGCGTGGGCGCCGCGAACTGCTCGTTCTCCGACGAGTGCTGGTCCGAACGCGCACGCACCGCTGCCGGGGACGCCGACGTCGTGATCGTCAACGCCCACCTCTACGGCGCGCACATCCAGACCGGCCGCACGTTGCTGCCCCACCACACCCGTCTGGTCATCGACGAGGCCCACGAGTTCGAGGACTCCATCGTCGGCTCCCTGAGCGTCGAGCTCACCGAGGGACGCCTGGCGAACCTGGCCCGTGTGCATGCCCGCTGCGTCGCAGATGACTCCGGGGGCGGCGGCCAGAAGGACAAGGTGGGCACCTCGTTGCGCTCCGCGGGCCAGATGCTCGAGTCGCTCCTGACCGGCATGACCGCGGACTCCTCGGGCCCCGCAACCCAGCTGCGGTTGCGCGACGGTCTGGGCAGCGACCTTTCCGCCGTGGTGTCGACCGCTGTCGCTGCTGCTGACCGGGCGCTCAACAGCTTGCGTCGCGCGGCCAAGCACGCCGGCCAGGGCACCTCCCGGCACCGGGTCGACCGGGCTGTGCGCGTCGCCGAAGGCGTCCTGTCCGACGCGCAGTCGTTGCTGGGGTCGCTGGAGCCGGGCTCGGTGTGCTGGATCGAGTCCACCCGTGGTGGGCGCCACGCGCTGCGGCTCACCCGTATCGACGTCGCCGCGACGCTGGCGGTGCGGGCGTGGGAAGACTCGGGACTGACGGTGGTGTGCTGCTCCGCGACCCTCGACCGAGGCACCGCCCGGCGTCTCGGTCTGGACGCCGAGTATCTGGCGGTCGACTCGCCGTTCGACTTCCGCGAGCAGGCGGTGCTGTACGTGCCGAAGCTGGCACGGCCGAACCACCCCGACTGGCCCGAACAGGTCGCTCAGGTCATCGCGCACCTGATCGAGCGTCTCGACGGACGAACACTCGCGCTGTTCACGTCGAACCGCATGCTGCACGCCACCGTCGAGCGCTGTCGCGAGCTCTGCCCCGACGCCACGATCATCTCCCAGGGCGAGGCCCCCAACCCCGTGCTCCAGCAGCGCTTCCTCGACGACGAGCACACCAGCCTGTTCGCGACCGCGAGTTTCTGGACCGGCATGTCGAGCCCTGGCACCACCTGTTCTGCTGTGGTGTTGGACAAGATCCCCTTCCCGGTTCCCTCGGACCCGATCATCGAGGCCCGCTCCGAACTCGTCGGCGACGACCGAGCGTTCCGCGAGGTGTCGGTGCCGGCGGCCGGGATGCAACTGGCCCAGGGCGTCGGTCGTCTCATCCGGACCGCGACCGACCGCGGGGTGGTGACGGTGTGTGACCCGCGCCTGGCCGAGGCCCGCTACCGCGAGCAGATCCTGGAACTGCTCCCGCCGTTGCGCCGTGTGCGCAACGCCGAGTTCGTCGACCGTTTCATCGACTCACTCGAGCTGGACGGCTCTCCGGGGTCGACTCCGGCCCAGCCGGTCGTTCCGGTCGAGTTGTCAGCCTGAGGTCTCCCGGCACCCGGTGTCGCATCCGGCGGCGGTACCTCACGGTGTAGTCCGGCCAGTTGTTGGTGATGCGGCCCGAGTCGGTCTTGTACCAGGAGTTGCAGTCCTCGGCCCACACGGTGCGCTCCGCGGCGGCTCGGATCTTGTCGTCGTAGCGCCGCATGGCGAGGTCGGTCACCTCGGCGGAGCTGGAGTCGTCGCGCATCATGTCGACCAGCAGCGAGCGGATCCACGCCACCTGCTGTTCGATCATGAACAGGATCGAGTTGTGGCCCAGGTTCGTGTTCGGCCCGTACAGCATGAACAGGTTGGGGAACCCAGCGACCGCCACGCCCAGATACGCATGAGCCCCATCGGCCCACACCTCGTTCAGGTCGATGCCGTCACGGCCGGTGATGCGCAGCGGCGAGAGGAACTCGGTACTGCGGAACCCGGTGCCGAAGATGATGGTGTCGACGTCGAACTCCCCGCCGTGCGCGGTGCGGATCGAGTGCTCGGTGATCTCGGTGACGTCGTCGGTGACGACCTCGACGTCGGGGCGCAACAGGGTCGGGTACCAATCGTTCGCGATGAGGATGCGACGACACCCCGGGGTGTAGTCGGGGATCAGGGCCTCCCGGGGCAGCTTCGACGAGACGAGCTTGCCGAGTTCCTTGCCGAAGCGGTCCTGCATCAGCGCGCCGATGCGGTTCCCTTTGCGCATGAGCGCGAAGCGGGCCTCGAAACGCCAGTAGATCGACGCCCGATACGCCCGCTGGAGCGGTGGCACATGGTCCAACAGCCAGCGTTCCCACTGGCGGTACGCCCGGTCCGGCTTGGGTGCGACGTAGTTGACGCTGCGCTGGAACAAGGTCAGCTGACGGGCCTGGGCAGCAACCCTCGGAACGAACTGGATGGCACTGGCGCCGATGCCGATCACGGCCACCCGCTCCCCACGCAGGTCGTGGTCGTGGTCCCAACGCGCCGAGTGGAAGAGGGTGCCCTCGAAGTCCTCGAGCCCCGGGATCTCGGGGATGTTCGGCCGGTTCAACTGTCCCAGGCCCGACACCACCACATCCGCGGTCACCCGCTCGCCGTCGGCCAGTGTCAGCCCCCAACTCTGGTCGTCGTCACTCCATGTTGCCGAGGTGACCTCGGCGTCGAAACGCAGATGGGGCCGTAGCCCGTGGGAATCGATCAGCGACTCGAAGTAGCCCAGGATCTCGGGCTGCTCGGCGAACTTGCGGGTCCAGTCGGTCTTGGGTGCGAACGAGAAGCTGTACAGATGCGACGGCACGTCACACGCCGCTCCGGGATAGGTGTTGTCGCGCCAGGTACCGCCGACGCCGTCGGAACGCTCGTAGATGGTGAAGCTGTGGATCCCTGCGTCCTGGAGCTGCATGGCCATGCACAGTCCCGCTGCTCCGGCGCCCAGGATCGCCACCCGAGGTGTGGCGGCGGAGCGTTCGCCCGCAAGATGTTGCGTTGCACCTGCACCATCGACCATCTGCACCCCCGTACTTGACCGGCCGGTCGAGATCGTACAACGGCAAACGGACGGCGGAGCTCGGACAGCTGTGCAGGGGACGGAGGTCGGACCGAGCTCGGACCGAGCCCTGCCGACCGGGATTGGTCCGGACGTTCACCGGGTTCCCGTCCGCAACGACAAGGAGACCAGATGAGTACCGTCGATCTGACGAAGAGCGAGTTCGAACCCACCGTCACCGCCGAGGGCATCGTCCTGGTGGACTTCTGGGCATCGTGGTGCGGCCCGTGTCGCTCGTTCGCCCCGGTGTTCGAAGCAGCATCGGAGGAGCACCCTGCGATCACCTTCGCCAAGGTCGACACCGAGGCCGAACAGGAGCTCGCCGGCGGTCTGGGTATCCAGTCCATCCCCACCCTCATGATCTTCCGCGACGGCATCCAGATGTTCTCCCAGCCCGGCGCCCTGCCGAAGGCAGCCCTGGACGACCTGATCGGTCAGGTCGCGGCACTCGACATGGCCGAGGTCCGCAAGGAGCTCGGCGTCGAGGAGCCGGCACCCGCAACGGACTGACTGCGTCGTAGCGGACCCGTCCGGTCCGCTGACGCAGCTCGGTGCGGCGTCGTCCCTGCTCTGGATCTCGCCGCTCGGTGCAGCTTTGTGCGTGAGGTGACGGATTCGGTCACCTCACGCACAAAGCTCTGTCAGATCGACTCCTCGGCAACGGGGTCGATGACGAGACCCTGCAAGACCGGTTCCTGGGAGAGACCAGATCAGCGGGAGCCGATCAGCTCGGTATCGCCCGCGCCCGCAGCGTCGTCCGAGCTCTCGGCATCGGCGGGTGCATCCTTGTGGATCGGCTCGGGTGCGACGCCGTCGACATCGAGTCGAGGCAGCCACTCGAGCCAGCGGGGCAGCCACCAGGCACGCTTGCCGAACAGCTCCATCGCGGCAGGCACCATGACCATGCGCACCAACGTGGAGTCGATGAACACCGCGACCGCCATGCCGAAGCCGATCAGCTTCACCGTCGGACTCGGGTTGGCCACGAAGGACAGGAACACCACGATCATGATCAGCGCCGCGGTCGTGATGACCCGTGCGGTGTTCGCGACTCCCAGCACCACTGCATCGCGGGGGTCGCCGGTGCGGGTCCACTCCTCCTTCATCCGGCTCATCAGGAAGACCTCGTAGTCCATCGACAGGCCGAACAGGATCACGAACATCACCAGCGGCACGAAGCTCACGATCGGAATCGTCTCGGACAGCCCGACGAGCTGTCGTGCCCAGCCCCACTGGAAGACCGCCACGACGATGCCGTAGGCGGCGCCGATGGACAGCAGGTTCATGATCGACGCCTTGAGCGGCACCAGCAGCGAGCGGAACACCAGCGTCAACAGGATGAACGCACCGATCACCACTGCACCGATCACCAGCGGCAGGTAGGTCTCCACCCGCTCGGTCAGGTCGAGCAACGTGGCCGTCGAACCGCCCACATGAGCTTCGAGCGAGGTGCCTCTGGTGGCCGTCGCCAGGTCGGCTCGCAGTCGGTCCACGAGCTCCTTGGTCGCCGTGGCGTCCGGGCCGGTGGTGGGGGTCACCTGGTAGATCACCGCGGTCGTGCGGTCCACCGAGTTGGGGATCGGACCGATGGCCGAGTCGATGCCCTTGACGGTCCCCGCTGGCTGGAGCGCGCCGAGCGCGGTGTTGACCGGGCCCAGCTGCTCCAACGCCGTCAGGTAGTTCGGAGCGTCCTTGTCGTCGACAGCCACGGCCACCACCAGGGGTGCGTTGATGCCTGGGCCGAAGCCCTCGTCCATCAGGTCGTAGGCCTGGCGCTGGGACAGCGATTTCGGCATGGACCCGTCATCGGGCATGCCGAAGCGGATCCCGAGGAAGGGCACGGCCAGGATCAGCAGCACCGCACCGCCGGCCAACAGTGCCGTCCATGGACGAGCCGACATCGCGGTCGCGAAGCGTCCCCAGAAACTGTTGTGGGCGTCGACCTCCTCGTGGTGACGGTTCGGCAGGCCGAGCGAGTCGATGCGACGGCCGGCGAAGCCCAGCAGCGCCGGCAGCAACGTGCAGGCCGCAAGGACCATGACCGACACGCCGATCGCTGCGGACAGCCCCAGGGTGCGCACCAGCGGGATCGGCACCACGAGCAGGCCCAGCAGGGCGATGCAGACGGTCACGCCAGCGAAGATCGACGCTCGACCCGAGGTCTGTAGCGCGTAGCCCACCGCATCATGTGGTTCGTGGCCCTCGCTGATGAACTGGCGGTACCGGGTGACGATCAACAGCGAGTAGTCCAGCCCGACACCGAGCGAGATCATCAGGGTCACCGGCGGTGCGGCAGACGACACCGTCGTGAAGCTCGCCAGCAGATACACCAGACCGCTGGCGGTGACGGCGCCGAACAATGCGGTCGAGATCGGGATCGCCATGCCCCACAGCGACCCGAAGGCCACCAACAACAGAATCGCGCCGATGCCCAGGCCGACTTCATCGGCGTGGTTGGCCCACCAGCTGACGGGGTTGTTCCAGGTGTCTGCGACCGGCCCACCGATGGCGGTCGACACGCCCGCGGATCGGGTCTCGGCGAGGGCCCGGTCCAACTGCGACCAGGGGTTCGTGTAGTCCGAGGGGTCCTTGTCGGCGTTGATGGGGAACCGCTCCATCAGATCGACCGCGCTGCGGTCGTAGGTGACCGTCGAATAGGCGATGCGGCCGTCCTCGGCGATCGGCGCCGGGATCACCTTGGCCAGGTCCTCCACCGCGGACCGCTCCGATTCGGGCAGCGCCCCGGCGACCTTCTCCAGGTACTCGGCTGGGTTCTCGCTGAGCGGGTCCGAGACCGAGCTGACCGCCGGCAACTTCTCCATCGCCGCGACCGCGTTCGCGATCGAGCGGGCGGCGTCACCATCGGAGACGCTCTGGCCCGCCGGAACCGAGAACACCACCGTGGCGGTCGCGCCGTTCTGGGACGAGAACCGCGTGTCGAGCATGTCGTAGGCGGCCTGCGAATCGCTGCCGGGGATCCGGAAGTCGTCCGACACGCTCTTCTCGTAGATCGCGCCGAGGTAGCCGCCTCCCACCAGGATCAGCACCCAGATCACCGCGGCGATCCGGTGATGGCGGGCGATGCCCGCCCCGATCCGACCCAGCAGGGTCAGATCGGCTGCGGGTGTGCGCTTCGCTGCTCGGTCCTGCGTTCGAGGCATCGGGTCATCCCTTCGGACGGTGGCCGCACCCTGCACCGGACGGTGCAGCGGAGCAGACGCGTTCCCCAGTCATCGGCTGCCGAGATCACTTCCTGAGCGTTCCTCGCCAGTCGGGCTGGGCCCGGGGCGTAGATTCGCCAACGTGTGCGACACGATGGTGACCCGGACCGACGACGGTCTGCTGTTCGCGAAGAACAGTGATCGGGACCCCAACGAGTCGCAGTTCCTCGACTGGCGGTCGGCGGCCGAGCATCTGCCTGGCGAGACCCTGCAGTGCACGTGGATCGAGATTCCGCAGGCGGCGCGCACCCGAGCGGTGCTGTTGTCGCGACCGTGGTGGCTGTGGGGTGCCGAGATGGGAACCAACGACGCAGGTGTGGTGATCGGTAACGAGGCTGTTTTCACCGATTCCCACGAGGACACCCCGGGGTTGTTGGGCATGGACCTGTTGCGTCTCGCACTGGAGCGGGCGGATTCCGCCGATCAGGCCGTGCAGGTCATCGTCTCGCTGCTCGAACGCCACGGGCAGGGAGGCTCCTGCAGCTTCGAGCACCCGAGCTTCAGCTATGACAACAGCTTCCTGGTGGCCGATCCGAGCGGCGCGATCGTGCTCGAGACCGCCGGGCGCTCCTGGGCGACCGAGCCCGTCACCGGGGTGGCTCGCAGCATCTCGAACGGGCTCACCATCTCCGGGTTCGCGCACCCCCACCGAGATCGACTTCGGTCAGCGGTCGGTGCGGGCGCGAATCGGCGCGCCCGCACCACCCGGGGCGCAGAGCGGGCGACTTCGGTGGCCGACCTGGCGGCGGTGCTGCGCGATCACGGACCCGGCACCACGCCCAGCTACTCGCCGCTCAACGGCGCGATGTCTGCCCCCTGCATGCACGCCGGGGGCCTCGTGACCTCCAGCCAGACGACCTCGTCGTGGATCGCGGATCTGCGCGGACCGACCGCACAGCACTGGGTGACCGCCACCGCTGCCCCGTGCACCTCGATCTTCAAGCCCGTCACCGTCGACACCCCGGTCGATCTGGGCCCGCGTCCGACGAACACCGATGACCCGGCCACCCTCTGGTGGCGTCACGAACACCTGCATCGCCGCGCGCTGCGCGACCCGGGAGCCCTCATCGCCCGGTTCCGCGCCGAACGCGACCGGACCGAGTCGGCGTGGTTCGCCGATCCGCCCCCGAGCTCCGCAGCCTTCGCCGACGCGGACCGGCTGGAACAGCGGTGGCTGCTCGACGTGGTCGACGGCCCCGACACCGATGTACGCCCGGCGTGGGTGCGCCGGCAGTGGCAGCGGTGGGACCGTGCAGCGGGCAGACCGGCTGTCGGGACCGCAGCATGACCCGAAGCGCGTACTGCGTGGACCCGAGGTGCGCGACGTGACCCGGGCCGCTTTTCACCTAGGCCCGAGGTGCGCGACGTGACACGCGTCGTGGTCGTCGGTGCGGGTCTGGCGGGACTGTCGGCCGCGCGTCGTCTGGTCGAGCTGGGCGCCGAGGTCGAGGTGATCGAGGCCCGCGACCGTGTCGGGGGACGCACCGAGGGTGGCCACACCAGCGACGGCACACCGGTGGAGTTGGGCGGCCAGTGGCTCGGCCCCACCCAGACCCGCATGTACGAGCTCGTCGAAGAGCTCGGCATGCAGACCTTCCCGACCTACAACACCGGCGACCACATCACCCATCTCGCAGGGCGGGCCGACCGTCTGAAGTCCCATCGCGGCGCCGTTCCACGCCTGGGACCGTTCGTGCTCGCCGATCTGTTCCGTGGACTGCGCCGCTTCGACACCGTCGCCAACTCGGTGCCGCTCGACCAGCCCTGGTCCGCTCCCGACGCGTCGACGCTCGACGGTCAGACCTTCGAGACGTGGATCCGGGCGAACCTGCGCACCGAGACCGGACGCGCCTACTTCCGGATCGCCACCGAAGCGGTGTTCTCGACCGAGAGCTCCGATCTGTCCGCCTTGCACGCCGCCTTCTACGCGCACTCGGGCTCGGGCCTCGAGACGTTGTTGTCGGTCGACCGGGGGGCGCAACGCGACCGGGTCGTCGGCGGCACCATCCGCATCAGCGAAGAGATGGCCGACCGCCTCGGCGACCGGATCCGCCTGAACTGTCCCGTGCGGCGGATCGAACACGGCGCCGACGCCGTCCGGGTCGAACTCCGCGACGGACAGGTGGTCGAGGGCGACCGGGTCATCGTGACGCTCCCGCCGACCCTCGCCGGTCGACTCGAGTACGCACCCGCACTGCCGTCATGGCGCGACCAGCTCACCCAGCGGCTCCCCGCCGGGTCGGTCATCAAGTTCCATGTCGTCTACGACGAGCCCTTCTGGCGACACGATGGTCTGAGCGGCCAGGTGGCCTCCGACACCGGACCGGTCAAGGTCACCTTCGACAACACCGCGCCGTCGGGAGGCCCCGGCATCCTGGTGGGATTCATGGAGGCCAACGACGGTCGGGTCTGGGCGCGACGCAGTGAGCCAGAACGGCGCGACGCGGTGGTTGACTGCCTGACCCGCTACTTCGGGCCCCGCGCAGCACACCCGGTCGAGTACCTGGAACGTGACTGGATGGCGGAGGAGTTCAGCCGCGGTTGCTACGGGGCGCACTTCACCCCGGGGGTCTGGACCGCGTTCGGCCGGGCGCTGCGGGCCCCGATCGGACCGATCCATTGGGCGGGCGCCGAATGCGCCGAGGTGTGGAACGGGTACATGGAGGGCGCGGTCCGTTCCGGTGAAGGAGTCGCAGAGGACGCGATGGCCGGCCCCCGAGGATCCACCATCCGAGAAACCAGCCTCCCAGGACCCACGACCCGAGAAGCCACCACAAGAGAGGCACCGAACTCATGACCCCAGATCCACAGGACAGCACCCGGACCGAACATGACTCGCTGGGTGAGGTGAAAGTGCCGCTCGACGCGCTGTGGCAGGCCCAGACCCAGCGCGCGGTCGAGAACTTCCCGATCTCGGGCCGCCGGGTGGACCCCGAGCTGATTGTCGCAGTGGTGCTGATCAAGCGCGCTGCGGCGCCGGTGAACGCGGCGCTCGGTGTGATCGACCTCGACGTCGCCGAAGCCATCGTCGCTGCTGCGGACGAGATACTCGCGGGTGGACACAGCGACCAGTTCCCGATCGACGTGTTCCAGACCGGCTCGGGCACGTCCACCAACATGAACGTCAACGAGGTGCTGTCGACCCTCGCTTCTGCTCGGCTCGGGCGTGCTGTGCACCCCAACGATCATGTCAACGCCTCGCAGTCCTCCAACGATGTCATCCCCACCGCGATCCGACTCGCGGCACTGTTGGCGATGCACCGCCAACTGGTGCCATCGCTCGCCCACCTCGCCGCATCGCTGCGCGACGCACAGAACCGCTTCGCCGAGGTGGTCAAGGCCGGCCGCACCCACTTGATGGACGCGGTGCCGGTGACGCTCGGCCAGGAGTTCGGCGGCTACGCCACCGCGATCGAGCTGGGGATCGAACGTCTGGAGGGCACCTCTGTGCGGCTCTCGTCGCTCCCCCTCGGCGGCACCGCGGTCGGCACCGGTCTGAACGCCCCGCCCGAGTTCGCACAGCGGTGCATCGACTCGTTGCGTGAGTACCTGGACCTCGAGCTCCACGAGGCTGCGGACCACTTCGAGGCGCAGGGCGCCCAGGACGTGCTCGTCGAGCTGAGCGGCGCGACCCGGGTGGTCGCGGTGTCACTGAACAAGCTCGCGACCGACCTGCGTTGGATGGCATCAGGTCCGTCGACCGGACTGGCGGAGATCCGTCTGCCCGAACTCCAGCCCGGCAGCTCGATCATGCCGGGCAAGGTCAACCCGGTGCTACCCGAAGCAGTGCACCAGGTCGCCGCGCAGGTCATGGGCAACGACGCCACCATCGGGCTCGCCGGTGCTTCGGGAGCGTTCGAGCTCAACGTGATGCTGCCCGTGATGGCCGACAACCTGCTGGGGTCCATCCGGTTGCTCGGCAACGTCAGTCGGTTGCTCGCCGACCGGTGCATCGATGGGATCGAGGCCGATGAGGAACGATGCCGCCACCTCGCGGAGTCGTCCCCGTCGCTGGTGACCGCACTCGTCCCGCTGATCGGCTACGAAGCAGCCGCAGCGGCAGCGCACCGTGCGGTGACCGAACGGCGGACCCTTCGCGACGTCGTGGCCGAGACGGGGTTGGCGTCTTCCGAGCAGTTGGAGGTCGCGCTGGACATCCGTGCCATGACACGGGGTGGAATCAGGTCGGGATGACCCGTTCAGTCCACTGACAGCAGTGCGAAGAGTTCGGTCTTGCGATCCTCGAACTCCTCGAAGGTGATCGCCTCGTCCTCGAACTGCTGATGCAGATCGGCGACCATCTTCAGCAGCTGGTCGGGAGGGATCTCCTGGCCCGGAGCGAGCGCAACGGTGGTGTCGACCACCTGCTCCTCGGGCGTCTCGGCGTCCTTGTCCAGGCGCTTCTCGCGCTTCGCTGCGGCTTTGGCCTTCTTGGCCCGGTCACGCTGCAGCTTCTCGAAACTGGTTCGACTTGCACCCATCGTGATCCTCCTTGCACTTCGTCCGGTATCCGGCCGGGGCACGCCGCGTGCGGCTACCGGGCCCACCGGTGACGTCGGCGTCCCCCATCGTAGGGGTGCCGTGACATGAGGAAGCCGCCGGCACAGTGCCGGCGGCCCCCAGGGAACTACTCGGTATCAGACGACCCGTACGTTCTGGGCCTCTTCACCCTTGCGACCGGGAGCGACGTCGAATTCGACTCGCTGGCCTTCTTCGAGCGACTTGTAACCCGAGCCTTGGATATTCGAGTAGTGAACGAACACGTCCTCGCCCTGCTCTCGGGAGATGAATCCGAAGCCCTTCTCGGAGTTGAAGAACTTCACGGTACCTGTTGCCAACGTCTTCTCTTCTCTGTCCCTGGTTCGGCCCTTCTGGCCGTACCAGTGGGACCATGGTAGCCGCACCCGCCCTGTTCGCGGGGATCGCGGCGGAATCCTCTCGTCCGCACCACTCGGGTCAGCTCACCGTGACGGGGAAGGACACCGTCTCGGCGGGGTCGGCGTCGGGCTCCCAGGGGCGCACGTACCGGAGTTCCAGCGTCGTCGTCCCTGCTGCGACACCTTCGACCACGATGCGCTGGGAACCGCCGGCGCCCATTGCTCCCGAGGAGCCAGCGACGTAGGTGTCCTCGACGATCCGGACGACCGTGTCATCGGGAGCGGCCGAGGGTTCCCACTGGTAGCCCGTCGTCGGGTTGGCATCGAGCACCAGGGTGGCGCGCCCACCGATCGCCAGATCCACAGGTCCGGGGGAGTCGATCACGGTTCCTCCATCGGCTGCATCGTCGTCGACCGTCGTGGAGCTCGGTGACGCCGAGGATCCTGTGGTCGTGGTGGTCGTGGCGTCGTCCCCGGAGCTGCAGCTGAGCGTCGAGCCGCCCACCGTGGCGATGCCGACAGCTGCCAGTGCCGCTGCTGCGGTCCGGACCTTGGAGTTCATCTTCTACCTCACCAGCTCGTCGGTGGACCGACGATCGACCCACATCGATCCATCGGCGCGAGCTTGCACTGCTGTGAGAAGAACGGCGGCGGACGTCCGAGCGCTCAGGGCAGGGTGACGGCGAGCCACCCGACCAGGATGGCCAGCAGGAGGATCCCGATCAGCCAGATGGGCCAGCCGCCGAAGGCCTCGATGCGCTTCTGGCGCATCTCGTACTCCAGGTTTGGCTTCGAACCCACCGGCGGCAGGTGGTGCTCTTCTTTGCGAGGTTTGCTGCCTTTGCTTCCCACATCGTCACCCTACCGGTGTTCCGCCCGGCCGACGCATGGGTGTACAGTGGAACGAACACAGAGCCGATCAGGATCTCCCCGCCATCGAGCGCATAGGGGTCCTGTCCGCTGCTCCGGCCGAATGGTCGCAGCACAGGCCCCCGACGAGAGGGATCGTCGAGGCCGTCGGTTCGGGCAGACGTCGTCAGCGCCGACCCCCGTCGGCGCTCCCGTTCTCGGGACGGCGCTGCAGCAACTGCCGAGGAGCACAGTGCAGCAGGTGACCGACATCGCCGAGCGTTCCAGCGGGGCGCACCAGGCCGACCGAACAGCCCAGGACCGAGCGGTCCGCGACCGAGCGGTCCACGACGACGGTCCTCGGCCGGCAACGACATCGGTCCCACCCGGATTCGAGTTCGCTGTCGAGGCCGCAGCCGCCGCCGAGGCCACAGCTGCACAACTCGAGATGCTCGCCCAGCACCGAGTCGCGTGGCGCTGGACCCTGGAGCGGTTGTTGCACCGCACCGACGAGGATCTGGACGCTGTTCGCGACCTGGCATCGCCCGAGCGCGAGCAGGTCGTCGCGGACTTCGAGGAGGAGCGGGACCGACTCGAAGCAGCGCTGCGTCGACTCACCGGTGCCAGCGCCGGCGATCCTGATCCGACGCTGCTGGAATCCGCCGGCGAGGTCCGGCTGCAGGCATCCTGGGCTGCGGGCCGATTGGTGGTCTGGGCAGCGGGACCCGGCACCGAGCCAGCGGGCTCCGACGAGCTCGAACAACGTCTCGGCGCAGCTGGTGTGCTCGAGAGCGGTTGGACGAGTCATCCGCCCGTGCGGCTCCCCAGCGGAGGTGCAGCTCCCGCGCTGGCGCTGCCCGTCGGCGATGCGCTCGGCTGGCTCGCTGCAGTGGGCGGCGGCCACGACGACTCGACGCTGGGCAGCAGCGTCACCTGGCTCGGACGGGTGGCGGTCATGGCCATCCGTCTGGTGGCCAACGGGTCGATCGTGCCGAGTGTGCGCACGCGGCGGCGCGGCAAGCAGGGCAACGACGAGACGGTGGAGCTGTCGGTGCGCTGGGGTCCGGCCGTGCTCAGCTCGACCGAGGTCGACGAACTCGCCTCGGCGCTGCCGGGCCCGGTCACTGCGCTCGAGCGCACCGATGCCCGCCCGCTCACGCTGTCGGTGCTCGGTGCCATCGTCAACGCCATCGCGTCCGACGCAGCGGCACGGCTGACCCTTCCCGCCCCGCCCCCGGACCCACGCGACCCCGTCACGATCGCAGAGACCCTCCTGACCCGGCTGGACGGCTCCGCGTTCGAGGTGCCCGCACGCGCCGGGACCGAGGTCGCCAAGCGGCTCGACCGGTGGTCGACGCCGGTCACGACGCCGTCGGACGCGCGACTGGTGGTCCAGCTTGACCCGCCGGACCAGGACCACGCCTGGTTCCTCTCGGTCCTCGGGCCCGACCTCGACGGGCAGCTGGTGCCGCTCGAGGTCGCCCTGATCGAGAGCCGCCCGAAACGGCACCTCGCCGACGAACTCGCCCGACTCGAGCGGCTGATTCCGGTGCTGAAGCGCCCCGGCGAGGCACGACGGGGCCAGGTGGTGCTGAGCCAGGACGAAGCATGGGAGCTGATGACCAGCACCGGTCCACAGGCGCTCGCCGCCGGATTCGACGTACGGGTGCCGGCACTCTCGCGCCGCAAGCCCTCCCCCGCGCTGCGACTCGACACGGTCGCGACCGATCCGTCGGTCGTCGGCGCGCACCAGTTGGCCCAGGTCCGCTGGTCGGCGGTGTTCGACGACGTCGAGCTGACAGCGGCCGAGATCTCGCAGCTGGCCAGCCAGGCGCGTCCGTTGATCCGCTCGCACGGCAGATGGGTCGAGGTCGACCGCGTGGACCTGGCCGAGGCAGCAGCGGCACTGGCGGAACGATCTGCCCAGACACAACTCACCGGCGCCGAAGTGCTGCGCTTCGCGATCGGCCTCGAGGAGTCACCGCTGGCCGGCGGGTTCAGCGTCAGCGGTTCGGGTTGGGCCGCAGACCTGCTCGCCCGTGCCGAGGAGATGTCGGCCGAGCCGATCACCTCGCCCGAGGGCTTCTCCGGCGAGTTGCGCAGCTATCAGGGTGAGGCGGTGGCCTGGCTCGGCTTCCTCGACTCGGTCGAGCTCGG
>Ga0105045_10001302_pt1 | contig 20241 bp, 17 predicted proteins | sample MAT02_FD_78089 | JGI IMG/M metagenome (GOLD analysis project Ga0105045, IMG submission 78089) | Freshwater microbial communities from Lake Fryxell liftoff mats and glacier meltwater in Antarctica - MAT-02 (megahit assembly) | ecosystem: Environmental > Aquatic > Freshwater > Ice > Liftoff... | reverse complement strand
TCCCGCTAAAAAAAGAAGTAACTAACTGATATTAAACATTTTAATGAAAAATAGTTTACGAAAACGTTATATTTTAACTAACTTTTAATCAATGACTTATGTCGTTAGCGGGAATCGCTGATGTACAGACGGCATTCAGCAAATGTTAAATTGCCCAGTTACCGATCAACCTTTAACAGAAGCTGTGACATTATAACCCTGTTCGCATAAAATTCAGGAAAGTGTTGCAAAAGACATTTTTCAAAAAAGAAAGAAGGATTAACTACAAAAAAAATCCCCTGTGTGTCCTCGCAAAATTGAAAGTTATAAGCGAGCACGATGATGCTTTTCGAGAATTAGTCACTAATATGTCAAAAAAGTGTACAGAATTACAAAAAATCAAAATTATTTATATTCATAATCGTGAGAATTACTTGAAAAATCCGTCACTTTTAGAATTCTAAACTGAAAAGTGACGGATTCAATACTGATCTATTCCTTAGGCATTTTTGTATGTGAATTGACTACAAGCCAATAAGTTAAGCCTAACGATGCAATGACGGCGGCCATAGAAAAAACTACCCAGGCTTCTGCACTCGCATAATCCAAAATAATAATTTTACGTGCTATCGCCATTAAAGCCGTTGCTAAAACTAGCTTTAAATGACTCATATCTTTTCTTAAATATAAAATAATATTTAAAAAAATTTCTATGGCAATTAATACAAGCAAAAATGCTCCAAATAATCCTAATAGCTGATCAATGTTAAGGGAGAAAGTAGGAGTTTCAATGACCTCCAGATAAAATAAATAGCCCACATTTAAAATAGACCGAATAATAGCGAGAGTCATTAAAAGAGCTAAAATTTTTATGCCCACTAAAATGACTTTTTGTAAAAAATTTATGCCCGAACTTTTTACGTCTATAGGAAATGAGGCACCTGCATCATCTTCATCATCTTTTTTCATTTAAAACCTTTTAGTTTGCAGTTAGTTGGGTAAAACAGGCAGCGCTGAAGAATCAAAAAGTGGAAAAAATTTGTATCAAGAACTGTAAATTTGCTGCTAGCATTAATAGAAGGAGAATTAGGATCTAGAGCAGGTGACGTTGATAAAACGGTGTCAAAGCCATCATTAAGAGTAAATCCATTTGCATCGGATGTTGCATGACCCAAAACTATTAAAGTCCAATAAAAAATGACTATATTTATTTTTGATAACTTCTGCAAGATTAGATATTCAGAATTTATTTATTTGAAAATTTGAGGATGCGTGTGAGCTTATCACTTTTATGGAGGATAGATTAAAAAGTTTTTGTAACAAAGCAGAGATTTTGTTAGCATATTTTCTTTATTAAGACTCGCTTTTTTTAGTTTTTTATCCATCGGGTACAAAGGTTTTCTGACACTTGTTTAGGCATTTATTTGAAAAATTTCTTTCTGAGGTAAAAAGGGAGTGAGTGAAAAGATTGAGCAAAACAGCTTTAAAATCGGAGCATTCAAGTCATGCTGAATATATTCAGAAAATATCAACGCTATATCTATTTAGTTGTAACGATTGTGATTATTATTTCTTTTTCCTTCTTCGGAACTTACAGCACGCTTGGCTCTAACACTTGGCGTGAACAACTTGCTTTTAAAGCAGTTAATGGTGATGAAGTCACGCGTTCTGAAGTGGACGATATGTCGAATTTTATTTCCACAGATAATTCAGATAAAATGGCTTATGGTGGTGCATGGGGGCCAAACTTCTTAAATGATGGAGTGATCACAAAAGACTTCTTGCAAACAGGATTAGCTGAAGAACTTTTGGTCGCTTACAGCGAAGAAATTCACGATGAGTGGATTAAGCGAGCTGAAAAAGAAAAGAAATTTAATTTATATACCAATCCAAAAGCTGCCTTTATTGGTGTAGAGCAAGCTTGGAACTATTTTGCGCCGGACATGTCTAAGAATTTTCATTCTTTACGCAGTGCTCAAAACCCAACAGATCAACAAGCAATTAACGATCGCATTAACTTATTTTTAGCTCAGAAGAAAACACCTTCTTCTATGCTGAAAAAAATCTTGCGTTACCAAGAGCAACAATTTGACTGGTTAACTCCTGATTATTCCTTAGATAATCGCGACCTTTCTTTATTCGGCTATCATACGTTGAACGACTGGTTTAGTGCGCACTTCACAACCATTGTTAGTCAGTTTATTATCAACGCGGCGATTTTGGCTGAATCTAAGGGTTACACAGTTTCTCGCGCAGAAGCTATGGCTGATTTAGCTCGTAACACACAAATTAGTTATTCAGAAAATGTAAAAAATCCCAATCTTGGTGTTGCATCTCCTCAAGAGTATTTCAATGAGCAATTGCGTTTGCTAAATATGGATCAAGGGGCTGCATTAAAAGTGTGGCAACAAGTGTTATTGTTCAGACGTTATTTTCAAGATGCAGGTCAGTCTGCTTTTGTAGATACTTTGGCATTCAAGAATTTTGATAATTATGCGAACGAAGTTGTCACAGCAGATGTTTATCATTTACCGGCTTCTTTACAACTAAAGAACTATAAAGATTTGCAAAACTTTCAAATGTACCTTCAAGCTGTTTCCGAAACTTCTCCTGATTCTCTAGCACTTCCTACAGAATTTTTATCAGCAGAAGAAGTTTCTAAAAAATACCCTGAACTTGTGCAAAAAAGTTATGTGTTGAACGTCGCACAAGTCAATCAAAAAGCTCTTCAAAGCAAAATTTCTATCAAAGATTTGTGGGCATGGGAAACAGAAGATAAAAATTGGGATATTCTACGTGCTAAATTCCCAGAATTAGGCATTAAAACAGGCGAAACAGTTGAAGAGCGCTTTGAATTATTAGAGGATTTAGCAGCTTCAACAAGAACGCGAGTCGATAGCTTTGCGAAAAATGCCATTATTGAAACACATCCCGATTGGATCAATCAAGCTCTTAGCAATGCACCTGTTAAAAAAATTAGCACAGGAATTCGTTTAGACGGTGAAAAAATGCCTTTTGATGGTTTAGATACACGCGAAAAAAGAGAAGCTTTTACACGTTATTTGGATGAGGCTCCACTGGGTCAGGAAATCGATTCTTCTTCACCACTTTACACTTATACAGCAGATCATAAAAATTATTATCGCATTGAAGTCTTAGAACGCACTGAAGATTTAAATATTTTGACTTTTGCAGAAGCAAATAGTGATCAAACATTGAATCTATTAACAGACCGCGTTTTAGAAGAGTATTATCTTGCGAATAGAGAAAAACATCCAGAAACTTATCAACAAGATAATAAGGAATGGAAATCATTTAAATCTGTTCGTGATGTCGTTGCAGATGAATATTTTGCAAATCTTTGGAAAAATATTGAAGAAATTAAACAAAAATTACAGGACAACGATCCTATTTATGCTTCAATGGGCAAAGATCAATTAGTCGCCTTGCGATTTTATCCTTATTTTCAAGAAGTTAAGGAAAAAATTTCACAAGAGCCTTCTCAAGTCCATATTTTTATTAGAAACTCAAAAGAGGATGACTCAGTCGATCCTTCAAATGAACTTGTTTTAAATGAACAATGGAAATTAGAACACGAAAATGTCACAATGAGTCGCGAAAACACACACGATCTTGTTGAGGTTGAAGAAGCGTTTGAATTAGCCCCTACCGCTTGGTCTCATTTAAAACCGAATTTCAATGGCGATCTGGTGATTTTCCAAGTGATCAACAAAGGAATGAGTGATGAAAATAAAGCCACAGTCGCTAAAAAAACTTTAGAAGCTCAATCGCATCTTTCGTCTGCTGCACAGCGCGCTTTAATGCAGGGGGTTTTAAAAGAGTTAAAGGAAAAAGACGCTATTTCCTTAGCTTATTTGAAATCATCACAAGAGTCTATTGAAGATAAAGAAGGAATGAACTAAGATGGATTTGATGAATGCGAAAAAAATTTAATTGAGATTTTTTTCGCATTCACTCGCTTACATTTTTAATAGTGACAATTTAGTCTTTTTAAACTGTGGAGTTTTATGTCAGAAATAGAAAAAATTTTTTCTTTACTTCCGGTTTCATTCTTTGGTCTTTCAATTGACTGTCATCACTTATCTACAAAAAACTCTCGGCCTTCCTTAACTCAGCATCTGCTGCCATCCACACATCAAATATGTAATGAAGAAACGTTTGCAAAAGTTGCAATGGGTTGGAACGAGGATGGCATTGGTTTGACTATTGCTTTTGAGCAACCCTTTAAAAAATCTTTTTTCCCAGAGGTCAATAAAGGGGATAGTGTAGAAATTTTTATTGATACTCGGGATGTTAAAACGTCGGGATTCAATACGCGTTTTTGTCATCATTTTTTCTTTTTACCTGAACCTTTCGAAGGTCAATCAGCTGGGGAAATGACGCATTTTAGAACTGAAGATAGCCATGAGCTATGCGATGCGCGCTTGCTAGGTTGTCAGGCAACTTTTAGTCCAAAAAACTATTCTATGAATATTTTTATTCCTCGCGAATGTTTGCATGGTTATGATCGCGCGCAATTCGATCGTTTAGGCTTTACTTATCGCATTAATCGCTTAGGTGGCAAATCTCAACATTTTTCTGCCTCTTCAAACGAATTTTCTATTGAACAACAGCCCTCCTTATGGAGTTCAGTAAGGCTTGTCGAATGAGAACAGCATTGTATGATCATCACTGTCAATTGAATGCAAAAATTGTTGATTTTGCTGGTTGGCAGATGCCTATTCACTACAAAAGCATTTTAATTGAGCATCTAGCTGTAAGAGAAGCTGTTGGGCTTTTTGATGTTTCTCATATGGGGCGAATTTTAGTTGAAGGCCCCAGTGCAGAAAAACTTCTGGATAAACTTTCTGTTAGCCCTCTTATTGAGCATGAGACCGGCACGGCAATTTACACTATTTGGTGCAATGAGCAAGGAGGGAGTGTAGACGATGTGATGCTTTTTAAGGTTTCTAAAAGTAAATTTTTTATCATTGCCAATGCTGATAATCGCCTAAAAGATTTAGAGCACGTACAAAAACATGCTAAAGATTTTGATGTCTCTATCACACCTTATTATGAACAGTATGGAATACTTGCCTTACAAGGTCCACAAGCTCTTAATTTATTAAGTGAAATTTATCCTGCTATTGTTGATTTGAAGCCGATGCATTTTTTGATCACGCAAGATCAGGGTGAGGAAGTTTTAATTTCGCGTACAGGTTACACAGGCGCAGGTGGTTTCGAAATTTTTCTTAGCAACCCTTTAACGATAACTTTGTGGCAAAAATTATTGCAGCTTGGCACAAAATATGGAATTGAGCCCATTGGCTTGGGGGCACGAGATACTTTGCGTTTAGAAATGGGCTTTGCTTTATATGGTCATGAGCTGTCTGATACAATTGCGCCTAGTGAAAGTGTTGCTGCATGGACAGATAAAGGTAAGCAGTCAGACTATATTGGAAAAGAAGCGCTAAAAAAAATACAATTAAGTGATAAAAAGCGTTACGCTTATGGCGTTCAAGCAATCGACTCAGGTATTATTCGACAAAATTACTCTGTCATAAAAGAGGGTAATGAAATTGGAACCGTCACTTCTGGATCTTTTTCACCAACTTTAAATCAATCCGTAGCACTTATTTTAGTTAATCAGCCTTTAGAGATTTCAGATATTGTCAGTGTGCGTATTCGTCAAAAGGATTGTCGGGCGCAAATCGTTAAAATTCCATTTTTAAGGAAAAGTATATGAAAAAATTTACAGACTCACATGAATGGATTGTGATGGAGACTCCAGAAATTGGGCGCGTAGGCATTACTCAGTACGCACAAAAAGAGCTTGGAGATATTGTTTATGTTGAGCTACCTAAAGAAGAGAGCTTAGTCAATGCAGGTCAAGAAGCTGTCGTGTTGGAATCGACAAAAGCTGCTGCAGATGTTTATTCACCGGTAAGTGGCAAAATTATCAGTGTAAATACCCTTTTAAAGCAATCCCCCGAGCTGGTAAACCAAGCCTGTGAGACTGATGGCTGGTTATTTAAAATTCAGATTTTAAATGCTGCTGAAGTGGATCAGTTAATGGACTTACAAGCTTATGAAGCGATGTTAAATGGAGCTTAAATGGATTTCATCTCAAATCAAACTGTACAGATTAAAGCGATGTTAGCAGAGCTCGGCCTGCAATCTGTGAATGATCTATTCAAACAAATACCTGATAATTTAAAAATAGCCTATCCAGATACTGATGATGGCCTATCAGAATATGAAGGTCTATGTTTGATGGAAAAATTAGCAGCTAAAAATACTTTTAGCCACTTTGAAAATTACATGGGTGCTGGAGCTTACGAACATCATGTACCTGCATTAGTTGGTGCGATTTGTAGTAAGTCTGAATTTCTAACTTCTTATACTCCTTATCAAGCAGAAGCCTCACAAGGGATGTTACAAGCAATTTTTGAATTTCAATCCATGATTTGTGCATTAACAGGAATGGATGTCGCTAATGCTTCCGTATATGATGGAGCTTCTGCATGTGCAGAAGCTATTTTAATGTGTTTAAGGTTACATAAAGATAAAAAAAAAGTGCTAATTGCAGAAACACTCAACCCCCGTTACCATGCTGTCATTGAACAGTATTTAAATGCCCACGAGATAGAAATAATCCTTATACCTGTAAATTCAGTAGGCAAACTAGAAAAAGCAAAATTCTTGTCACTTATGAATGATCAAGTTGCAGCTGTTCTTATTCAGTCACCCAATTATTGGGGAGTTATGGAGGAGTGTAAAGAAATTTTCGAGCTCGCAAAAGAAAAGCAAATTCTCTCCATTTTATGTGCAAATCCTTTAGCTTATGGCCTGTTTCAATCAGCTGCAGAGCAGATGGCCGATATTGCGGTAGGTGATTGCCAACCATTAGGAATAGCCTTGCAATTCGGCGGTCCTTACGCCGGTTATATAGCTTGTAAACAAGACTATGTGCGCCAGTTGCCTGGACGTATTGTAGGTGAAACTTCAGACTCGGAAGGCAAAAGAGGATTTATTTTAACTTTACAAGCGCGCGAGCAACATATTCGACGTGAAAAAGCAACTTCAAATATTTGTACAAATCAAGCTTTAAGTGCCTTAGCAAGTTTAGTGGGAACTCTTTGGTACGGAAAAAATGGAATTAAAGCTTTAGCCTTAACAAATTTTCAACGTGCTGCTTATTTAAAAAACCAATTATCTGATTTAGATAATGTCCAAGTGATCACAACTGACACTTGTTTTAACGAGTTTGTTGTACAATTTAAGCAACCTTTAGAAAAAGTATTGAATCATTTTCATCATTTAGCAATTCAACCAGGGGTCATTTTAGAAAAAGACTATTCTTCTTTAAAAAATTGTTTGTTGGTTGCAGTGACTGAAACTAAGTCCCAAGATCAACTTGATCGATATATACAGGCGGTGAGAACAATTGGATAAAACGATTTTTGAAAAATCTCAAGAAGGGCAGCATGCTTTTAGTTTGCCAAAAAACTCAGGAGCTTTTGGAAACTTTTTTCCTCCCTCTTATTTATTACGTCAAACAGCTTTAAATTTACCGGAAATATCTGAAATTGATTTAACCAGGCATTACTCACAACTTGCTCAAATCAATCGGGGGATTGATACTAACTTTTACCCATTGGGAAGCTGTACCATGAAACTGAATCCTCGCATTAATGAGTATTGCGCACAGTTTCCGGCTTTTACACGTATTCACCCTTTAGCCCCGGATGAAACAATTCAAGGAAATCTGCAAATTATTCATGAATTGATTGATATGCTATGCCAAGTTTCGGGTATGGCAGACGGAACACTTTTACCTAATGCAGGAGCTCAAGGAGAGTTTATTGGGTTGCAAATGATCGGTGCGTATCATCGCAGTCAGGGGGACTATGAAAGAAGTGAAATGTTGATTCCTGATAATGCGCATGGAACAAATCCTGCAAGTGCTGCAATGGCAGGTTTTAAATGTATTTCTATTCGAACAAATGCTGAGGGTGATTTAGACATTGACCATCTACGTAGCCTGGTTTCTTCACGCACAGCAGGTTTGATGCTGACCAATCCCAATACTTTAGGATTATTTAGTTCTGTCATTCAAGAAATTGCGCAAATTATTCATGAACAGGGGGGATTTCTCTATTACGATGGAGCGAATCTTAATTCTATTTTGAATATCGTTAAGCCCGGAAAAATGGGCTTTGATGTCATGCATATTAATTTACATAAAACTTTTTCGACTCCACATGGAGGTGGAGGGCCGGGATCGGGCCCAGTCTTGTGTAATGAATGTTTAAAATTTTTCTTACCCATTCCCAAAGTGGTCAAAAATTCGACAAGTTACACGGTTCAATGGCAAGATAAAAAAAGTATAGGGCAAATTGCGACATTTCATGGAAATTTTAGTGTGTATTTACGCGCTTTTCTTTATATGAAGTTGCATGGCCATTATGGGTTAAGGAAAATTGCTGAGGTCGCTGTTTTGAATGCTAACTATCTAAAACATCATCTAGCAAAATTATTTAAAGTGCCCTATCCGCAACTTTGCATGCACGAATTTGTTGTGCAGGCAGATAAATATTTGCAGCAGGGTGTACGTGCTTTAGATATTGCAAAACGTTTATTAGATTATGGAGTCTATGCACCCACAATTTATTTTCCCCTTATTATTAAAGAGTGCATGCTTTTTGAACCGACAGAAAGTGAGTCAAAGGCAACCTTAGATGAGTTCATTCAAATAATGACTAAAATTGTCAACGAAATTGAATTAAACCCGGAATTAGTTAAGTCTGCACCCCACAATCAAGTAGTCAAAAGGCTAGATGAAGTAAAAGCCGCTAAGTTTCCAATTTTGAAGCACTAATTGAATAAGACCCTGCTTGTTCTTTTTTAAAAATAGTCAAACAGGGCCTTCATCTCTAAATTTAATTAGCTGTAGGAAGGGTTTCAGCTAGCTGGTCTAAATAAGACTGTATAGATGAATCAATTCCTTCATCCATATCTTCTTGAAAATTCCAAGTTAATTTTTTGAAATCAACACGCAAATTGATGCGTTCATTTCGCTGAAGATTAGACTTTTCTAAAATAGTCATACAAATATTTGTAATTTTATCAAAATAGTGAATCTCAATAGCATGTTTAAAAACTGTACTATCATAAGTTGAAGTCGAAGAGTTTATTGTTTGCGTATGTAAAGAGTAAACAGGAAAAGGGTTTGGCTTTGTCGTTAACACTGCTTTTTGTAATGCGTTAAATAAGGTAGGATTTTGAAGAAAAAATTCTTTTACCTTTCTATTACCTAAATTATCTAATTGTGTACTTGTAGAAGTTTGAGTGAAAGAATTTATTTTAGCAAGGCGTTCAATAATTTTTTTACTACCAGAGCTTGGGTAAGCAGTTGTCGTTTTAACATGGGTAAAAAGTTCATCAAAGCTAATAAAGCTTGCTAGATCGATAATCATCAAATTAGATTCATCTGTAAGCATCACATTGCCTGCATGAAGATCAAGATGCATTAAATTAAGAGACAAGGCATAAGTCAAGGCATGATGCGCTTGTGCAAGTGCTATAAAACTTTCTTCTCTACTTAAAAAGTTTTTTGCCGTCTCATAAAGCGTTTCACCTTTAATGTACTCGAGTATGAGATTTTGTGTTTCAATTCCTTCTTTTGTAAAGGCATTAAAAAAATCTACTGATTTAACAATGTTAGGATGGTTTAATAGCTGACCCACCTGGAATTCTCGCTTGGAATCATTATAGAGCGTAGTTCCAAAACTAAAGACATCACATTTATAACATTTTAATGCAAATTTTGCTCCTTCACTATTTTCAACTGCATAAACCTTGCCGAATGCGCCCTCTCCTAAAACTTCTAAAATCGTATAACAGTCATGGGGAGAGTAAATTTCTTCACCCGGTGTATAAAATTCATAACTAAAAAAAGAGGACGTTTGATCACTACTATAAGTAGAAGATTGCGAGAACACAGAGTTTATTTGACTAAAAATAATGAGAGTTGACAATAATTTTAATAAAATTTTTTTCATAGCTTCCTTGGAGTTATTAATTAATAAAGTAGGCAGTTAAACATATTTAGATTAATTTTTTATTAAATTAAGATGAATTTAAAATAGACTACTTCTCTTTGCCTCGAGTCAAAAATACATATTTAATGATCATGCGTGTCAAATAAATCATAAAAGAAAAACAGATACATGTCAGTAACCCAGCATAAATGAAAAATGTAGGGGAATGATAAACCTTAAAAAAAAGAGAAAGCCCAACTTCATGATCAATATATTGACTTCCTAACCAAATTACAAAAAAATATAGGCTAAAAAAAAATAGACCTATGCCAAATGTCATCCACATCTTGGCTTTAAAGCCTAAAAATAAACTTTTAATTGGTCTCTTTTTAAGAAGAGCGTAATTGGACAAGCTGAAAAATATAAATCCTATTAGCAAAAACAGAATAAGTGCTAATGTTAGCAGTAAACGTATATTTTCGAAATTCATGTGCATAATCGTTAATTTAAAGCATTTTTTAACAATTGACAAATTTGGTTCACTTGTCGTTCCGCCATGTCAGTATAAAAAGGAAGAGTTAGCGCTCTTTCATAATATAGATCCATCGATGGATATTCCTTATCACAATCTAATGAATATTTAAGTGAGTCTTGTTGGTATAAAGGAGGATAACAGATTTTTGTTTCTATTCCATTATCTAATAAATAACGCATGATTTTTTCTTTATTTGTTTTTGTAGACGAAAAATCGATTTGAATAGTCATTAAATGGGGAGATGAAAATTTGGAGTTGACTTCTAAAAAGTCAACCTGGGAAATTTCTTTAAGTTTTTGATGATAATGTTTCCTAATTTGTTGTCTTTTAAGCAATAACTCCTCTATTTGTACAAGTTGGCTTAACCCTAAGGCAGCTTGAAAACAAGTCATTTTGTTATTTCCAGTTAGTGTGCAATAATTGTCGGCCACCGATAACTGATCTAATTTCTTTTTCTCTTTACCCCCATTTTGATAGAGTTGAAGTTTTTTAAAAATATTTACGTCATTTGTTGTAACAATGCCACCTTGTCCTGTTGTAATAATTTTAGATAAATTAAAACTAAAAACTGTCATATGACTGTTAAAACAAGACCCTACACAATTTTCTTCGCTATATCGACTACCAAAGGCTTCAGAAGCATCCTCAATAATAATCGCTTCAGGGTCAGATAAAAGTTGATCCAATTTTTCCACATTCAAAACATTTCCAGAAAAGTGAAAAGGAACTAAAATGAGTTTGCCTCGAGTTGAAGGAACAGTGAGTTGATCGTTAAAATTATCCAATTCTAATAAACCCGTAGTCAGATCAATATCTAATAAATGAATGCGATTTTTATTCATTGCAGCCGGATAAACTGTTGAAACTGGGCAATTAGGACTTGCGACTACTCGATCTGAAATATTTAGCTCACTTGCAAAATAAGCAGCCTTTTTCGCAGTCGTCCCATTACAAAATGCCACTGCATAGGTGGACCCACAATACTTGGCCACCGCTGATTCAAATTGTTCTACACAATCAATATCTAAATTTTTTAAAGAAAATGCAACCGCTTCTGTATCTTTATCTGTGATAAAGGGTTTAGTCAAAGGGAGTAATGGCACCGACATAGGAATTCTCATTTTTTTATTTATTTAGTATGTGAATTTTTTCCCAAACTTTCAAAAACTCACGTTTAGGTAAAATTTAGGGAAATTGTAGATCTAATCAAGGTTAACTGATCCGCAAACTGGGCTCAATAAAAAAATAAAAAAATCCTCTTATCTGATTGATTAAGAGCTGTTAACTTCACTTTACTTTGCAGGTAGAGTTTTAGTAATAGTCTAATAATCAGGTGTTTATGTAAATTGTGGTCACAATGGAAAAAATAATGGTAACAAATTTTTTTTATTTGCTGTTCTTATTTTGATAATCAACGAGTTACCAAAATCTGAAACTTTTTGTGAACTAATTTACTTGCCAGCTAAGACTTCATCATGCTAGATTCTTTCATGAAACAGCTTCAGACGGTATTGTGGAAACGTTGTTTATAACTTCTTAAGGAATAAAAAATATGTTAGTATGTGATACTCGTGATGCTTGGGCTCAATTTTTACAATATATTAAGACAAAGTGTTCGGTTACCGCATTTGGTAATTGGTTTGCTCCAATCCGAGTATTAAACGCAACTTGCGATGAGTTAGTACTTGAAGTTCCAAATATTTTTGTACAAGAATATTTATTGACAAACTATCAAAAAGACCTCTGTGCGTTTTTACCGTTAAAAGTGAATGGGGAGCCTTCAATCACTTTTGTTATGGCATCACCTCATAAAAAAGTGATTGCTGCGGCAAAACCCCAAACTTTTTTTGAAGAACCTTGTCCTAAAAATTTAGAGATCAAGCTCAACCCAAACTATCGTTTTGAGAATTTTATTGAAGGACCAGCTAATCAATTTGTAAAATCTGTAGCTATGGGTGTGGCTGCACGTCCGGGAAAAACCTATAATCCTTTGGTGATTTATGGGGGAGTAGGACTAGGAAAAACTCATATTTTGCACAGCATTGGCCATTATTTACGTGAGAACAATAAAAAAATTCGTATTCAATATACGACAACAGAAGCTTTTATTAATGAACTTGTTGGTCATTTACGTGAAAAATCTATCAAAGAAATGAAAACACGCTATCGTGAAGAAATCGACGTTTTATTAGTGGATGATATTCAATTTCTTCAAGACAGACCTAACTTCCAAGAAGAATTTGCCTGTATGTTTGAAGCCCTGAGTTTAAGAGGTGGTCAGGTTGTCATTACTAGTGACAAACCCCCCTCTCATCTTAAGCTATCAGAGCGTACGATTGGGAAAATGGAAGGGGGGTTAGTCGTAAATATGGGTATTCCAGATTTGGAAACACGCGTGGCAATTTTACAATACAAAGCCGAGCAAAAAGGCTTTATAATACCTCATAAAATTGCCTTTTATATCGCTGAAAATATTCATAATAATATCAGACAACTAGAAGGCGCAGTCAACAAATTGTGTGCTTACTGTAAATTACTTAACACTCCAATTACAGAAGAACTGGTTTCTAAAACTCTTAGAGAAATGTTTAATTTAATTCCACGTGAAAGAGTGGTTGTTGAGCAAATTTTGAAGCATGTTGCTGCAGTATTTAAAGTTCGGGTAAGTGACATAAAAGGAATAGCACGTCAAAAAGATATTGCAATCGCAAGACAGGTTGCCATGTATTTAGCTAAAGAGTTGGTTGACGAGTCTTTAACAATGTTGGGGGTGTCTTTTGGAAAAACTCATTCAACTATTTTACACGCGCATAAAAATATTGAAGAAAAAATGGCAGCTGATGAGAATTTACGTCGTCATGTTGCGATGGTACGTCGTAATCTAATCGACTAACTTAGCAAAATAAACAGTCAGGCTCACTATTTGATGATGATCTTGACTAGTTTATTTGTTGCCACACCTTTCTTATTGAATCAGGGTTGACAATTTTCATCTTAAACTCAATAAAAAATACAAATTAGAGTGGCTCGATTAAGAGACTTGAATAGCTTTCAGTAATTTTTTTAATTCTTTTTCTTTATATTTTCTTAACAATAATTCTTCATTATCCTCCTGAAATAAATCACTCAATGGAATTATTTATGCATTACATCAGATCGAAGCCTAATTATGAAGCAACTTTAACTCATTTGATTGATCAAGTTGTATCAGATGTCGAGAAATTGAGAGATGCAAAACAAATATTAGCGGATGAAAAGCTGCTGCATACATTAATTCAATTGACATGTTCATCCGATCTCAATCAAATTAATGTAAATTTGGTGGATAGAAAAATTAAATCTTTGAATAATTTGTTAAAAATTAATTTAGACAGCATGGCAAATGGTGATTTTAAATTAACAGCAAATGAAGTTTCTCTTGTGCAAACAATAATTACGCAGTTAGGAGTGCGTTTATCTGGGCAAAAGATCATTCCTCCTAAATTAAATTTGAGAGAAAGAACTGTCATAAAAATAAAAAATTGTGGCAAATCTCTTGTTGTTGTTTTTAAAAAAGTCATAGCGTTTTTACATTTACAATGGTTAGTCACATTTTTGACGAAAATTAAAGATAAGATTTTAAGTGTTTTTCCACAAAAAGCAAAATCTACAGAGCCGACTCAAGTGAATAGTATTCCTTCAAATGAATCACCTAAAGAAACTAAGATAAGTGTTGTTGGAGAATCGAAATTAGAAATACCGAATGCCTCTTCACCTTCTTTGAAAAGTGCCACGCCGCCTAAAAGTGCAACGCCTAACACACCTGCAGCCTCTACACCAAGTATATTAAGCAGACTTACTCCGAATTTTTTAATATCTTCACCTTCTTTGAAAAGTGCTACGCCGCCTAAAAGTGCAACTCCTTTGAAAAGTTCCACTCCACTTAAAAGCGCAACGCCTAACACACCTGCAGCCTCTACACCAAGTAGATCAAGCAAGCTTCCGAATTCTACTCCTTCTACAACTGCTGCTATTCCACCACTACCGTCGGTTATGATGAACAGCATGCCAATACCACCACCACCACCGCCACCAGGTGGACCGAATGCTAGGGCAGCAGTACCAGCCGCCCCTGATAAAAAATTAGCAAATGAGCCTAAAGATTTGCCTAACTTTGCGAGTTTAAAGATTCCTTCTAAAAGAAAAGAGTTTGTAGAAAAACTTGGTCATAAAAAGTTAGAGCAGCTAATAAAAGACTTACAAAAGGCTGTTGCGGCTGCAAAAGTTATCACTACCCAAATCGATGAGGTAAATACTAAACATACAGCCGCTCAAGAATATATGAAAGTTTATCAGACAGCCATCGATCATGATAAATTTTTATTGGAAGAATTTAAACGCAATCAGGGTCAAGATACTCTTGTGTTTACACATTGTGAAGAAGGTAAAGAATTAATCTTTTATTCGGATGCTGAATTTGCCAAATTAAATGAAGGAAAAAGCCCCCATCAACAAATTCGAGAAATTTACAAGATCTCTTTTGCTGAAAAAGAAATAAAAGAGCATTTGAGTAAGCAGGAAAAAGAAGCCAAGCAATACCAGACTGCTATCACAGATTGCTCTCAAAAACTTCATAAGCTTAGGAACCAAACTAATAATGGAATGAAAGAAGCAGATTTGAGAAAGGTAATAGAAGAGAAAGAAAAAATTATTGAGTATTTGGATTTATCGTTAAAAAATTATGATAACCATACGGTGACTCATACAATAGTTGTACCAGACGCAAGTGCAGAGCCCAAAGAGCCTGTACCTAACGCAAGTCAATTAAGTGTACGCGCTCAAAATAATGCGATTTTCAACCCAATGTCGTTATATAGTAAATTGGCAGCAAAAAATTGAATGTCAAAAGTTGAATTTAAGAACTTGGGTTGAAACACCCAAGTTCCTAAATTTCAGATTTAAACGACTGCTAATTCCTCGAGCTTTTCTTCAATTTTTTCTACTACTACTTGATGTACCGAGAGTGTAGGTTTCACGCCCACTGCGGACCATGCCTGAGAAAGTTGATGGACTAACTCTTGATTGCCTTCTTCAGCAGCTATTTTAAGTTGTAAGGTTGCAAAATCAGCAAAATTAATATTTGGATCTTCAATTCTATCTAATACGCGTTTCCAGAAGAGTACAGGCACTTTCCAATCACCTTGAGCCATAGCTACCATATGGAATACACGGTTAGGAATTTTAGAAAGAATATGTACACCGCCTTCATCACTTTCTAGTAACTCCTTATTGCGCTTGAACCACGAAGCATCCGGCATTGTATCTGGTTGTGGATCTGTTCCCCCCAATGGTGCTACATCTGTGTAGGCAGGTCCTGCTAAAAATGTTCTTAAGGCATAGCCTACACCTTTATATTGAATAAGATCTGGACCTATTAACCAATGATAATCGGAAACAGAGGCATGATTAGTATGCATTTCTGTACAAGCACCTAAAACATCTGCATAATGTTCATTCAAAGCGCCAGATTCTGCATAATAATTTAATTTATCACCAACTAAAGCATGTCCCATTTCATGTCCGGCAATCCCTAGAAACAGAAAAAATGCTTTAAAGTATTTATTACCGTCTCCATAAACCATTCTTAATCCATCAAAAAAAGCATTGACATAGTCTCTCATAAAATGCACGGCAGAATCTGCACGGCTAGTCACAAAATCTAGTCCAAAAATATCTTTCCAGAACTTCAGAACATCTTTTGTGTTTTGATAGGCAGACTTAATTGCATTATCAGGATCTGGAAGACTTTCTAAATCTTGTAAAGTATGGATTTCATTATCATACTTTAACACTCCAGGCAACCTCTGTTTATGCAGTGCATCAAAAACAGCAGCTGGGAATACTGGTTTTTCTTTGACAGGATTATCGGTTGGAGAAGTAGGATCATCTGAATGATGAAAAATGTTTCCAATTCTATCTTTTAGTGCATCAAAAATACTTTCTACTCTTTCTTCCACTCTATGCACAGCATCTTTCACACGATCTCCTAAAAAATGCTCTTCATGAGAGGGTGTAGCCAGTTCATTTTTGTTTCCGGCTTTTCGTCTTGTTAACTTAGGCGTATTTGGCAAATCTTCTAACGACTCTAGGGATTGCTCTACTTTTGGCTTATTATTTCGCATGTGCTCTCTATCTTTTTCAAGCTGAAGAGTTGTATGAGCAATTAATTGGATCGTTTCATTTTTTTTTCTTTCTGCTTGTTGAACTCTGTCATTTAATTTTTCCAAATACTCAAGAAGAATATTTTTAACTTCTACAGGTGTTTGTTTTTCTAAATCAAGTTCTTTTACTTGGCTCTCAACCGAAAGGGAGAGTTCTTTTTTGCTAATCTTTTGGTCTTTTTCTTTTTTTGCTTTAATTTTTTCCAAATATTTAAGAACACTTGTAACAATAGTTTTTAGAGTTTCAATTTGTTCGGGGCTAAGAGAGATTTCTTTATGACCCTTAGATTTTTTTATGTCTTTATTAAGTTGTGATACATGTTGATTCAAGACTTCATGATGAAGTTGAGCTTTAACTTTTTTCTGTGAATAACTCTCTTGTTGTTTTACAAGATGATCGATGATGTGTTGAACTTGAAAAGGTGCAAGTAGGGCATGTGAATGCGTCTTAAATTCAAAAGTAGGAGTATGAAGAACTTCCCCTGGTTGTATTGTTCTCATCATAAGATTTCTCCTTTTAATAAGTGATATAAAAACTTTAAGTCATGATTAACTTAGCAATCGAGCATTCACATTTTTCTACTTAAGTTCTTCTTAGTGTTCTGCTAGCGATTGCATTAAAAATGATTTTTTTTATGTTAAAAAAATATTTACCTAGTTTTATGTATAGACAGAAGTGGAGAAAAATCAAAAGATTATTTTGATTAATTTTTATTTGCTTGATTTTCAATGGATTGTAAAAAATAAATATTTAACTGAATCAGTGAGAATGAAATCAAACTGCTGAGAAGGATTTAATGAAAAGAAAATGAGGGTTAAATTGAGCTTTCAGTGTTATTTTTACAAAATGTTTTAAGAAAGCGAATGAACCAATTTAAGCAATGATTGATTCTAACTTCCTTAAGACGTAGAGAATTTAAAGAGCGTCTGGTAGATGTTTAGAGGGCTTAATAGACTTTTTTAATGGAGAGGGACTTGAGGGACTTTTTCTTTGCACTCTTTGTGTTTCAAAGGTATCAAGCTCACTTAAATTTCTCAGTGTTTCACCCTGGCTAGTCATTGCCTGTTTTAATTTATCTGCTTTAGTTGTGGCTGTTGGAGAATTTACTGGTGAAAGTTGTTCAACATGTCTTTTTGTTATTTTTTGTTCTTCTTCAATCTCTTTTCTTGTATTTGCATTAGCAGCTTTAAATTGGGGAAGAGATAAAATTCCACGCGGAGCTTTAAAAGCATTTTGTTTATGTGCAGTTTCGTCTTGTTTTTGAATATAATGAGAAGGTGTTTCTCCAGCTTTGTGAACCATGATTAACTCCTTGTAAAAATAAAATCTTAAGTTAAATGTTTTTAAGAGACTTAAACTTAAAAAACACCCTAAACGATTAAATTTAATTTATCAAAACAAAATATTTTATGACTTGAAAAAGCCCATAAAATATTTATAGTTGTTGTCTGCTAACTGTTTTCCGCAATATCTTAAAGAATTTTGATTCTTCAATGATTGAAAACTGACTTTTTTAATAATTTCAATCGCATGGGGATTAGAAAGAGGAGTTTTTAGGGTCTTAGTAAGTATTAGACCTCTTTCGAAATTGGCTTTCTCATTAAAATAGCCCTTTTTGGCATCTTTAACATCCAATTTTTTTGCCATATCTTCGGATATGTCCTCAAAATTAGCTGATAAATCTGCGCAAAAATTGACTGTTTTAATGAGCGAAGCGAATTTCGAAAGAGGTCTATTTTATTTTTTTCAAATTATTCATTATCTGAGATAATTTTGTAGGAAGACAAAGAGTCAATTGTTTCAAACATCATCTGACCATTAGCTATTAAATGTGTGAGATTCTAAATTTTTTATTGCTTCTGTAAATTTTTTTGCTTTATAAAAATATCCTAAAATAAAATGTTCAAATTCTAAATTAAAAAATACTTTATGCCGCTTTATCGTCAAATTGTTGCTCCAGGCTCTTATGTTTTAGAAAACTCTCAATCTTATAATTATCTGACTGAAAAGCATTTGCAAATTATTTGGTTTGAACAAAAACTATTGAAAAATCTTTATAATTCTGAAGGCGAGCTCATTGAAATTATTTCACCAGGCATTTGGAATACGGGCGCTGGACCGGATTTTTTAAAAGCTCATTTACGTATGGGAAAGAAAGAATATAAAGGCGATGTTGAAATTCATATTAACCCTGAAGGATGGTATGCGCATGGACATCAACTCGATGCACGCTATAATCAAGTCATTCTCCATCTTGCCTATACTTCCTCCATTCATTGTGAAAAAATATTTAAACAAGACGGGCAAAGCGTTCTTTCTTTACCTTTATATAATTGTTTAAAAGTCAAGTTAGAGCAACTCTTAAAAGAGATAGATATAGAAATTTATCCATATAAGCAATTTACACAGGCAGGTCATTGTGCTGAAAATCTGTTTAAAGCTTTGCCTATTCTACAAGTAAAGGAGTTTTTTAAATCAGCTGCTTTATGGCGTTTAGAAAAAAAATCAGACTATTTAAAATTTCGCGCGTCTGCTTCTTCTGCACAATTCATCCTTGGTTTGGCTCTTGCTCTAGGTTACAAACACAATGCCGAAGCTTTTTCCGATTTATATGAGAGTCTTTCAGAATATCAATACTTATCTGAAAATGAGTTGTTAGCGATAGGGATGGGGGCTTCTGGGTTTTTCAATGGAAAACACCCCAAGCATTGGGAAAGTTCTACAGTTTATCAACACTTGCGCGATTTATGGTGGCACTATCAATCTGAAATACCTTTGCAAGTTAATTTTAGATTAGATGCTGTTCGTCCTTTAAATCATCCCTTAAGACGTTTAGTGTACCTCGTTAAAATTTTGTCGAGTTCCTCCCCGAAGCTTTTATGGGACAAGATGTTACGACTCTGGAAATCTCACTTTAGTTGGATGCAAACAGAAAAACATGTCCTGCATTTACAAAAGCTTTTATTAGATGCAATTCCTGTCTATTCAGACAACTATTGGAATTCCCATTTCAATTTTGAAAAAGAACCCTATTCCCAACATTTGTCTTTAATGGGAGAAGATTTAAAACGTGAAATTCTTATTAATGCCTTTCTTCCCTTGCTTTACGCTAATATACAAGAAACTGCTGAGGTAAAAGAATTAACAGCATTTTCAAATTTATATGCGGGTTTTAAGTTTGCTAATACAAGTAAAACCCGTTATCTAAGACAACGTTTTTTTAATGATTCCAACCAGCATTTATTAAAATCTGCTCAAATTGAACAAGGAGCTTATCAACTACATAAAGATTTCTGCTTGCAGTTTGAATCAAGCTGTGAAGGATGTCCTTTTGTTGAACGTATGCAATCACAACAACTTATACCAAACCCGAGAAATAAAAGCATAAATTCATCCAACCTAATGGGCATCTTTTGATCAATCGTTTCTCATTGATAGTTAAGACTATCAACTTCGAAACGATTGTCAAAATCAGCCTCATTA
>Ga0105045_10001300_pt1 | contig 20255 bp, 22 predicted proteins | sample MAT02_FD_78089 | JGI IMG/M metagenome (GOLD analysis project Ga0105045, IMG submission 78089) | Freshwater microbial communities from Lake Fryxell liftoff mats and glacier meltwater in Antarctica - MAT-02 (megahit assembly) | ecosystem: Environmental > Aquatic > Freshwater > Ice > Liftoff... | reverse complement strand
CTGGTCTCCATTAAAAGCGTCAAAAATTTTATTAACTATGCTTTTAAAATATATCCCTACAGATTTACGTCCAGTGATTTTTGTTGATGAAACTCTAGAAAGGCGAAAAAGTAAAAAAATAAAAGCCAAAGGATACTACAGAGATGCAGTACGTTCGAGTGGAACAGTTACTGTAAATACCATCGGATTAAAATGGCTTGTAATGGCATTATCAGTTAGATTTTCTTATGCTAAGCGTACTTTTGCTTTACCTTTTTTTAATGTATTACAACCTTCAAAAAAATGCGATAAAGTAATGTACCCAAAATTATCAATTTATTATTTTAAAAAATTTATATGAGGAAATATCATGATTCATTCATCTTTTAGTCCTTACTCTTCTTACAGTAATTCTGCAGCAACTACTAACGTAACGCCTGACCCATTTTTTTGGCATTATGCGACAGAAGCTGCTAAGAAATGCTTAGTTCAAATAAAAGTTGATTCAGAAAAAATAGGAATGGGTGTATTATTGAAAAAAGACTTAGTACTTATTCCAAAACATCTAATCAGTTTAAATAGTACAGTCTGTGGTTCTAACTTAATACTCTTATTAAAAAAAATAGAAATTATTTTTAATCATGAATTTTTATGCCAAAGCTGTGTAGTTACATCTCTTATAGAAGATGGAGGTGCTAGGGATTATTGCTTATTACAGCTTGCTGAGCCAGTAATTTATGCAGTTATCCCCTCTATTAACTATAACTCTCCTAATGAATGCTTATTTGTTCAATATGTTGATCACAGAATTGACTCAACTGTTTGTTCACCTTGTACTAACAACAAAAATGCTTTTTGCAGCTCTAAATTTTCATGGACACAACCGGGAAGTTCAGGCGGTATTTATCTCAATCGATTTGGTGAGCTGATTGCTCTACATTTAGGTCAAGCTAATACAAAATGTAGAGGACAAACGGATCAAGAACGGCAAATTTTATTAATTTCTGATATAATTAAAAACTCACCTTTTTTTTGTACACTAGATCAAACCTTTAATCCTTTGCCTATTATTAAATGCTTAACTCCTCTCACAAAAAATATAGGTATAGACTTACAGAAAGATTATAAAAGTTCTCGTAAAAAAAGCCTTTTTACAGATGAACCTTTTATTTATAAGTTTCAAGAAATACATGTAAGAAATGCCGAACGAAAGATACGGATTTGTGTTGAACCTAATATGAAAAAAAAGGATGCAGTTAATGTAAGAAGGTTTTTTGATTACGAAATTTCTTATATAGAAAAAAAACATGGAAAAACAACTGAAAAATCCAATATCCATAATGCTTCTTATCCTAAAGAAAATGTTTCTAAATTTTATAAAATAATAACAGATCTTTTTGCTAAATATTTTAATAAAAATGAGCGTGCTTTAGATCCTATACCTTTTGACTATGGAAGTTTTAATTATATAGCTAAACTAACTTCTTAAAAAACTAGAATTTTAAAAAATCTTAAACATTTCCACAACGATGTTTTAAGGTGGTAAGTTACCAGCACTTCCCGTTTGATGTTAAACCAAATTAGAAATGTCCGGTTTCCGGACACTTTCTATTATTGATCTTGCGTTAGATTCAGAACTTATACCAAACCCGAGAAATAAAAGCATAAATTCATGCAAGATAATGAGGCTGATTTTGACAATCGTTTCGAAGTTGATAGTCTTAACTATCAATGAGAAACGATTGTCAAAAGATGCCCATTAGGTTGGATGAATTTATGCTTTTATTTCTCGGGTTTGGTATTACTAAGTGGTTTAAATCTCATCCAGATTATCAACCTGGAGCACAGCCAGAAAATAACAATGGCGTTGTTATGTCAGAGCCAAATCCTATACACATATGAGCTAATGCATTCATAATTATGCCAGAGTCAATTTTTTCATTCATTATAGCGACCAATTTGTTAGAAAAGGAAATGTTCATCTATTTACTCCTGTTTAAAATTTAACTTTGTTTTATTTGTTTTAACCTTTGCTGTCTTACATCACGGCTATTAAGCATATCGATAAAGGCATATCCTGCAGCAAGGACAATATCCGTATCTGCCCCATGTCCTTGCCATATAGAGCCTTCTTTTTCTTGCCAGGTTATATAGGCAATTCCTACAGCTTCTTGCTCGGGAGTACAGGCGTGAATATTAAATTCCGTAAGCATGCCTGACAGTTCGACATGAGCCGCAATAGCTTTGTACAAAGCTGAAACAGGTCCATTATCCTCAGCAATAACATCTATCTTTTGATCGCCCATGCGAAAAAAAACGTGAATTTTTGCAGATTGTTGTGCTCCACTAATAACTTGTAATGAAATCAACTCAAACTTTCTTTGATATTCGCCTTCTGTGGAAAGGAGAATAAGATCTTCATCATAGATATGCTTTTTTTTGTCAGCTAAAGCCTTAAATTTGACAAAGACCTGATCTAATTTTTCGGTTGGCAAATCTATTCCCAACGCATTTAAGCGATGAACTAATCCATGACGGCCAGAGTGTTTGCTGAGGAAAATATGCGTTGAAGAAAAACCCACGTCTTCTGGCTTCATGATTTCATAAGTAGAGCGTTCAGAAATCATTCCATGCTGGTGGATTCCTGCTCCATGAGCAAAGGCGTTTTTTCCCACAATTGCTTTATTAGCTTGAACCTTTTGTCCTGTAATCTGCGAAAGTAAATGACTGGTTGTTAAAAGTTGAGTTGTATCAACATTCGTTGTTGCCTGATAAAGATCTTGGCGTGTTTTCAAGGTCATAACAATCTCCTCTAGTGAGGCATTGCCGGCCCTTTCGCCAATCCCATTAATGGTGCATTCAATTTGTCTAGCACCTTGCAAAACACCTGCCAAGCTATTAGCTACAGCAAGACCCAGGTCGTCATGACAGTGAGTGGCGATGATCATATTTTCAATACCTGGGACATTTTTCCTTAAAAATCCGATCAGATCTCCATATTCTTGTGGTGTCATATAGCCCACAGTATCTGGAATGTTGATTGTATCGACACCAGCTTGAATGACAGCAGAGAGAATTTCTATCAAAAAACCTCTATCTGATCGTGTACCATCCTCAGGGGAAAAATCGACACGCGATGTAAAAGAGCGAGCCATTTTTACACCCATAACAGCTTTTTCAATAGCTTGTTCACGAGAAATTTTTAACTTATGCTTCAAGTGAATATCGCTGGTCGCAATAAAAACATGAATTCTAGGCTTGGCAGCCTCTTTCAAAGCATTAATTGCTGCTTCAATATCCTTTTCATGACATCTTGCAAGTGCACAAACTTCTACTTTTGGGCATGTTTCCGCAATAAGTTTAACCGATTCAAAATCCTCTGGAGAAGCATTTGGGAATCCGGCTTCAATCACATCTACACCAAGCTTTTCTAATTGCTTAGCCAACAAAAGCTTTTGTCGGATGTTCATTGCAAATCCTGGAGATTGTTCTCCATCTCTTAAAGTTGTATCAAAAATTTTAATCATGTCATTTTTTCCTTTTTATTACGTATTAAACTCTGTTACCCAACTGGGCGATTTGGGATGTGTTTTTGAGATCACATTGGCAAATTTCTGTCGTAAACTTTGACAAATTGGACCCGGAACATCATCTTGTCCAATCACTCGTCCATCCACGGAATGGCCATACATCACTTGTGCAGCTGTTCCTGTCAAAATCAATTCATCGCAAGTATAGATCATAGAACGGTCGATTCTTTCAGACCGTATGGGAATCCCTTCCTCTTGCAAAAAATCTATAATCGTTCGTCTGGTAATCCCATCAAGCATTGAAGAACCAACTTCGGGCATGATGACTTCGCCCCGATAGACAATGAATAAATTTGCAACGCTTGCTTCAACAATATTGCCTTGTTCATCCATCATCAAAGCCTCGTCATACCCACATCGTCTTGCCTCTGAAGTAGCTAAAGCGGAATTAACATAGCATCCTCCAGCCTTGGCTTTAGTAGACATTGAAGTGTCAGATATCTTTCTCCAGCTTGAAACCATCAAACGGAGCCCTCGATTTGGATCGAAGTAGTGATTTAGCGGCGTCACGTAGATAGCCAAATCGAAATCCAATCCATCAAAGCGCGGTGTTAACACTTGATTCTCAGAGAAAAGAAAAGGTCGAATATAGAAATCACTCTTAGGATCATTCGCTTGCATCAAGCCTGTGATGATCTCTTGAAAATCTTCCCATAAGAGATGGACTTGCATGCCTAAAATTTTTGCAGCATGCTTTAATCTAAAAAAATGATCTTGCAAACGGAAGATTCGGATTTTTTCTTCTCGATAGTACCCGCGAATCCCACCAAAGCAAGTAGTCCCATATTGCAAACTATGGCTAGCAATACTTATAGAAGCCTCTTTTGAAGGAATTATTCCTTTGCGGAAATACGCAAAGGGCATTAATGAAGATTGAGTAGACATAAAATTTTCCTTAACTTATTAAATTTTTAATAATAATATTTCCCATCTCTATCGTTGAAATAGGACGCAGTCGATCGTTCGGGGTAGAGATATCCGCCGTACGAAATCCTTGATTTAAACTTTTTTCAACTGCTCGATGAATAGCCGCAGATTCATGAACCAATTGGAAGGAATATTCCAGCATCATGGCTGCTGAAAGAATTTGGCCAATTGGATTTGCAATGCCTTTTCCGGCAATATCAGGAGCACTTCCAGATGAAGGTTCATAAAGCCCAAAACCCTGCTTATTAAGGCTTGCTGAAGGCAACATCCCCAATGAACCGGCTAAAACACTGACCTCATCCGACAAGATATCTCCAAACATATTGGGCATTAATAAAACGTCAAAAGCCGTTGGGCACCGAATGAGTTGCATTGCACAATTGTCAACGAGTAGATGTTCTAATTCGCAGTCGGGATACTCTTTAGAAACTTCAGTTACAACTTCTCTCCAAAGACGGCTACACGCAAGCACGTTTGCTTTATCAACAGAAGTGACTTTCTTTCTGCGATGCCGTGCAGCTTGAAATGCTGCATGGGCAATATCAACAATCGTTCTTTCATCATATGTCATGATATCTATTGCGTTTTTAACACCATCAATTATCTCTATTCGATGTTCACCAAAATAAATATCGCCGGAGAGCTCCCGAACGCATAAAATATCAACCCCATTTCCAATGATTTGAGGTCGCAAAACACAAGAGTCTGCAAGTGCAGGATAGACTTTGGATGGTCTTAAGTTAGTCTGAAAACGAAAATATTGTCTCAACTGCAAGATCGAATTGCGCTCACAGTCTTTCCATTTTGCATTTCCCTGTTCTTGAATAGGGCCACCTACAGATCCAAATAAGATAGCATCAGACCCTTCGCAGATTTTTTTTGTCTCTTCAGGAAAATGTTCACCATGTATCTCCCAAGCAGCTCCACCGATAAGAGCATTCTGCAAGATAAATTCATGGCCAAAACTTTCTGCAATTCTTAAAAGAACATTGATGGCTTCTGACATCACTTCCGGACCAATTCCGTCACCGGATAAAATAGCGATTGTTTTTTTCATGATGACATCCCCTCATTAATCAACTGACGCACTACATAAGTGTCAAAAAAGCGCTTGCTCTTATTTTTTTGCTCAAATGCATCAATTTGAGAATGCTTTGAGAGGAGATAGTCAAAATCGTCCATTCCATGCAAGAGACATTCTTTTCTATAAGGATCGATAGAAAAAGAGTGAAGTTCCCCTGATGGAACCACCACAGTTTGATTGGATAAATCTACTGTTATTTCATATCTGGTTTGTCGAGTTTCTTCCGCAAAAATCATTTCAATTACCTGCTCTGAAAGAACGATCGGCAAAATTTGATTATTCAAAGCATTTTGATGGAAAATATCGGCAAAACTTGGAGCAATGATGATACGGATACCCCAGTCCGCAAGAGCCCAAGCAGCATGTTCACGTGAGCTTCCACAGCCAAAATTCATTCCTGCAACCATGATTTTTGAACCTTGATACTTTTCGAGGTTAAATGGAAAATTTTTGTCTGCAACCCTTAAACGAGCAAATAGATACTGGCCAAAACCTATTTTAGTAACCGATCTCAGAAACTCAGCAGGAATGATTAGATCGGTATCTACGTGAGACCTGTTAACTGGAATGATTTGTGATGTAATAATATTCATTTTTAACCCCTTAAAAAAATTTTCTAACATCTGTTATTTTACCTGTCACAGCAGCCGCTGCAGCCATAATAGGGCTCATCAAATGCGTGATGGATTCAGGACCTTGCCTGCCGATAAAGTTTCGATTGCTCGTGCTGGCACATCGTTTACCAGGAGGAACGCGATCTTCATTCATTGCTAAGCACATGCTGCAGCCTGGCGATCGATATTCAGCTCCTGCTTCTATAAAAATTGCAGCCAATCCTTCTTCAATAGCTATACGATGTATAGACTCGGATCCTGGCACGATGAAAACCTTCACGCCAGGTGCGACCTTTCGACCTTTCATCACTTTTGCAGCTTCACGCAGGTCAGATAAGCGAGCATTGGTACATGAACCAATAAAGACATAATCGATTGGCACTCCTTCGATTGGTTTTCCTGGAATCAACTTGACATAGTCAATGGCCTTTTGTGCAAGATCTCTCATTTCTAAGGGAAAAGAGATCGGATTTGGCACGATTTCATTAATAGCAATCGTTTGTTCAGGATTAATACCCCATGTTACCATTGGAGCCATTGCAGAAAGTGAAAGCTCGATCTCTTTGTCATAGGCCGCTCCAATATCGGTAGCGAGTTTTTTCCAATAATTAACCGCTTGCTCCCATTTTTCTCCTTTTGGGGCACCAATTTTACCCTTGATGTACGCAAAAGTCGTTTCGTCTGGAGCAATTAAACCTGCTCTTGCTCCACATTCGATACTCATGTTGCAAATCGTCATGCGCTCTTCCATGGAAAGAGCACGCACAGGTACTCCTGTGTACTCGATAACATGTCCTGTAGCCCCGCTGACACCAATTTTGCGAATTAAAGCTAGAATAATATCCTTAGCTGTCACGCCTTTTGGTAAATCTCCTTTAAAACTCACACGCATTGTTTTAGGTTTTTTTTGCAAAACGCATCCTGTAGCAAGTACCTGAGATACTTCTGATGTGCCAATTCCAAATGCTAATGCCCCAAATGCCCCATGAGTAGACGTATGACTGTCTCCACAAACAATGGTCATTCCAGGATGAGTAAAGCCTAATTCAGGGCCTATGACGTGAACGATTCCTTGATATCCACTACCCATGTCCAAAAGTGGAACGCCAAACACACGGCAGTTTTCGCGCAACGTTTCGATTTGATGGCGCGAAATGGGATTCTGAATGGTTAATCCTTCACGTTTTGTAGGAACATTGTGATCGACCGTTGCTAACGTTCGTTGAGGAGCGAATACAGAAAGATTTCGCTCTTTCAGAACTTGAAATGCTTGAGGTGAGGTCACTTCATGCACCAATTGCAGGTCAATAGCCAATATATCTGGGAAGCCTTCCTTATTCTCTACAACGTGGCTATCCCAAATCTTTTCAATGATTGTCTTCATTTTCTTTCATCCTCTTTGATAAATTTTAATCAGCATATGCCTGATTTGAATGGGTTCTAGCTTTAGTTTCAGCAATTCGAGTGAGCATCCAAGCAGTGAACAGGGCTAAAATAAACCATGTCCAACGCACACCTTTTCCAAAATCGAAAGATTGAAACTCTTGCGAAATATTTCCGATTAGAATGATCCCCAATAAAACTGGAGCAATATATCTCAAACAAAAACCGTAAAGATTCAAGCGTTTACCGACCATCCATACTGGATCATTTTTGATCTCAGGGCATGCATATTGAAAAATAATGATCAATGCCAAGCCGCCGATCAACATGTTAGTTCCCATGACCATAGGTACTAACGCATCAATCAGATAGGAGGCATTTCCCATGCAAAATAGTATCGCCACAAAAGTCACGGATAGAATAGTGGCAGATACGGCACGTTTACGAGAGGTCTTAAATTCGACTTCAACATTGCCGGCAATGCTTTCAATAATTGAAAAGACGCCTGTAATCCCAGCAATAAAAATGCAGAAGAAAAATATAACGCCGATCAATTGACCTAAACCAGGTCCGAAAAATTTAAATATTTGCGGGAAAACAATAAATCCGATCTCGAACGTAGAATCAGTCGTCAAAATAGATTCAAAAGGAATCTGTTTTGTATAGCTAATATGCGCTAAGCAACCAAAAATCGCTGCTCCAGAAATAAAGGAGACTGCAAAATCACCTAAAGCAACATACATCATCGCTCTTGGAACGTTTATTGTTTGTCCGGTATGCCGTGAATAACCCACAATGATTCCCAAGCCCAAGGACAAACTAAAAAACAATTGTCCAAATATATCTCGCCACAAGCTAGGATCAAATAATTTTGTAAAATCTGGCTTCAAGTAATAAAGCCAACCATCAATGCCTCCGGGTAGAAAACCTACAATAATAGCAAAGGTCGTCATGATCACAACAAGCAAAGGCATAAAGATAGAACAAATTCGCTCAATCCCATCTCTGACATTTCGTGCTAAGACGAACCAAGTCAAAGCAGCAACCGCTAAGGTTGAGATAAAAATAGGAATAGAAATTTCTCCAAAATCTTTGATACCAGATGTCGTTTTCAAGAAGGAATTTACAAAAAAATCTTTTGAATCCTCCGGAATAGCATCGATAGCCGAAAAATAGGTGTAAGCCACTGAATAGCCGGCTAAAACAATGTAAAATCCGCCAATAGATAGACATGCCAAAACAGCGAGCCATCCTAATGTTTTTCCTGCTTTCCCCCAAACGCTACCATAAGCTGAAACGAGGGGTGATTTCATGCGGTATCCAATAACACCTTCCAAAATCAACAACGGAATCCCTAAAATGAAAAGCGCCATGCAATACGGGATAAGAAATGCCCCACCACCATTTTTGTATACTTGAGCACTAAAACTGAGGATATTGGCAAATCCAACAGCAGATCCAATTAATGACCAAATAAATCCCGCCTGACTTTTCCATGTAGTATCAGAAATATTTTGATTATTCGACATATAAAACCTTTATAAAATTCAAATCAGAAACACATAAGCAACTTAATGTCAGCTAGTTAATAATAATTAGCTAAAAAAAAGACTGCAAAAACTTCTTTGCAAGCAAAGCAGGCAAAAAAAGATAACAGTTATTCGACGAAAAAGCAGTTTGCTAATTCATTGAACAAAAAAAATGTAAAACGAAATAATAAGAATTTAGCTTTATAAGCTCAGAAGGAATAGGGAAAGAAGGAGAGATAAAGAGAAAAATGAAACGATAGAATTGTTTGCAAATATAGACGGCATCGCTTGCCGAAACTCTTCTGTAAAATTAAATGTAGACATTACCTAAAACTCCTTATTTTGGGCTTTAGAAGCAAATATACCAATTCTTTGCTATTTTTGTCAACACATTTTCTTGGCACACATTTTCTTAGCCTGATAAAGATGCGCTCTCAACAAATGTTAGAGTGATCTTGCTACAATTTAGCGGGCATTTAAAACTCCTTGTGAAAAATATTTTATTTTTCTGTGTTTTAAATGTCCGTTAAATTGTAGCAAGATCAGTGATCAATTCTTGGATCGGGAAAATTTGAAAGAAAATTTTGCATATTTTCTTTCAGAGCTTGTAGATCAACGTTTAATATGTCTTGATATTCTCTATCGGCATTCTTTCTCTTTGGCATATCTTTCTCCGGGTTATAGAAAATATGCATTCTGAAGAAATTATTTATAAGAAAAACTTAGCTAAAATGTTAAATCTTTCTTATCAGAAGGCCCTGATTGAGAAGTAAAAACTTAAGTTTTTGATCAGTTACTTTGAGTGATTTATATATAGAATTTTTATAAAAAATAAAAGAGCTAAGTTATTGCTAACTTAGCTCTCTTAAAAAAGGAATGCGCTCAAGTCAATTAAGACCTAGCCACCCTTACGGTTTGGCATGCTCGGAAAAGGACTCGAACCTTCACGCCCCGAAGAGCAAGGGATTTTAAGTCCCTTGTGTCTACCATTCCACCATCCGAGCTGGATTTGAATAGCAATTTAATACTTATTTGCTTTTGGAGTCAAGTATTTTTTCTTTTAGTGTTTATTTTCTTCATCTTGCTTTTCATGCTCAGAGTGATTGTCCTCATTCTCAACTAATTTTGGATGATTTTCATGAGAATTATTTTGTTCATTTTCCACATGATTTTTTTCTGCATCTGGTTTGTTAGTTGATTCATAATTTTCAGAATTCAGCTCTTTTTCTTCCACATGTAAATTTTCAGAGATTTCATTTTCATGATTTTTTTCTTGTTCTGCAAAAAAGTCAGCTGCAGACATGTGATCATAGTAATGATGCTGGATTGTAGCTTGTGAAGTGCTAGTATGTTGAGAAGGTTCTTCCGGAGAATGCTCGACAAAATGATGCATGTCCTGGTGTTGTTCTACATGAGAGTTGTCTTGCTCTGGCTCTGCATGTTCACTTTCAAATTCTTGCTCGGGCAAATATTGGGGCAATTCAATCACAGTTTGTGGCTCATTAAAATTCTCGGCATCTTGTGAGAGCTCTGATGTGATTGCTTGCTGTTCAAAAAATTGATTTTTCACATCACAAGTCGATTGGCATTCTGCATCTATTTCTTCAGACACGCCTTCTGCAAACGTTGGTTTTTGAAGCGAATGATCACCCTCTTCTGTATTCTCATCATCTTCTAAAAGCTCTTGTACTTTATCATGAGGTTTATATTGATCTTCTTCATCTAAGAAAAATGCACTTTTAAATAAAGCATTTTCACGGTAGCGTCCAATCGTTTCAGAAATCAAGGTTGGAGGAGGTTGTAGAAGTGAAGAAAACGAAGGTAGCGTAGCGGGTTGCTGCGCAGCCTCCACTTCATTTTCATGCGCCGGCATGATCACTTCATCATTTTCTGTCTGTTCTGAGCCTATTTCTGAACCTTCAATTTTTTCAGCTAATTGACCACCTCTACGCTTACGATACTGTCTTCGTCTATCTTTTTTCTTTTCAACAGCAGCAGGACGTTCTTCTGTAGAAACTTCTGTAGAAGATGCCTCAGTTAAAGGCGCAGCTTCTTGTTTAGCTGGAGGGGGTGTTTCTACATGATTTTCTTTTTCGTTTGTACGAGGAGCACGAGGCGATTCACGTCCGCCACCAATCTTGATTGAACGGTCAATTCCGACACTTTTCAATACCATGCGCGCTTCGCGTACTTCTAATAATTCATAATCGGAGACAGGAACCAAAAACGGTTTTGGCCTTTCTAAAGAGCGGAAAAAAGAAGTTTGACCAAATGTCACAACCTCTACAGCGTCAACAAAATATTCTTCTTGACCTGTATTTTTACTACTTCTAACAACTAGCTTACAGCCCTCTTTTGGGGTAATAATAGTTTCAATTATTGGTTCACGAGTAAAATCCACAATTCATCCATTGTTAGGCGTTTTCATTTATCTAACAAGGTATCTGCGGCCATAATGTTCAGAATCTTATTTAGCTTATAAAAGCTATAAGATTAGCAAATCATAGACAACGCCAAAGTTTATAATCAGATCAAGCATTACCCTACTTACATGGTTTTTCTACAAATAAATATTCATTGTAAAATCTCTACCTGTCTTACGTAATTCTAATAAAATGCATGTTAAAAAATTTTCATCTATTGCATGCATGAACTTTGACTTATTCTATGTTATACTTAATTAAAATCAGTTGATTCATTAAAGCGTAAGCAAACACCTTCTTAAAGTTTGTAAATTATTGCTCTTCACTTAAAGTGAAATAGTAGACCTTATGTAAATAAAGTCTAGTAGCTAAATCAAAAAAGCTAGAAAATATTATCAAAAAACAGAGCTCTTTGAATCAACTACGAAAAATTGAATTAGATTCAAAAAAAGAGCTCTGTTTTTTTATTTTCAGCTATCAAAATCCAGCTAAAATTAGCGAGCGTATTCTTATATTACAACTCTGGTTATTTGATCGCAAATGTCCTTTCACATTTCATCATATAAACTAATAAATCGACTACTCGCGTTGCATAGCCCATTTCATTATCATACCATGCCACAACTTTAAAAAAATTTGCATTAAGGCCAATTCCCGCTTCTTTATCAAAAATTGCAGAATAGCGGCTCCCAATAAAATCAGATGACACGACTAATTCATCACAGTACGCTAAAATCCCTTTCATTGATCCTTCTGAAGCTTTTTTCATTGCAGCAGCAATTTCTTCATAAGTGGTCGGGCGACTTAGACATACAGTTAAATCTACTACTGAAACGTCTAGTGTAGGTACTCTAAAAGCCATCCCTGTCAATTTATCTTTAATTTCAGGGATACATAAAGCTACAGCTTTAGCAGCGCCTGTCGCAGCTGGAATGATGTTTTGGCTTGCACTTCGCCCACCTCGCCAATCTTTTTTAGATGGACCATCAACAGTAGGTTGTGAAGCAGTCATAGCATGAATGGTAGTCATAAGACCTTGTTCAATACCAAAATTATCTAATAAAACTTTTGTAATAGGCGCTAAACAATTAGTGGTACAAGAAGCATTAGAAACGATAAAATCTTTTGCGGGATCATATTTTTGTTCGTTTACCCCCATGACAAATGTGGGGACATCACCTTTCGCCGGTGAAGTAATAATCACGCGTTTAGCTCCTGCAATTAAATGCTTATTCGCTCCTTCTTGGCTTGAGAAATATCCTGTTGATTCAATCACATAGTCAATATTTAAATCTTTCCAAGGTAGCTTTTCAGGCTCTTTTTCAGAAAATACAACAATTTTTTTTCCATTAACTAGTAGATGGTTTTCTTCTGCGGTGACTTCTCCATCAAATTTCCCATGAACGGAGTCATATTTAAGCAAATACGCTAAGTTATCTGCCGGAACAAGATCATTAATAGCTACAATATTGAATTCTGTATGTTCAGAAGCTAAGCGACAAACAAGTCTTCCAATTCTTCCAAATCCATTGATAGCAATGTTAACAGTCATAAATGATGTCCTCTCATTCGGATATTTTTTATTTAAGTGAATAGTTTTTGTTTTTTTTTAATGTAACACATAAAAATAAAAATGGCACATACAAGAAATAATTTTTTTTAAAATTTATGAAAAATGCATTTTTTATAGAGTAAATCTTGTGATCAATAAATGGGTATTTAAAATTTAAGTAAAAAATGTCATCGCATACAATTAGAGTGATCTCACGACCGGTTCTTTCTCTATTCGAATGATATTTTTGTCTTGATTTTATAAAGGCCTGGCTTAATCTAGGGCCACAATGGCATTCATTTAACTTGCATAAAGAGTGAATTAATTACTGGAAAGCCGGCAGAGAAAATAAAAAGATATTTTTGGAAAAATTGAATAAAAAAAGCTATTTTTGAAAAGTGATAACTAATCAAAAATAGCAATTAAATAGTTAGAATTACTCAGCTAAATATTCGATATAACAAATTTCAGCATTATCACCTACGCGATGACCTTTTTTAATAATTCTTGTGTAACCACCGTTACGGCTAGAAAAACGTTCAGCAAGTTCGAACAGTTCGCCGATCACACGTCTGTCATCATTAAAGAAGTGTGTCTTTCCTTCTTTAGCTAGTCTTTCTTGCTTAGGAGTTAGCGTATTGAAGCGAATCATCAATTCGGCAATTGCTTGTCTTCTAGCAGAAAGAGTGTTTTTCTTAGCTAATGTGACCATTTGATCAGCATAGCGACGTAAAGCTTTCGCTTTAGGCACTGTTGTTTCAATGCGTTTGTTAATAATTAACGATTTAAGCATGTTTGCAAACATACATCTGCGATGAGATGTTGTTCGATTTAACTTACATGTTTGATTAAGGTGTCTCATAATTGTTACCTGTTATTTGGCATCTCTTCATGTTTTGATAATTCTTTTTTCTTCTTTTTTTCTTCACGGTACTGCTTGACTTTATCTTTAACATTATCAGTTGTAATACCAAAACGTCCAAGTTCCATACCAAGATTCAATCCCATTTCATGTAATTTTGCTTTAATTTCATGTAGTGATTTCTTGCCGAAATTTCTGAATTCAAGCATTCTTCTTTCAGGAATACAAACTAATTCTGCTAATGTTTCAATATTTGCACCGGTTAAGCAGTTAGCTGATCTTACAGAAAGTTCAATTTCATCAATTCCTAAAGATAATTTATCTAAAAGCTCATCTTGATCTTGATCACGATCGCGACCTTTTTCATCAAAAGCAAGTGCAAAGTGGTTAAACTGAGTAAATACTTCAAAATGTTTAAGGGCGATTTGAACAGCGAAACTAAGAGCTTCCCCTGGTGTCACTCGACCGTCGGTGTCGATTTCTAAAATCAAGCGGTCAAAATCTGTATCCTGTCCAACGCGTGTGTTTTCTACAAAATAGTTAGCTAAGCGAACTGGAGAGAAAGCTGAATCTATCAAAATTTCATCTGAGCTTTTGTCATGTACAACGTGTCTTTCTGAAGGCACATACCCTCTTCCAAAAGAAATTTTTAAATCAACTTGCTTTTTCATTGGCTTAGTTACAGTGAAAAGATGCAAGTCAGGATTGACAACTTCAAAATTACCCTCTTGCACGACATCTTTTAATGTAACGCTATATTGACCATTGTTACGATCTAAATCTTCTTGAGTAATTTCAACAATTTTAGTTGTTATTTTTGTATCTCTTGAATGCGTCTCTTCTTCAGTAGGCAATTTTCTCAAAAGGGCGCCTTTAAAATTGAGAATAATATTTGTCATATCCTCAATAATACCTTCAGCAGGCATGTATTCATGTAAAGCTCCGTCAATTCTAATAGAAACAATTGCAGGTGCTTCTAAAGATGACAACAAGATTCTTCTTAAAGCATTACCAAGAGTATGTCCAAACCCTCTTTCAAAAGGCTCTGCTACATATACTGCAGTATTAGACTCTAAAGATTTTTGCTTTACAATAATTTTTTGAGGCATTTCAAATTTGCCATATTTAACTGACATGAAGTGTCTCTCCTAAATGTAATTTGTTCTTGGTTGAGAACAGATGTTTACAAACGATTATCGATTTATTTTCTCTGTGTAATTCATTAGCAAGTTGATTTATTAATAAAACAACTGCATTTTGCCACCCTTAACTAAAACTCTTTCGAAATCGTTATAATTAGACTCGGCGGCGTTTAGGCGGACGGCATCCATTATGAGCAACTGGTGTTACATCTCTGATAGCAGAAATTGTCATACCAACGCTTTGGATTCCGCGCACTGCTGATTCCCGACCTGCTCCAGGTCCTTTTAAATAAACTTCAACTTCTTTCATACCCATGCTAGCTGCAATTTTGGCAGCATCTTGAGCTGCGACAGTAGCGGCGAAAGCAGAAGATTTACGTGAACCGGAAAAATTAACTTTTCCTGCAGATGCCCAAGCGATCACTCTTCCCGATGGATCAGTAATAGAGATAATTGTGTTATTAAATGTTGCTTTAACGTGTGCAATACCTGATGGCACATTTTGAACAACTTTTTTTCTTGTCTTTACAACTTTTTTATTCGCAGGTTGCTTACTCAAGTTAAGGACTCCTCTTCTTATTTTTTCTTATTAGCGACGGTCTTTCTACGTCCTTTTCTTGTTCTCGCATTCGTTCTGGTACGTTGACCACGGACAGGCAAACCAAGACGATGGCGTATGCCACGATAAGCTTGAATGCTGATCAAACGTTTGATATTGTTCTGAACTTGGCGACGTAGATCCCCTTCAATAATATATTCAGATTGTAATAAACCGTTTAAACGGGCTATATCGTCTGAAGTCAATTTGTGAGCGCGCATATTAGGATCAAATCCTAATTTCACAATAATCTCATTCGAAAGGCGGCGACCGACTCCGTAAAGATATGTCAAGCTAATTTCTAATCTTTTATTTTCTGGTATATCGATACCTAACACTCTAGGCATTGAACTCTCCTAATGTTCCAATATATATAATTCGTAACCATAATTAAAATGGTGTCACTCTAAATCAATTCATCAATCATAAGTAACTTGGCATTTAATATCAACTATGGCTTGTCTATTTGCTTATTTTGATTTAAAATACAAGTTAGGCGTGAGCTAATTTCTTAGCTCACGCTATTCTGCTAGCGACTTTTCGTACGCCCTTTCGTCATAAATCCATCATAACGCTTCGTTAACAAATGGGACTCAATTTGTTTCATTGTATCTAGAACTACTCCAACTAAGATTAGTAAGGCAGTGCCACCAAAGAAGTAGCTGATAGTTTGAGATACACCAAGCAAACGACTCACCATATTAGGTAAAATTGCAATGAGGGCTAAAAATACAGCTCCCAACAAAGTTACTTTATTCATCGTGCTTTCTAAAAATTCTTGAGTAGGTTTACCTTGTCTAATACCTGGAACAAATGCGCCATTTTTCTTCATATCAGAGGCAATTTGATCTGGTCTAAATTGAGTAGCAGTCCAAAAATAAGTAAAAAATATGATTAAACCCACGTATACAATTAAGTACATTGTGTTGCCAGGAGACAACAAATTAGCTATTTCCCCCAAAAAGTTTCCTCTACCTACAAATGTTGCCAAAGTTGCTGGGAACATCAGTAAAGAAGAAGCAAAGATGACAGGAATAACTCCCGCATAATTAATCTTTAATGGAATATAGGAACTGCCAGCCTGTACTTCGCGACGACCAACGACTCTTCGGGCATGTTGAAGTGGGATGCGTCGATGCCCTTGAATAACCATGATTGTTGCAAGAGTAACAACAACAAAGACTCCAGCGAGAACCAAGATAGATGAGAAATTCATTTGTCCGGCTTCTTGAGAATCTAAGTTTAACTGTTGAATGATTAGTCCAATAGCTGTAGGAATTTGGGATAAAATACCTAAGCAAATAATCAAACTGATTCCATTACCAATTCCACGTTCAGTGATTTGCTCGCCGATCCACATAAGAAACATTGTTCCTGTGGTCATCGTAAAAATAGTTATCATGTAAAATAACCAAGGCACGCCAAATGCAGTAATATCTAGCAATTCAGTTGCGACAATTCCTGGGTGTGACAAGTTCATTTGTAAAGCATATTTTGCAAATAAAGCTGATTGTAAAAAAGATAAAACAATCGTCAAAAACCGAGTAGAGCGATTAATTTTTCTTTTACCCGACTCTCCATTTTCTCTCACTTCCCTTTGCAGACTTGGCACTAAAGCGACAAGTAATTGCATGATAATGGAAGCAGAAATGTAAGGAGTAACGCTAAGCGCGATTACAGTCATTTGATAAAAAGCGCCACCAGAAAAGATATCAAACATCTGAAATAAATTTTGTGTTCCACCAGTCATATGTCGAAAAAAACTGACAGCAACCTCACCATTTATACCTGGAACAGGAATGAAACTTCCGATTCGGCATACAGCTAGCAAAAAAAGAGTCAAAAGTATTTTTGACTTAAGTTCAGGAATTTGAAACACGCGTCTTAGTTCGTTTAGCATCTCAATCTTTGGGTTATTATAGATTGCAATATCTTATTCAAAAGAAAAATTCTTTTGTATTTGGCTAATTGTTAGCAGGGATTATTTGCTAATTTCAAATGAAATTTTAGAATCTTCTAATTTCTCACGAGCACCATTTGAAATCGCTTGGACATGAAACTTCAATTTTTTCTTGATTCCACCGTTACCCAAGATTTTTACTCCATGAGTTTTACCACTGATAAAGCCACGAGCTCTTAAAGTTTCGATGTTAACTGTTTCACCATCATTGAAAACGGCTTCAATTTGTTCAAGATTCACAACGTCCATCGCTTTGCGAAAGCGTGCATTGTTGAAACCACGAATTGGTAATTTCATGTATAGTGGCATTTGACCGCCCTCTTTACCCCAACGTCTTTTGTAACCTGATCTTGAGCCCGCACCTTTTTCGCCGCGTCCACAAGTTTTACCCATTTTGGAGCCCATACCACGTCCAACACGTTTTCTAGATTTGCGAGTACGTGTAGTATCTTTAAGTGAATTTAAATTCATCATAATATTATAAGCCTCTTCTCTGCTTTATCTCTTCGCGAGTTGATAATTGTTCTATGGCGTCAAATGTGGCCTTGACTTGATTAATAGGATTACTTGATCCTAAATTTTTCGCAGTCACGTCTTTTATACCAGCCATTTCTAAAACTGCACGCACTTTTGAACCTGCAACTACCCCAGTTCCTCTTGGAGCTGGTTTAAAAAGAATAGCTGCACCGTCCCAATGAACCATTAATTCGTGAGGAATAGTTGTTCCTTCAACAGGACAAGTGACTAGATTTTTTCGAGCAGCTTCTCCGCCTTTACGAATAGCGTCTGTCAATTCATTGGCTTTAGCAAAGCCATAACCAACGCGGCCTTTTCCATCACCAACTAAGATTAGAGCTGAAAAACTGAATTTTCTTCCACCTTTCACTACTTTAGAGCAACGATTGACGTAGAGAACTTTTTCAATTAAATCGCTTTCGCTTTTTTCTTTCTTTGGCGAATCATTATTTTTTGCCATGATTTTTCCTTATTCCTTGTACTCGCTTTAGAACTGAAGACCGCCAGCACGCGCTGCATCTGCTAATTCAGCTAAAATTCCATGATATTTAGCGGATCCCCTGTCAAAAATAACTTCTTTGATGTTTTTGCTTTTGGCAATTTCGGCAATATTTTCACCAAGCTTACGAGCAGCAGTTTTATTTTTCTTGCTGAATTCAGTATTCTGTAATTCTTTTGAAAATGTTGCTATGCTTCCTAGTGTTATGCCCAATTCATCATCAATCAGTTGTGCTTGAATATGCTTGTTAGTTTTAACAACGCATAGTCTTGGCTTAGTTGCGTTGCCTCTCAAATGCTTACGCACTCGAATTGCGCGCTTCTTCCGCAAAACTTGTTTATGATTAACGTGTTTCAACATACTGTTTCGTTCCTTCAAATATTATTTCTTAGCAGCTGATTTTCCAGCTTTTTTGCGGACGTATTCGCCGGCATATCTGATTCCTTTCCCTTGATAAGGTTCAGGCGGCCTTTTGCTGCGAATAATCGCGGCAAATTGTCCAACAAGATGCTTATCAAAACCAGAAATTGTGATTAAAGTATTTTTTTCGACTTTAATCGTTAAACCTACTGGTATAGGAAGTTTAGTCGGATGAGAAAAACCTAGCTGAAGATCTAATAAATCACCTTGCACAGCTGCGCGGTAACCCACACCAATCATTTCTAGTTTTTTGTCAAATCCATTAGTTGTACCTTCGACCATATTTTGGATCAAAGTACGGTATAAGCCGTGAAAATGATCTACTTCTAAATCTTCGCTAGCTTTAGAAACGATAATCTGGTCATTTTCGACCTTAATATCGATTCCAGGAACTAGTTTTTGATGTAATGTTCCTTTCGGACCTTTAACGACTACTTCTGATTCTGTTACTTTTACCTCTACACCTGTTGGGAGAGGAATGGGTAGTTTACCTTTACGAGACATGATCACTTTCTCCTTCGATCGTTACCAAACCAAACATAAGAGCTCGCCACCGATACCCTTTTCGCGCGCTTCTTTTCCTGGCATTACGCCTTTGGAAGTTGAAACGATAGATAAACCCATATTACCATAAAAACGTGGAATTTCTTGGTGGCCTACGTATTTTCTTAGACCAGGCTTAGAAACTCTTTTTAAACCTTGAATTACAGGCTGACGTCCGTTCGTATATTTTAAAAATAAACGGATCGTTCCGCGTTGACACTCATCGACTTTAACGAGATAATTTTCGATAAAACCTTGTTGCTTTAAAATTTCTGCGAGTGTTTGTCTCATTTTACTCCAACTAACATCGACAAAACGATGCTGAGCACGCCCGGAGTTGCGAATCCTTGTGAGGAAATCGGCTAATGGGTCACTGACTGCCATAAGTTCCTTCTCCTATTCTTTATGCTGCTACCGAAATCGGCAAGTTTTTAAATGGAACTCCAAGCAATCTTAAGAGTTCAATGCATTCTTCATCCGTTTTGGCGCTAGTGACAAACGTAATGTGCATACCTTGTGTTTTTTTAACTTCATCCAAATTAATTTCTGGGAAAATTTGCTGATCATTCAGTCCTAATGTGTAGTTTCCCATGCCATCGCATTTAACTGAAAAGCCTCTAAAATCTCGTATACG
>Ga0105045_10001299_pt1 | contig 20257 bp, 19 predicted proteins | sample MAT02_FD_78089 | JGI IMG/M metagenome (GOLD analysis project Ga0105045, IMG submission 78089) | Freshwater microbial communities from Lake Fryxell liftoff mats and glacier meltwater in Antarctica - MAT-02 (megahit assembly) | ecosystem: Environmental > Aquatic > Freshwater > Ice > Liftoff... | reverse complement strand
AGGCGGCGATCAAGGAGGGCAAGAGCGCCGCCGAGATCTGGCCCGATAAACCAGCAAAAGCGGCGCAGAAGGATGTCGACGCACGCTGGACGGTGAAGTTTGCGAAGGCTCGACCGCTGCCCGGTGGCAGGCCGGGGATCGACATCGCTATCCCTCGCGCCCGTCCCGTGCCGCCGCCCCAGCAGCGCCGCCATCGCCGCGATGAACCCCGTCGCCCCACCCACCACCTGCGGCGCACGCCCCTGCGGCACCACCGGCGGCCCCTCGGCGGTGCCGAAGGCATAGGCCACGCCGCACATCGCCTGCAGAATCGCATCGCTGCCCACCCATTCCGCATAGGGTCCGTTCATCCCGAACCAGGTCAGCCCGAGCACCACCGGCCCCCCGGTCAGCCCCGCCGCCAGCCCCTCCGCCATCGCCACCTCGCCCCGCGTCTGCCCCGCGATCACCAGGTCCACCGCCAACCCCGCGGGCACCGCCTCGCTCCGCTCCTTGCCGTGGTCCAGCCAGGCCGCATACGCCGCTGCCGACGGCCCGCCATAGGCCAGCCGGCCATTCTCCGGCCGATACGCCTGGATCACCCGCGCCCCATGCTCGGCGAACATCTTGCCGCAATAGCGCGTTGCCACGTCGCCACCCGCCTCCACCACGACCAGCCCTGCCAGCGGTGCACCCATCGCTCAGCCCTCCACAACATGGCACGCCGCCGCGTGCGGCACCCCGCGCAATTCCGGCACCGCCCTGCGGCACACATCGACCACCAGCGGGCAGCGCGGATGGAACCGGCAGCCCGAGGGCGGGTCGAGCGCTCTGGCGATCTCGCCTGCCGCCGCCGCCTCCCAGGTCGTCGAATTGCGGCTCTCACTGGTACGCCGTCATGCCCCAGCCCTCGCCCTCGACGAAGCTGTGCAGATGCCCGTCCCCGGGTCGCCCGGCAGCCCGACCGGCTTGCCGTCCTGGTGCGTCAGCTCCCATGTCTCCGCCAGCAAGTTCACGGTCTTCAGGCTGGGGTCGGTCCGGTCCAGCTGCTCGAACATCTGCCCGAGGTAATACTGGTCCACGCCCGCGGCCGAGCGAGTCGGGTCCATCATGGTCGCCTCCGCCCCAAACCCAATCGTCAGCGTCCCGCCGGCCTGGCGCGACGCCTGCGCGAGCGCGGTGCCAGCCGCAAGCGGAAGAAGGGTCAGGGCGGTGGCAAGGGCGTTCATCCACGTCTTTATCTTGTCCGTCCTCCGGAGTGCCATCGGTGTCTGAGGGCAGGCTTGAAAAAACTAGAACACCCGCCCTCCGTTCATGTCAATTGTCGACAGTCGACAATCGAACCCCTTGCCAGTGCTACCACCGGGGCAGTAGCAGTCAGGGTAACACCGCCCTGGACACCCATGGACTCCAGCCCGCCAACCGCTCCGCTCGCCGATCCCGCGCTGCGACAGCGCCGACGCGCCCGCGCGCTCACCATCCCCGAGCAGATTGTGAACCGCGTTGCCGCCGCCATCCTCAGCGGCGAATACTGCGACGGCGAACGCCTGCGTGAACAGGAACTCGCCGAGGCCTACGGCGTCAGCCGTGGCCCGGTGCGCGAGGCCCTGCGCGCGCTGGAGCGTTACGGACTCGCTATTCTTTTGCCCCGCCGCGGCGCCTATGTCGTCGGCCTCTCGCTCGATGTCATCGCCGAGGCCTTCAACGCCCGCGCCGCCCTCGCCGGCATCGCCGCCCGCCAACTCGCCCGCCGCGACACCGCCACCCTGGCCGCCGCTGAAATGCAGGTCGCCCTGGCCGCCGCCACCGCCCTCGTCGACGTGCCGGTGGCGGAAACCCACAGTTTCCAGATCGCCATTCGCGAAACCGCCCGCTGCGTCTATCGCCATTGCGGCGCCGGCCATATCGAGCGCGCCCTGACCGACCAGGTCGATCGCTCCATCTGGGGCCTGATGTGGAAGGCCCAGCCGCTCGACTTCCAGCGCCGCGACCGCCGCCTCGAAAGCCTCGACTACTGGCGCCGCATCCTCGCCGCCCTGCAGGCCCTCGACGAGCACGCCGCCGAGCACCTGATCCGCGAGGAGATCCTCACCACCCGCGACAGCGCCATCGCCGCCCTCGCCGCCCTGCGCGGAGAGAAGGTCGATCCCGCGCTACTTTTCCGGGATTGAATTAATCGTCGATGATCGCCACCGCCCGCGTCCAGCCCGCGCTGGCGCGATGCACCTTCACCGGAAAGCACACCACCTGGAACCCATCCGCCGGAAGCTGCTCCAGGTTCCCCAGGTGCGAATACCCGATCTCCCGCCCCGCCCGGTGCCCTTCCCAGATCAGCCCGGCATCCCCGGTCTCGGCCACCCGTCGCCGCGTATGGCTGAACGGCGCGTCCCAGCTCCACGCATCCGTCCCCACCAGCCGAACGCCCCGCTCCAGCAGCCACAGCGTCGCGGCCTTCCCCGTGCCGCAGCCCCGGTCGATATAGTCATCCTCGCCATACCGCGCGCCGGCCGCCGTGTTCACCACCACGATCTCCAGCGGCTGCAGCGCGTGCCCGATCCGTGCCAGCTCCGCCTCCACATCCCCCGGCGTCGCGACATAGCCATCGGGCAGATGCCGGAAATCCAGCTTCACCGCCGGCTGGAAGCACCACTCCAGCGGCACCTCGTCGATCCGCCACGACGGCTCGCCCCCCGGCACCAGCCGCTCGTTCATGCGCGAGAAATAGTGATAGGGTGCGTCCAGGTGCGTCCCGTTATGCGTGGAGATCGTCACATTCTCCACCGCCGCGTATTCCCCTTCCGGCAGCTGGTCGAGGCGCACCCCCATGTAGTCGGCCATCCGCGGCGCCGACATGTGATGGTCCACGTAGTCAATCTTCGGCAGCATGTTCGCCGGGTCGGAGGCAATGCCGGCCCGCAGGACAACCGAGATGTCGATCAGGCGGCGCGGCATGGGTGTTCCCTCCGTGATGTCGTTCCAGGAGGGTAGGGCGAGGCGTGACAGAAAATCAAAGCATGGCCGCACCGCCCCCCGGATGGGCCAGGGCGGCCACCCCCTTCGCCGCCTTCGCCGCCGGCTGGACGATCATGACGCTGCAACTCCTCGGCGGTCGCCTCATGGCCCCGGCCTTCGGCCAAACCATCCACCAATGGGGTGCGTTGATCGGCGAGACGCTGGCCTTCATGACCCTCGGCTACTGGGCCGGCGGCCGCTGGGGCACCGGCCTGAACCCCGGCGCCCGCCTGCCGGAGCTGCTCGCCGCCGGCGCGCTCTGGGCCGGCCTCACCCCCTGGATCGGCCGCCCGCTGAGCCTGGAGGCCGAGGCCCTGCTCGGCGCGCTCGCCGGCGCGCTCGCCGCCGCGTCCGTCCTGCTCGGCCCGCCCGCCTTCGCGCTGGCCGCCGTATCGCCGCTCTGCGTTGCCCATCTCGCGCGCCACGGACCGGTCGCGACCGCCTCGGGCCTTGTCTCCGCCCTCGGCGCGCTCGGCAGCATCGGCGGCACCTTCTTCGGCGCCTTCCTCGCCATCCCGCTCCTCGGCCTGACCGGTGGCTACGCCAGCGCCGCACTCCTCGCCACCGCCGCCGCACTGGCCGCCGGCCTGCCCCGCCGCACCGCGCTGCTCGTCCTGCTGCCGCTCATCCCCGCCGCGATCGCCCAGCGCGAACTCGCCGCCCGCTTCGTCGAACTGCGCGAGACCCCCTACAACACCTTCCTGGTCTCCGACACCTCCATTGCCCTGGTCCTCTCGCTGAACACCCCCAGCGTTATCCAGTCCCTCCGCCGCCACGACGGCCGCCCGACCGGCTACTACTGGGATGTCCTCGCCACCGCCCCTGCCCTGGCGCAGGGAACATCCGCCCTGTTCCTCGGCGTCGCCGGCGGCACCGCGGTCGAAGCCACCCAGCGCGCCTGGCCCGGCCTGCGCGCCGAGGGCGTGGAGATCGACCCGGCCGTCACCGAAATCGCCCGCCGGCGCTTCGCGCTCACCATCCCCGTCGCCACCGCCGATGCTCGCCGCTTCATCGAAGCCCCGGGCGACGCCTTCGACGTCATCGTCGTTGACCTCTACGCAACCGGCCAGATCCCGGCCCATGTCGCCACGCGCGAGTTCTACGCCGCCGCCGCCCGCCGCCTCGCCCCCGGCGGCGTCATGGCGCTGAACGTCTACGGGGCAGGGGAGCCGGAGGCGATTCTCGCCCCCCTCGCCACCACCATCGCCGCCGTCTTCCCCGGCCTGCTCGCATCCGATGCCGGCGGCGGCAACACCATCCTGCTGGCCTGGAACGACCCCATGCCGCTCGCCACCGCCCAGGCCCTTCTTGCCGCCGCCCCCGCGGGCGCCCGCCCCGCCGCCGAGCGCATGCTGGCCGGCCTCGCCGAACCCGCTCCCGCCTGGCGCGGCGCCCGCATCCTCACCGACAACCGCTCCGACCTCGACCTGCGCGCCGCCCGCGCCCTGAACGCCGGCCGCCGACCCAGCGACTGAGTATCCAGCGACTGAGTGTCCAGCGACTGAGTGTATCGCGCCTCAGCGCCACCACCGCCGCCGCACTCCCCGCCGCAATCCGCGCGATCGCCTCCACCGAAACCGCATCCGGAAACCGATCCTGCGGCAAATGGAACAGCCGGTTGGTCCCCATTAACGTCAGGTAGTTCCCGCCGGCCTTGTGGATATCCCGCGTTTCGCCGAACGGCACGAACGATGTCTCCGCCAGCCGGTTCGCCGGGAACTTCGCCTGCGTCAGCGCGCCCTGGAACAACGCCCGCAGGTCGCCGGCGTTGGACAGGATGTGGAGCTCCCCGTCCGCGGCCCCGATATTGGCGCCGAAATGCACCCAGCTCGCCCCGCCCGGCTTGTCCCATCCCGGCCGGCGCGCCAGGAAATCGTCGAGTCCGATATGCCCCAGCTCATGGCCGGAATTCGCGGTGAACACCACGTCCCGCGCCGGCGGCGCCGCGCGCAGCGCCCGCAGCGCCTCCAGCCAGCATACCAGCCCGCCGCCACGCTCCGCCGTCGATTGCCACCAGGAGGAGCGCGGCGTCATCACCACCAGCGGCGGCCGCCCCCGGTCGCGCACGGCCATCGCCACCACCACGTTGCGCGCGTGGGCCGCGATGCGCCGGCTGCGCACCACCACCCGCACCGCCGCCCCGCCCCTGGCCGCCGCCATCAGCCGCGGCCCCACCGTGCTCGACACCTGCAGGATCGGCGGCCCGAACGGCGCCTTGAACGCCTCGGCATTCAGCAACGCCAGCCCCGGCGCGGCCCCCTTGGTCACCACCACCAGCGCCTTGCTGCGCGTCTCGCGCCGGAACCGCGCGAACTCCGGCGAATAAACCGCGGTCGGCGTCAGCTCCAGGATATGCACATCGGCCTGCGACGGATCGGCCAGGTCCGCCCCCACGCTGGCCCCCAAGCTGGCCCCCACGCTCGCCAACGCCATCACCCGCCCGTCCGGCGTATCCGGCGCGTCGAACATCTTCTCGCCCGGAATGCGCTCGCCCTCCACCTCCAGGAAGGCGGCATCCACCTCCACCCGGTCCAGCGCGAAGCTCTCGAAGGCCACAGTCGCCCCCATCGCCCGCGCCTCGCCGGCCAGCCATTCCGCCCCCTGCTCGTCCCCCGCCGTCGCCGTCCGATGATTGCCCTGCAAATCCCACGTCCGCAGCCAGGTCGTCGCCCGCAGCACCTCGGCCGACCCCATGCCCCCGGTCACCAGCGCCGCCCCGCCCAGTAGAATTCCCCGACGCCCCAACTGCATCTCGTCATCCCCGTTGTTTCCTTCCCGTGCCCGCACCCCGGGCCGCCGGCAGCTCAGCTTTCCAGCTCGCTGTCCCAATAGAGATAGTCGCGCCAACTTTCATGCAGATAGTTCGGCGGAAACGCCCGCCCGTTCTCCTGCAACTCCCACGTCGAGGGCTGCCGCGGCGTCGCCCGCGGAAACATGCGGCATTCCCGCGGCAGCCGGCTGCCCTTGCGCAGATTGCACGCCCCGCAGGCAGTGACCACGTTCTCCCACGTCGTCCGCCCGCCCCGGCTGCGCGGGATCACATGGTCGAAGGTCAGGTCCGGCGCCGGCGAGCGGGCCTAGCAATACTGGCAGGAGAACGCATCGCGCAGGAACACGTTGAACCGCGTGAACGCCGGCCGCCGCGCCGTTGCAATATAATCCTTCAGCGCGATCACGCTCGGCAGCCGCATCGTCAGGCTCGGCTAGTGCACCTCGCGGTCGTATTCGCTCAGCACCGACACTCGGTCCAGGAACACCGCCTTCACGGCATCCTGCCACGACCAGACCGACAACTGGAAATACGACAGCGGACGGAAATCCGCATTCAACACCAGCGCCGGAAAATGATGGCCGCCGTCAGGCAAAACTCACCCCCGTCGTGAAGGCATCGCGCCCGCGTGTCGCCGATAGAAGGGGCTATCGACCGAATCGCCACATCGCGTGCATCGCCGAGAACAGCGGGATCATCGCACCCGCCCGCCGCCGCAGGCAACCCGCCCCGGCACAGGTTTCACGCCCATGTCATGGCCGCGCCATTCAGCCCGCGAAGATCCGTTGCAGGAACAGCGCCCCGGCTGACAATCCCGCATCGTCGATCCCATGCCCCAGCCGCGGCGAATACACCGCCGTCACCGCGAACCCGCCCGATTCCAGCGCCTTCTGCGCCGCGCGGGAGCGGCCCACCGGCACCACCCCGTCATCCTCGCCATGCACGATCAGCACCGGCGGCCGCCAAGTCGCCTCCCCCAGCCGCTCCGCCGCCACCAGCGCGCCGGAAAACGCCAGCACCCCCCGCGGCGACACCGCCCGCCGCAACCCGGTGTACAGCGCCGTCATCGCCCCCTGGCTGAACCCCATCAGCGCATAGGCCTCCGCCGGCAACCCAAGCCCCGCGCCAGCTCCGCGTCGATAAACCCATCCAGCGCCGCCCGTGCCCCCGCCGCCCCCGTTGCAATCCGCTCCGGCGTCCGGTCCCCCACCGAAAACCACTGCCGTCCGAACGGTCCCCCAGGGGAGACGGCATCGCAAGCCTGCGGCCCATCCGGCGCCACGAACGCCGCATGCGGCAAGGCTTGACCCCAATAGGGTGCGAGGTCGATCAGATCCTGCCCATCCGCCCCCAGCCCATGGCACAGCACCACCAGCTGCCGCGCCGCCCCCGTCTCCCGCGGCCCCCAGCGAGGCCCATCCAACAGCGCCATCCACCCCTCCCGGCTCAACCACAACCTCGCAGAAGCGGGGATCGAACCCTCCGTCGGCAGCGTCGGTGACAGTTACGACAACGCCTTAGCCGAGACGATCAATGGCCTTTACAAGGCCGAAGTCATCCATCGGCGCGGGCCCTGGCGATCCTTTGAAGCCGTGGAATATGCGACGCTCGAATGGGTGGACTGGTTCAATAATCGGCGGCTGCTGGAACCTATCGGCGCCAGCCGAAGCGGAAGAACGATATTACGCCATGCTCGACGAAGCGCGCATGGCAGCGTCACTTAACCCAAACAGCCTCCGACAGACCAGGGGCGGTTCACTCGCCTCAATGCGTCTCTGGTAACAGGCTTCTCAGCCCACGGCATAGTATGTCTGTGCTATGTGCGTTCCACCGACGCGCTCCTAAGATTACAAAATGGATAGGGAGGGAACGATGATGACTAAGTCCGCAATTTTTGGGGTTGAACGCAGGGGAGCAGATCAGGTCGTAGGGATGCGCACGCGCACGAAGCTAATGGCTGGAAGCCTCCTATGCTCGCTCGCAGCAGTCTCGACAGGTGCTCATGCCCAAAGTGCGAGCCCCGCAGATGTTAACGCGCAAACCCGGACTTCCGCAGAGGAGCAGCCGGGAGAGATAATTGTGACGGCACGAAGAAAGACCGAATCGGCCCTGGAAGTACCCGCAACGATCGACGTGTTTACTGGCTCTAGGCTTGAAAGTGCAGGAATAAGTAGCACTGCGGACTTGGCGATCGTCACGCCGGGCCTTCAGTTTGTGCCCGGTTCAGGAGGCACAAACATTGCGCTGCGGGGAGTTAGTAGCAATGCAACCACGTTCGGCGCCAACCCGTCAGTCGCCGTTCATTTCGACGGTGTCTACCTTCCCCAACCGGACATGGCGTTAGGGGAGCTATTCGATCTTCGGCGCGTAGAGATTCTCAAGGGTCCGCAGGGCACGCTTTATGGCCGAAATGCAACCGGCGGGGCGATAAATCTGATTCCCGAAACCAGCGCCGCCGATCTGAATGGCGCCGGCTTCATCGGATATGGAAGGTTTAACCTCCTGACCGGCCGGTTGGCTGTTGGCCTGCCATTGGGCTCGAATGCGGGACTCCGGATATCGGGGGCCTTCGCGCGCGACGACGGTTACACTCGGAGCATTCTTCATAGTCAGCCGCTCGACAACAAGGACATCCAAACCGTTCGAGCTGTGCTCACGGCGAGGCTTGGGCTGGGCACGATGCGCTTTGCAGCTCAATATGTCGACGACAAGAGCGGATATGGCGCCGGATACTCGATTGATCCTGCGCTAAGCCAGCCAGGGTACTTTTATGCGAACAGCATACAGCGACTAAGCCCGCGGCTCATCGCTACAGACTTGCCATCAACCCGCCGCGCGAAAGGAATACTCTCCGCGCTTAACCTTTCTTATCCAGTTGGGAACTGGGAAGTCCGGTCAATTTCCGGATTTAGCGACTACCGGGTGAACTCGGTGCTTGATAGCGATGGAGTAGGAAATCCGACAGGAGGACCATTTGACGAATATCAGGAAGTCAAACAAACCTCGCGCTTTGTTTCTCAAGAATTCCAAGCTCTGTCGGACCCCGAAGCGGCAGTTCGTGCTACCCTTGGTGCTTATTACTCTCACGAGAAAGCGGTTGTCGATTTTTTCTACAGCTTCCCAAGTGACGGTAATTTCATCGCTAGAAACCAGTTTACAACGATGCGGTCTCGGTCGATAGCCGGGTTTGCTAACGTTGAGGCAGACATCTCAGAACAGTTTACCTTGGTCGGTGGCCTTCGCTACACAGATGAAGGCCGGACCGGTGAGCTCTTTGACCGGCGCAACAGCAGAACGACCATTGGTCATGCCGATGCTGCCAAACTCACTGGTTCGGGCCAATTGTTATGGAAGCCGTCCCTGAACACCATGCTTTACGCGGGATATTCAACAAGTTTCAAGGCAGGAGGTTTTCTTACTTCCTCTCGGATCATCGACACATACGGTCCGGAGATCCTCGGCGCTTATGAGATTGGTGCGAAGGGGCGGTCCGGGGCACTAGTCTACGAGGTATCGGCGTTCTACTACGATTACGAGGCCATTCAACTGCGCGCAACAGACACTTCGTCCGGTCTCCCAATAACGCGGATAACTAATGATGCTAGCGCAGAAGTAAAGGGTGTTGAGGCGCGGATCCTTTATAATTTCAGTAATGAGCTTGAGCTTAACGCGGGTATGCTCTTTTTAGACTCTAAAATAAAAAACTTTGTTAATGCCCAAAGAGTGGACGTTTCTGGCGTCGAACTTCCACTCGCTCCAAAGTGGACTCTTACGGCCGGGGTAAGTTACACTATATCAGTTTCAGGAAACAGGAGCTTGCGGCTTGGAAGCGACATTAAATATCAGTCCAGGATACTCCTCCCGAGTTTCGTGAATATACCTCTCGAGAGGCAGGCGGGATACGCTCTGTGGAATGCCTCAGCTAAGTATGATCTCTCTAGCAATACTTACGTGACGATTATTGCAAGTAATATTACCAACAAGTTGTATGCGACTTCGAAGGCCGACTTTCAAAGGTTCGGATTCGCTGATCGTTATGGCGCGCCGCGAACATACGAATTTAGACTCGGATTTCGTTTTTAACCCGCGCAAACGCTATGCGTCTCGGTTGTCAAAACCGAGCGTGCGATGATGCATGGCAAGTTGCTTCACACGTGCCAAAATGCCGAGCTCTTACATTGGCCCTCGATGTTTGTTTTAAGTTGGTGAGGGCGACGTTTGGGGCGTCTGACCACAGTGTAACAAGCGTGTAGAGTATTTCAACTAGGGTCGAAATGGCTCGCGAAGACTTAAAGGCCTGGAAATTGATTAGCGATCAGGAAAAAATCTTATGCTGTGACCGGATCGTCGAGCTACTGGAAGCGTATGGTGTGCGGACGGTCTTTGGTATGCCCGGCGTCCATAATTTAGAATTGTACAGAGCTCTTGGCCGGGGGTCGGTACGCCATGTTGCTGTTCGCCACGAGCAGGGCGCGGGGTTCATGGCAGATGGGTTTGCGCGAGCGGGCGGCGGTATCGGCGTCGCTCTCACCATCTCAGGACCAGGCTTGACGAACATCTCCACCGCTCTCGGGCAAGCGTGGTCCGACTCCATCCCTATTTTGGTCCTTTCGAGCGCACTCGCGCGTCCAGATCTCGGAATGTCCCTGGGCAAGCTACACGAGCTTGACCAAGTGCGGTTTGCCGAAACGATATCATCAGCTGCCTTGGCGCTAACCGACTGCCAAGCTTTCGAACAAATCCACCGTGCGTTTGTGGCTTTCGAAACTAATAGACCGAGACCGGCGCACATATCGATTCCGATGGACGTGTTAGCGTCGCAAAGCACACTTCGGATTACAAGGCGGGCTGTGCCAAGACGGCCGGTGCCACCGCCTGCGGCAATTCAGGGCGCGGTACAAGTTTTGGAGGCATCAGAAAGGCTAGTAATTATCGTTGGGGGGGGGGCGGTCGATTGCGGGCCGGAGGTGATTCGTGTCGCTGAAACACTGAACGCCCCCGTTGTGACAACGATCGCGGCTAAGGGGGTCTTGCCTGACGATCATCCGCTGACTCTTGGTTGCACCCTCCAGCGATCAGAAGTGCGGTCATTCATCGCACGCGCAGACGTAATCCTAGCCATTGGAACAGAACTAGCTGAGCCCGACGTCTTCGTGAGCGCGATTGCCGAGGCAGAAGGAGGAGGGCCCGCTCAAATTGCTGGTGGAGTTTTGAGCTTAGCCAGAGTCGTTCGTATAGACATCGATCCTCTTATGATTAGCCGCAACCTGGAAGCAGCGGTCCCTCTGTGGGGTGATGCGGCTGGAACCCTTGCCCTAATTATCGAGCAGATCGAGCAGCGGCAGATTGCTGCGGGTTTCGCTGCGGAGATCGAAGATCTTCGCGCTCGCACGTTACGATCGATCTCCGATCAGGAGGCAGTTCATCAGGTAGTTCTCGACAGCCTACGCGAAGCGCTGGATGACGATGCAATCGTTGCTGCCGACATGACTCAGCTTGCGTATTCCGGATGCATATTGTTTAAGGCCAAGCAGGCACGAACATGGCTCTTTCCCAACGGCTTCGGAGCGCTCGGCTACGCTCTTCCAGCTGCCATAGGCGCGAAGGTGGCATGTCCCAACCGTCAGGTTGTGGCGATCGCCGGCGATTGCGGCTTCATGTTCACTCTTCAGGAACTCGCAACCGCAGTGGAACTCCGACTGCCGATTGCTATTCTGCTTTGGGATAATGCCTCTCTCGCCGAAATCCGCGATTACATGCGGTGTCGTGGCATCCCTGAGCTGGGCGTTTACCCCACCAATCCTGACTTTATTGCGCTCGCGGCGAGTTTTGGATGTGCGACGGAGATTGTGGCGGAGCCCGCGCAACTTAGGGACGCTGTTCGACGCGCTTTCGGCCGCGACGTACCTACCTTGATTCGAGTTGATGAGGCGACTGCGGCCAGTTGGGTCACTAAATCCGCGACGACCGAGCGCGCTTCATTGTTAGAGCCGCCGAGCATGTTTCGAAACCTTAAGGATCACTGATATGCCCACTCAGCTTCGCCCGCTGGACTCTGCGATCGTCCCTCGTTTCTCCGATGTCGCAACATTCATGCGGACGCCGCGACGAGACTCCCTTGACGGGGTGGATATTGCGCTCGTCGGCGTGCCATTCGACATGGGATCTACCAACCGCGCCGGGCCCCGCCATGGGCCAGCGCAGATCCGCGAGATGTCCAGGCTTATCCGGCAGGTGAATCCTTCGACTCACATTGCGCCCTTCGATCTCTGCAACGTCGCCGATTATGGCGACGCACCAGTAAATCCACTCGATCCGCAGGGCAGCATCGATCGCATTGCAGACTTCTACAACGTGATAAGTGCCGCTGGAGTAAGGCCCATCTCTGCAGGAGGCGACCACACCGTCGTGCTCCCAATCCTACGCGGTATTGCGAGCCGAGAGCATCCTGTCAGCGTGGTGCACTTCGATGCACACGCTGATACCATGGATGAACTCCTTGGTTCGAAGATCAACCACGCGACTCCATTTCGGCGCGCACATGAAGAAGGCCTTCTTGTGCCCGAGAAAGTCATTCAGATCGGCCTTCGGGGCACTCGCTATAGCGATGAGGACATTCAGTACGGCTACGATGCCGGTTTCCGGATCGTCACTATGGACGACTTCGAGGAGATGGGTCGTGCTGCTGTCATCGAGGCGATCAAGGAGACGGTCGGATCAGGGCCGACCTACATCACGTTCGACATCGACGGTCTAGATCCCATCTACTGTCCCGGAACTGGTGCGCCCGAGCCTGGTGGCTTGTTCATGCGCGACGTGCAAGTCATCTTGCGGGCACTTAGTATGGCAAAGATTGACATTGTCGGAGGTGACGTGTGCGAGGTGGCTCCGGCACTTGATCAAGCCGGACATACTGCGCTCAACGCGGCGAACATTATGTTCGAGATGCTCTGCGGAGTTGCCGCGAGTATTGACCGACTTCGAGCCACGCAGTGAATCAGCCGAATCGCGCAGGCGCAGGTACGGATGGCTTGACGTTTGATGTCCGTCTTCTGATTGATGGTGAGCTTGTCGGCGCGGGCGGGCCATCGCGGGACCTTGTCAACCCTCGTACGGCACAGCCGTTCCTTCGGCTGGCAGACGCTTCCGACGAACAGGTGCAAATGGCCGTCCGGGGAGCGAAGATAGCGTTTCCCAATTGGTCGCAGCAGCCGCCTCGTATGCGGTCGGAAGCGTTATTAGAATTGGCCTGCGCCATAGCGGTCAATGCCGGTGAATTCGCCCGGGTCGAGGCGCTTAATTGCGGCAAGCCACACCATCTGGTGCTCGCAGACGAGATCCCGCAAGTTATTGATTGCTTACGCTTCTTTGCTGGCGCAGCACGGTCAGTTTTGGCGCCGGCGGCACGCGAGTACATACCCGGCTTCACTTCGATGGTACGCTGCGAGGCGGCGGGGGTCATCGGGGCTATCACGCCGTGGAATTATCCACTCCTGATGGCGGTTTGGAAGATTGCACCCGCGCTCGCCGCGGGATGTACGATGGTCCTGAAGCCTTCGGAACTTACACCGCTCAGTTCTCTAATGCTTGCGCGCCTGGCCAACGGAATTCTGCCTCGGGGCGTTCTGAACGTCGTCACGGGGGGAGGCCCAACGGTTGGCAGCGCAATAGCATCGCATCCTGCGATCGAAATGGTTTCGCTGACTGGCGACATCGGGACAGGTCGCGCCATCCTTGCCGCGACCGCCCCCCGCATCGCCAGAGCGCATCTCGAGCTCGGCGGTAAATCGCCTCTAATTGTTTTGGACGATGCGGACCTTGAACTCCTAGTAGAAAGCGTCCGTCACGCAGGATACTATAATGCTGGTCAGGATTGCACGGCCGCGACCAACGTCCTCGTCTGTGACAATGCACAATATGATCGATGCGTGGCGGAACTGACTGCCGCAGTAAACACGTTAGCGCATGATCGCGACAACGACGCGGACAATGAGCTCGGTCCCTTAATCTCAGCGCGGCAGCAGGAAAAGGTGGCAGGTTATGTCGATCGCGCCGTCGATGCCGGCGGAGAAATAACGGCCGGTGGTTCTCCTGGAGGTGGTTTTTACTACAAGCCAACGGTAATTGCTAACGTAACACCATCACACGAAATTGTCGAGAGCGAGATCTTCGGGCCTGTGGTCACCGTTGTCAAAATGCCGAACTTCGAGACCGCACTAGAGTGGGCCAACCAATCTCCTTATGGTCTCGCATCCTCGGTTTGGTCTCGTAACGTTGGCCGGGCGATGGAGCTAGCTTCGAGACTGCGCTATGGATGTACTTGGATCAACTGCCACTCGGTTCTTGCAAGCGAAACACCCCACGGCGGCTTCCGGCAATCAGGTTATGGTCGAGATCTGTCTCAATTCGCGTTGGACGACTTTCTCGTACCTCGCCATGTCATGATCCGTCTCAGCGGCGCTATGCAGCCAGAAAAGAGTACTTAGAGCTATGGATCCGGACAACGATATTCTCGAACGCTTCTCAGATGCGTGGAACGCACATGATATTAACGAATTGATGGCTTGCATGACAAACGACTGCGTTTACTACGCCGCTTCGGGAACACCTCCATTTGGTTCTGTTTACCGCGGAACCGAGGCTGTACGGGCGAGCTTTGTTGCGATTTGGCAACATTACCCTGATGCGCAATGGCTCAACGCGCGCCACATGCGAGAGGGGAACTACGGCCTGTCCGAGTGGCTTTTTCGCGGCACTCCGAATGGCGCCTCCGAAGCTGTCGAGGTATCCGGCGTGGATTTATTTCAACTTCGGGCAAACTGCATCTCCATCAAAAACACCTTCCGAAAGCAGCCTAGTTGAGGCTCGCCTATTACCAACTCAGGAGCTAACATGACCAAGCTAGTCTACACGGGTCTGAATGCAGGCTACAGTGACCCTGTGCGAGTTGTGGGGGGCAACGGTGTCTTCTACCACCTCAGCGATGGTCGCCATGTGATCGACGCAAGCAACACCGGTGGACCTTTGGGCCACGCCCACCCCGTAATGGTCGAGACAATCGCGCGTACTGCCGCAATCGCACCCGCCATTAATGAGGGTTGGTTCTGGGCTGAACGCGAGCAAGCCGCAGAAGAATTGATAGATATTGCATTCGGCGATGAGCAGAGTTGGGTTGGAGGCGTCCGTTTTTTCTTGTCGGGCAGCGAGGCCAACGACGCCGCACTTTCGTTTGCGCAAGCTCTTACTGGTCGGGTGGCTTTGGCTACAAGGGAACGCGCCTATCACGGTATGACAGGGCTGGCGCGCAACATGACCGTGCAGCCACATTGGCATGGAGGACTTTCGGTTTCAGGTGGCGGAACTCTCCCCGTACCCCAGACGATTCCAGTAAGAATCTTACCTGCCCCGGCAAGCGCCTCCTATCTAAACGGAACTGATGCCGCCGCTCCCGACCTGCGGCATGCGGCTGAGTTACTGTCGGATACCGCCGCGACTATCATCGACTACAGTCAGGGAGGAATCTACTACGATTCCGAGTATCAGGATAACGTTGCTAAAGCAGCCCGATCCGCCGGTTCGCTTTGGGTTGCAGACGAGGTGGTCACCGGTCTCGGAAGGAGCGGCCGATGGTTCGCTTTTCAGGGCGCCGAAAGTCGGCCTGACATTGTGACGATTGGCAAGCCGCTTGCGGGCGGTGCAATGCCTGCTGGTGCTGTCGTATTCTCAAAGGCAGTACTCGAACGAGTGAAGGGGATGAGTTGGCAGACCTACAGTACTTTTCGTGGGCATCCGCTTATGGTTGCGGCCATCCGTTCCTACCTTCGCGTCGTTCGGGACGACGCCCTGCTCGCCCATGTCGCATCACTAGAAATCCTGGCTCGGCGGCGGCTGATTGAAATTGCACAGCGTCATCCATCCGTCAGGCGAGTAGACGGACGGGGCCTGCATTGGACGGTCGAGTTACATGGTGCGGATTGGCGCAATTGGCGTGCGGACCAGCGGAAACTGCCAATCGCTTCAAAGGTAGCTGCGGCTGCTCTAGATGCGGGCGTCATGATAGGGACGAGCGGTGAGCAGGCTTCGCTTTTTCTGGCACCACCACTCATTATTGAACCGCCCCAGCTGGAGCTTATTTTCGAAGCCTTGGACGACGCATTAAAGGTTGCCGACATCGAGTTAGAGGCGATGTCGTCGGTCAGTACAGCGGCGTGAGGAGGCAGCCCCAGATCGAGAAGAAGCGCCTCTGGTCCACCTTGGAGACCCATTCTAAAATCGGCGCGACTCCCGAAGGAGGTCTTTGCCGTGAGGCCCTTACGGAGGCTGATAGAGAAGGCCGGGATCTGTTCGCGCTGTGGTGTCGAGACGCGGGGATGGATGTCCGCGTGGATGCGTTGGGCAACATGTTTGCTCTGAGATCAGGCACGGATGATTCTTTGCCACCGGTTGGAATGGGAAGCCATCTCGATACTCAGCCTTCGGGCGGCAGGTTTGACGGCGTATTGGGCGTTCTTGGAGGATTGGAGGTCGTCCGGGCGCTCAATGACGCCGACCTGGTCACTCGGCGACCGATTGTGCTGATCAATTGGACGAATGAGGAAGGTAGCCGGTTTGTTCCCTCGATGATTGGCAGTGGTGTTTATGCAGGCCTCTTCGATGCAGGCACAATGCTTGCGCAACAAGACAGCGAAGGCGTGCGCTTGGAAGACGCGCTCGAAGCCATAGGCTACGCCGGCACTGAGCCGGTCGGCAGTCCGAAGCTTCATGCCTTCATCGAACTCCACATCGAGCAAGGTCCAATCTTGGAGCAGAGAGGGATGGACGTCGGGGTCGTCATTGCGTCGCAGGGCATGAGTTGGAACGAAGTAACGATCATCGGACGCACTGCTCACGCGGGAACGACACCAATGAAGCTTCGGTTGGATCCAATGATGGCTGCTTCCCGCTTGATCGTAAGAGCGTTTGAACGTGCGCATCATACTTCGGCTGCTTGTACCACGATCGGTTCGATTCGAACGACGCCCGCGTCTCACAGCACTGTACCGAAGACAGTGACTTTTCTTCTGGATGTCAGGCACCCCGAGGACGAGGTGTTGGAGGAGCTTCTTCATGCATTTGATAATGACGCGGATCAGGAGCGCAGCCGAGGATTTTCGGTCGACCGGGGAGAGTTTGGGGGCGCTGCTGGCAAGCCCTTTGATCCGACGTGCGTAAACAACATTCGCGCGGCGGTGACCGAAGCCGGTTATTCTCATTGTGATATCATCAGCGGCGCTGGCCATGATGCGGTTTACGTCAATGGCGTCTGTCCAACCGGGATGATCTTCGTGCCCTGCAAAGGAGGAGTGAGCCACCATCCGTCAGAGTCGATAACAGCGGAGCAAGCGTTCAAAGGCGCGGATGTACTCCTACGTACCATGCTGAGGCTCGCCTCTTAAAGGCGCGGTCGCCGGCACAGTGAAGCGTCCCGGGTTTTTCGGAGGCGGTTTGGTTTGAGTCACGCAACCCTATTGAGGTGTATCCATCCGGCGGGTGCCGCCTTGTCGGGGAGGCAAGGGATTGCTCTTAAGAGCGCTCGTATGAGCTCACATAGGAGTGGTTTATGGGCCAGATCACGGTACTTTCAGGGCCAGAGCGTCGGCGGCGCTGGAGCGACGAGCAGCGGCTGCAGATCCTGACGGAGGCATTTGCGCCCGGGGCTAGCCCTACCGAAGTGGCGCGGCGGCACGAGATCTCGACGGGGCAGTTGTGCACGTGGCGCAGCAAGCTTGCGTTGGGCGCGGCAACGCCGTCCCCCGACGAGGGGCATGCCCCGGGTTTTGCAGAGACGATGGTCATCGAGGACCGTGATCGTGCTGTGCCGGTTTCGGGCGCCGCCATCGTCGTCGACCTGCCGCGCGGCCAGCGCATCACCATCTTTCCGTCAGCATCGCCGGCGCTGGCAGCGGCGGCGTTGAAGGCGCTGCGGTGATTCCACCGGGCGCGCGCGTGTAGATCGCCATGGGCCATACCGATATGCGCAAAGGAATGCAGGGTCTGGCGCTGATCGTGCAGCAGGCACTGCGCCGCAATCCCTTCGCCGGCGACCTGTACGTCTTCCGCGGCCGCGCCGGATCGCTGGTGAAGATTGTCTGGCATGACGGGATCGGGATGTCGCTGTATGCCAAGCGGCTCGAGAAGGGCCATTTCATATGGCCCTCGGCGACCGACGGGATTGTTGCCCTGACCGCCTCGCAACTGTCCTGCCTGCTCGACGGTATCGACTGGCGCAACCCGCAGTACAGTTGGCGCCCGCAAAGCGCTGGATAGGCTGTCCGCCCCTGTTTTCTGCCTTGCAGTAGGGCGTTCCGAGTGATTCACTCAGTCCCGTGGTCACCGCTATTTCTTCCCTGCCGAACGACATGAAAGCGCTGAGGGCGTTCGCCGAAGCCGCCGTTTTGCGAGCCGACGAAGCAGAAGCGGAGCTCGCCAATGCCAACGCCCGGGAGAGTGCCACTGCGGCACTGATCGCTCATCTCAAGCTGCAGATCGCCAAGCTGAAGCGTGAGCAGTACAGCGTCAGCGCCGAACGCACCCGCCGCCTGCTAGACCAGATGGAGATGCAGCTTGAGGAGTTGGAAGCTGACGCCAGCGAGGATGCGCTCATCTCGGAAGCATCTGCGCAGAAGACCGCCAGCATCCGCAGCTTCGAGCGCAGGCAGCCGAAGAGGAAGCTGTTTCCCGAGCACTTGTCACGCGAACGGATCGCCGTACCGTCGCCCTCTTCGTGCCCGGCCTGTGGCGGCAACCGCCTGTCCAAGCTGGGCGAAGATATCACCGAGACGCTGGAGGTGGTCCCGCGCCAGTGGAAGGTCATCCAGACCGTCCGCGAGAAGTTCGCTTGCCGGGATTGCGAGAAGATCAGCCAACCGCCGGCACCTTTCCACGTCGTGCCGCGTGGCTGGGCCGGCCCCAGCTTTCTCGCCATGCTGTTGTTCGAGAAGTACGGCCAGCACCAACCATTGAACCGTCAAGTCGACCGGTTTGCCCGCGAAGGCGTGCCGCTCAGCACATCGACGCTTGCCGACCAGGTCGGCGCCGCCGCGTTCGCCCTGATGCCGCTTTATCGGTTGATCGAGGCCCATATTCTTGCGGCACAGCGACTGCATGGCGACGATACCACCGTGCCGGTCATGGCCAAGGGCAAGACCGATACTGCCCGATTATGGGTCTATGTGCGCGATGACCGGCCATTTGGTGGCGCCGATCCGCCGGCGGCGCTGTTCCACTATTCGCGCGACCGGCGCGGTGAGCATCCGCACGCCCATCTCGCCACTTGGTCGGGGATTCTGCAGGCCGATGCCTATGGCGGCTACAACGAGCTATACGCGGCCGGCCGGCAACCCGGCTCCGTGCTGGAAGCCGGTTGTTTTGCCCACGCGCGGCGCAAGCTCTTCGAGCTCGCCGATGTCGAGGGCGCAGCGCGCAAGAAGAGCCACGGCGAACGGGTCGGCACGGTCTATCCGATTGCGCTCGAAGCCGTGCGACGCCTCGACGTGCTGTTCGAGATCGAGCGCGCTATCAAGGGGCGATCGCCGACCGAGCGCTTGGCCGCCCGGCGCGAGCACAGCGCGCCATTGATGGACGATCTGCACATCTGGCTTCAGGCCCAATTTGCCAAGCTGTCGCGTAACCATGATCTGGCTAAGGCGATTAACTACATGCTGCGCCGCTGGCCGGCGTTCACCCGCTTCCTCGACGATGGCCGGGTCTGCCTCAGCAACAATGCGGCCGAGCGCGCCCTGCGGTCCGTGCCGCTGGGCCGCAAGGCCTGGCTGTTCTGCGGCTCGGACCGCGGCGGTGACCGTGCCGCCGTCCTCTACACGCTGATCCAGACCGCCAAGCTCAACGATGTCGATCCCCAAGCCAGGCGCCGACATTCTCGCCCGTATCGCCGATCATCCGGCAAGTCGGCTCGATGAACTGCTGCCATGGAACTGGACGCCATTGATCGTGCTCGCACGGGCCGCCTGATGGCGGCGCCGTCAATGGTGTTCACCGCCCGCTTCGCCGCAAGCCGCCTCGGCGTCGATATAGAGGTCATCGAAGAACTAGCCGAACAAATGGAACCCGAGGACGGCTGCCTCAGCATCCTCGACAGCCTCGATGAGAATGCAGCGTCCGTCACCGGCTTCACGCGCAAAGGCCTCGACTACCTCGCAGATCTCTTCAACGAGCGCCGATCAGAGTTCATGAAAGACACCTGATCACGCCGCGGCCTTCGCCGGATGGATACATTGAGGTTCTCCTTGGCAGCATAGTAGTTGGCTTCGGCTTCTGCGGGCGGGATATGGCCGATGGGTCCGAACAGACGGTGGTTGTTGAACTAGGGTCCAGACGGCTTTGTTGCATAACTACCGACAGGCATATTGCTGTCTTTACTTGATAATTCTACGCTACCCGGATGGTATTGGGGGTTCCGATTTGGGAGAAGCGATTGAGGATTGCAGCACGGACTTT
>Ga0105045_10001298_pt1 | contig 20266 bp, 20 predicted proteins | sample MAT02_FD_78089 | JGI IMG/M metagenome (GOLD analysis project Ga0105045, IMG submission 78089) | Freshwater microbial communities from Lake Fryxell liftoff mats and glacier meltwater in Antarctica - MAT-02 (megahit assembly) | ecosystem: Environmental > Aquatic > Freshwater > Ice > Liftoff... | reverse complement strand
CTACTCAGAAGCTGTTGCAAGCCAGAAGGTGGGAGATTTTTTAATGGCATTGACACGTTGCAATCACTTTTTAGGTGGTGTGCCGGCAGCCATAGTGCTCGATAATGTCAAATCGGCAGTGATAAGGACTGATCGGTACGAACCAGAAGCTTCCTCGCATCCGCATGCGGTCATCAGGCTTGCGCCATGGGATATAGAACAATGTATTTCAACACGCAAAAGCTTCTCCTAAAACTCAAAATGTACAGAGCAGACGGCACCATCTTCAAATTTATGGACAAGCTCGCAAAGCAACAACTACTCATTTTCGACTACTTTGGTCTCATGGCCCTGGATGCACGGCAACGACTTGATTTGATGGAAATAATAGAGGAAAGACACGCGAAACTCTCTACCATCATAGCCAGCCAACTACCACTGGCAAACTGGTACGTAATGATCGGTGACGAAACCATTGCCGACGCTATAACGGACAGACTAAGACACCAAGCCCATCGAATAGAAATAAAGGGAGAACCAATGCACAAAAAACAGTAATATTATTATGTCCATCGTGACCAAAATCTAAACCCATCAGGGGGAGTAGTATTACCGTAACACGGGGGCCAGTATCACCGGAATATCCAGTTAATCCAAGAATTAAGGGATTTAAACTTTCCACTTACGTTCACGTGAATTATTTCGAGAATTTAAACGCTCATTCTCCCCACCAAAATTAAATTCCCATCTTCTCTTCAAATTTTTACATCAGCTGCAAGAGCGATCTAAGTGCAATACCGTATTTAGGATACGCAGCGCTTAAAGGAAAACATCATCAGAAACTCTGCGCTAAGTGATGTCCGATTTAATTCTGGTGGCTCGATGAACTATTTCAACGAACTGCAAGAAAAGTTATTGAACCAATCCATCCAAAATTCTACATCAGATTTTAGGATTTTAAAGCAAAAGCGCCATTCTTACTTACTCCCCAAAAACCGAAACCCCGACAATACAATGCGCAAATCGTTGCGGAGCGAATAATCGCGGGCGTAAACGGTGTTCAACTTTCGCGCTGTTTCTTCCGTTTGTCGTATTTCGGGGTATTGATCAAGCGGATTTAGCACCCCGACTTTGAGTTTTGGCAAGCGGCTGTTGCCAATGGGGTGATAAGATACCCATGACTTCTGAAAGGTTAGCACGGACCAAATATTAGCGAAAAAACCACCTTTCCGTGCTACAAACCACACGGAAATAGGGCTGCTCAGCAATAACAACAACGAAGTGCACCAATCGAAGGTGGCCTTTTTCCGTAGGTTTTGGGGTTTGGTGATCGAGTTGAGATTTACAATGAAGAGTTCCCCTTCCTTATCGACCGAATTGCTACCAATGATGTAAAGACTTTCGGGTGGTGCAATTTTAAACTCGATTTTCGCTCCGCTTACTTCAGCCATCATGCTGATAATGCTTTGAGAGCTCACATCTTCACCGCTGAATATGAGGGTATCGAGTTTATACACCTCTGCCACTTCCTTGAGCCGGGAGGTGTCGGCATGGCTGCTGTCCGTTTCATCGCCTGGTGCAATATGAACGAGCGAGAGCGCCTTCTTTCCTGAGCTTTCCAGAAAACGAGCTATCCGCCGGTACTCTTCGTCTCTGGCCACTACCCCAATCTTTCGCAACGGATTTTTACCCAACCGGAAGCTTTTTCCGATAAGGAAATGTGCCAGTAAACGCAGCGCAATAAGCGTAGCGGCAGTGGTAAGGGTACCTATGAGAATAAGCGCCCTCGAAAAACGATAGGTTTCGGGAAGGAGGGCATAAACGGCTAAAATGGCCAGCGATCCGGTAAGAATACCACCGATAATCCGACTCAGCTTCACAGGTTTATCATACCCACCCGAAAGGTAAATCGCGAATAGCCAAACGCCCACGTAACCTATAAAAGCGAAGTTGACCCATTCGGATTCATAGTTCAAACCCTTGTATTCGGCATACCACGAGCGGGCTGCAACCAATGCCAGGAAGCTCAACACGGCATCGAACACCGGCAAGAAAGCCTTGCGAATGAAGCGATTTATCAGCGCCAAGGAAGCTCTGAAATAGATGGCCATGTGAATAAGCCTGGAGTAAGAAGAAGCATTGCGAGCAGAGAAATGTTTCTCTGCAAAAATGATCATAGCACGGTAGAACACGAATACATAGTTCACGCTGCTCTTTTTCGTGCTTTCGCCTTTGTAATGAATGATTCGCGTAAGCGGGAAATAATAATTCTTAAAACCGCTCAGCGTAATGCGATAGGAGAGATCGATATCTTCGCCATACATGAAGAATGCTTCGTCGAGGACGCCCACCTGATCGAGTGTGGTTTTCCTCAAAAACATGTAAGCTCCCGAGAGCACATCAACTTCGTTAACATCGTTTTCCGCAAGGAATCCTAAATGGTATTTGCCGAAAAGCTTCGATTTTGGAAACAAGGCCGAAAGACCAAAAATCTTGTAAAACGCAACGGATGGGGTAGGCAATCCGCGCTTGCTTTCGGGTAAAAACCGCCCGCGGCCGTCGACCATTTTTACGCCGAGTCCACCTCCGTCGGGATGGTTGTCCATAAAATCGACACACTTTAAGAAGGTGTCTTCTTCTACTAACGTATCGGGATTTAGCAGAAGTACGTATCGCCCCTGAGCCAACGCAATGCCTTGGTTATTCGCTTTGCTGAAGCCAGTGTTTACCGTGTTTGCGATTAATGTAATCTGCGGGAACTTCGATCGAACCATAGCCACCGATTCATCCACGGAGTTATTGTCAACTACAAAAATTTCACATTTCAAACCCTCGGCAGCGCGCAGCACACTATGCAGGCATTGTTCCAAAAAAAAGGAAACGTTGTAGTTTACAATCACAACCGATAGGTCGATCATCCTTCAATAGCTTTTTCGTATAATAAACGCTGTACGATGCTACGCCCCAATGTAAGTTCGTCGGCATATTGGAGCTCATCGCCAACAGATACTCCCCGCGATAAGGTGGTGAGCTTAATATCGGGGGCAGAACCTAATTTTTTGTATAGAAAGTAAGCAGTGGTATCTCCTTCCATTGTGGGCGATAAGGCCAGAATAATTTCTTTGAGCTCGGCTTCCGCTAATCGGGGAATGAGAGTGCCGATATTAAGATCGCTGGGGCCAATGCCGTCCATCGGGGAGATTTTGCCACCGAGCACATGGTAGAGTCCGCGGTATTGATGGGTAGATTCTATAGCCAAGATATCGCGCATGTCTTCCACAACGCATATTATAGACTTATCGCGCTGCGGATTGGAGCAAATATGGCAAATTGCCGCATCGCTGATATTATGACAGACCTGGCAATGAGTCAATTTTTCCTTGAGGTTGCTAATGGCGCTAACGAAACGTTCTATCTCTTCGCGATCGCGCTTTACCAAATCGAGCACATAACGAAGCGCCGTTCGCCTACCAACGCCGGGCAAGGAAGCGACTTGGTTTACGGCATCTTCAAGGTACTTCGATAGATTCATGCCGCGAATTTACGGATAAGATCAAGTCAAAAAAGTGGAGAATCACAGTCCATTTAAGAGTACTGCGCATTCGCTTTTACAAGCAGTCAATCCCATTATTCATTCGATCAATCTTTGTTAACCAACGTTAAAGTTGATGAGTGGTATCGCAGGGCCGTAACAAACGGAATACTATTGTCGTCAGATATTCAAAGCCGGAAGTAATATCGCAATTGCTCCAGCCTAAACAACAAACAAACTAAACAAAAAAGGATTATGAAAAATCTTAGAACACTTTTTTTAGGTGTGGCACTTATCTGCGCTGGAGCATCACAAGCGCAATCTCGACCACAAGCGGAAAGCACACTTACGAAACATCAGGAGTATCGATGGACGGATGAATCAAGAGCCATCGGACAATTTGCTCCGACTGAGCTGAAAACGGCAAATTTCAACAAGGAGTTGGCTACGACGTTATTAAGTTTCTGGCTGGGTAATGTTGGCGGAGCTTATTGGTCGGCTCGGCTGTTTTAGCTCCTGTTAAAATGTTGTTGCTCCGCTTTCATAGGCTTTTTAAGGAGACAACAATCGGCAATCCTGCGTTGGTGGCGCGGGATTGCCACTTTTATATTCCCAGCATTTCTTCCAATGTTGCAGTTTCTGAAAGCTGTACTCCCCGCTCTGTGGTGTGCACCCGCCCACATTGATTTGTGAAATCGTGTTCAAAAAGTAAGATACTTCCACTATTTGCCGCATGAGTCAAGAAGCTCGTCTTTTCTTCCATGGTTAGCAACGGCCTGGTATCGTAACCCATCACATAAGGCAGTGGGATATGAGCGGCCGATGGGAGTAAATCGGCACAATAGATCAACTCCTTTCTTCCTATTTGAATGACTGGAAGCATCATGCTTTCGGTATGGCCATCGGCGAAGAAAACTTTGAAACCCGGGAAGATTTCATCGCTGAAATGCCCTCCGGCTCTTTCCACAAAATTTAGCTGCCCACTTGCTTCGATAGGGAGAATATTTTCCGAAAGGAAGGAAGCTTTCTCCCGCGGATTGGGCTTAGTGGCCCACTCCCAATGGTTGGAATTGCTCCAATACCGCGCGTTTTTGAAAGTAGGGTAATGCTTATCATTAACGCTATCATATCGCACGGCGCCTCCACAATGGTCGAAGTGCAGGTGGGTTAGAAACACATCGGTAATTTCGTCCAAACCAAAACCCGCGCTCCGCAGGGATTTCTCCAAGGTGTCGGCGCCAAAAAGATGGTAATGGCCGAAGAATTTTTCACTCTGCTTATCGCCAATACCCGTGTCGATAAGAATCAGGCGATCGCTGTATTCTATAAGTAAGCACCGCATGGCCCAGCTGCACATATTGTTTTCATCGGCGGGGGTGTTTCGTTGCCAGATGCTTTTTGGGACTACGCCGAACATGGCACCGCCGTCGAGTTTGAAAAATCCGGTATTTATTACGTGTAATTTCATAGCTGGGGAGGAGTAAGAATGGAATATTGGGCTAAAATAACAAAGCCCTGTGTAAAATAGGTATTGATCAGCTATTGCTCACCACAAAATCGCTGTAAGTTTCGGGTATGAAAATCCACTTTATCGCTATTGGCGGAAGCGCTATGCACAATCTGGCAATTGCCTTGAAAAGAAAAGGTTACGATCTCACAGGTAGCGATGATGAAATTTTTGAACCATCGAAAACGCGACTGGCGAAGGAAGGAATTCTTCCGGAAAGTTTTGGCTGGGATGCCAGCCGCATTAAGCCCGGCATCGAAGCCGTAGTGCTCGGAATGCACGCCCGTGCAGATAATCCAGAGCTGATCAAAGCCAAGGAATTGGGTTTACCTATTTATTCCTACCCCGAATTCTTCTACCAGCAAACCAAGGATAAGAAGCGTGTGGTCATTGGCGGAAGCCATGGTAAGACTACCATCACGAGTATGATTTTACATGTGCTACGCAAGGCAGAAGTGTCCTGCGATTATTTGGTCGGGGCTCAGCTCGAAGGCTACGATTGTATGGTGCGGATAAGCGACGATTCCGAAATTGCCATAATCGAAGGCGATGAGTATTTGGCTTCTGCTCTCGATCGGCGACCCAAATTTCACCTCTATAAACCGCATATTGCCTTGCTCACGGGCGTAGCTTGGGATCATATTAATGTGTTTCCAACGTTTGAAAACTACGTGGATCAATTTCGGATTTTCATTGATTGCATCGAGCCAGACGGTGACTTAATTTATTACGCCGGCGACGCCGAACTCCGCGCCTTGGCAGAAGCTGCTCGAGCGGACATAGAAACGGTAGGATATAAGGCGGCACCCCACCATATTTCAGCAGGGCAAACCTTTCTGCATACAGAAACGGGCGAAATACCGCTCCATGTTTTTGGAGATCATAACCTACAGAATCTGGCCGGAGCTGCAGAAGTGCTCCAGCGATTGGGCATTTCCAAATCGGATATTTACGCGCATTTATCCGACTTCAAAGGGGCTTCGAAGCGTATGGAATTATTGGCTTCCAGGCCGGGGTTTAGCGTGTACAAAGATTTTGCCCATGCCCCCAGCAAATTAAAGGCTACCACCGAAGCTTTGAAAAATCAATATCCAGATCGCACCTTGATCGCGTGTATGGAGCTCCACACATTTAGCAGTTTAAACAAGGCTTTTTTGCCACATTATCGAGGAGCTATGGCTGCAGCCGATCGCGCTTTTGTGTATTACAGCCCTGATGTTGTGGCGCACAAGAAGTTAGAACCCATAAGCCCTGCAGAAGTAAAATCGGCATTCGGATCGGAAAATGTGGAAGTATTCACGGATTCTGATGTATTACTCAAAGCTATTCGCCGGCTCGAACTGCGCAATAGCACTGTATTGATGATGAGCAGTGGCAATTTCGATGGGGTAGATCTGTCGGCTTTTGCCGAAGAGTTAAATGCTTCAACGGCTAAAATCGCCTAAGAAAGAGCCTTTTCAGCGCCGCAAAAAGGAAGGCATAAAAGAAGGAAAGCACAAGTAAAATCAACAACACGATCAGGGAGAAATTGCGGAGCGAGAAGAAATTGCTAACCTGAGCGCGCAGCTCGTTTACGTTCTGAGCAGTGTTTTCATTTATGCTTCGTTGCAGAATGCCTTCTTGCATGAAGCTAAAGTATTCGCGATCAATGAATTGGTAATACACAAAAAGCAGGACCACCACCAGTACAGAATATGGAATTGCCAATTGAAGGGCATTCTTCAAATCATCGACCAGCGACAATTCCTTGGTGCGGGGCCAAATGCCGTAAATGGTAAGCGGAATAAGCGCCGCAAATATAACCAGCAGTAGCGCATTATCGAGGTATACCCACTGCACCCCCGCTACATAGAGCAGAAGCCGCACCAGCATAATGCTTAGTGCGGCTCCCATTGCAGTTTTAATTGCAGGATGAAACATTTTGAATTAGCTATTCATCGAGATCAAAAATTCTTCGTTCGAATTGGTATTCGCCATGCGGTCCTTAATAAATTCCATCGCTTCAACCGGATTCATATCGGCTATGTGCTTGCGCAAAATCCAGATGCGTTGAAGAACTTCCTTCGATAAAAGCAGGTCTTCGCGTCGCGTGCCAGAGGTAATAATATCCATAGCCGGGAAGATTCGGCGATTGGAAATTTTACGGTCGAGCTGTAGCTCCATGTTTCCAGTACCTTTAAATTCTTCGAATATTACTTCGTCCATTTTCGAACCGGTATCAGTAAGAGCTGTTGCTAGAATGGAGAGAGAACCCCCATTTTCGATTTTTCGCGCCGCACCAAAGAAACGTTTTGGTTTATGCAAAGCATTTGCATCCACACCACCCGAAAGCACTTTTCCAGAAGCTGGCGATACCGTGTTGTATGCACGGGCAAGGCGGGTTATGGAGTCGAGGAGTATCACTACATCGTGTCCACATTCCACCAATCGCTTCGCTTTTTCAAGCACAATGTTGGCGATTTTTACGTGGCGATCGGCGGGTTCGTCAAAAGTGGAAGCTACCACTTCAGCGCGCACTGAGCGCTTCATATCGGTTACTTCTTCCGGGCGCTCGTCAATTAGCAATATGATGAGGTAAACTTCTGGATGGTTCGCCGCGATAGCGTTGGCCACATCCTTGAGCAAGGTGGTTTTACCGGTTTTCGGCTGCGAAACAATTAAACCCCGTTGACCTTTGCCGATAGGGGCGAAAAGATCCATTACACGGGTGCTTAGATTTTTATTGTCGCCGGCTAAATTGAATTTTTCCTTTGGAAAAAGCGGTGTAAGGTATTTAAAAGGTACCCGGTCGCGCACAAAATCGGGGTCGCGGCCATTAATTTCATCCACCTTGATAAGTGGGAAGTATTTTTCTCCTTCTTTTGGCGGGCGGACATGGCCCACTACGGTGTCGCCGGTTTGAAGGCCAAATAGTTTCACCTGAGCCTGAGACACGTACACGTCGTCGGGTGAATTCAAATAATTATAGTCAGAAGAACGCAGGAAGCCGTAACCATCGGGCATTAATTCGAGCACACCCTCCGTCGGCACAAATCCATCGAAATTGTAAATATCGTCGCGGGTTTTTTGCTGTTGCTGCGGGCGATTTTCGTTTTGATTGCGATTTTCGTTTCGATTTTCGTTCCGGTTTTCGGTGCGGTTTTCCGTTCGGTTTTCGTTCCGGTTTTCGTTCCGGTTTTCAGTTCGGTTTTCAGTTCGGTTTTCAGTTCGGTTTTCGTTCCGATTCTCGTTGCGGTTGTCGTTCCGGTTATCTGTTCGATTCTCGTTCCGGTTTTCGTTACGATTCTCGTTACGATTCTCGTTCCGGTTTTCGTTCCGGTTTTCGTTCCGGTTATCTGTTCGATTCTCGTTCCGGTTATCTGTTCGATTCTCGCTCCGGTTATCTGTTCGATTCTCGCTCCGGTTTTCGTTGCGATTGTCATTGCGATTTGGATTTCGATTTTCGTTCCGATTTTCTGTGCTTTCCGCGGTTCGATTTTCGTTTTGGTTGCGATTTTCATTGCGATTATCAGGGCGCTGAGTCGGTCTTTCGGTATTTCCTTCTTTTTGCTCAGGCCTATTTTGGCGGGCTTCGAAAGGCTTTTGATCGCGTCTTTGATCGTCGCGGCGATTGTTGTTATTCGGGCGATTGTTATTGTCGCGTCGGGTGTTAGGTGCAGGTTTCGGCAAGCTAGCGTCGGCTTCGTCGGAAAGTGTTGTTTCCTTTTCTGGAGCAGCTGTGGTAGTCTCGATTGCGGCCACTTTAGGGGCGTTTGCCTCCGTAGCTGTCATGCGCACAGGTCGCGGCCGTCTTTCGGAAGTTTGCGCGATCGCCGCAGCAGCTTCAGTTGGTTCTGCTGCTTTTGCAGCTTTCGGAGCGGTAAAGTTTACGTTTACAGCTTGTTCATCAAGAATTTTATAGATGAGCTCTTGTTTTTTGAGCGCATCAGACTTCTTAATATTTAGTTCTTTGGCAATAGCCTTTAGATCCGGCAATTTCAAGCCGTTCAGTTCAATGATATCGTACATCGATAGGTAATAAGAAAATGAGTTTGTTTTGGGAAATTTTCCGGGAGCTCCAAGAATTGGCTTCCGATCGGATAGTGCAATGATACGACAAATACATGGAGTATGGTTCGCATTCTTCAAAAAAATGAACACTCGGCTGCGCGCACAGCGGTTAATCAAGATTAAATATATTTGTCGTCTATCGCTTCGCTATGATTCAACGTGTACAATCTATCTACCTGTTATTAGCGGCACTTTGCGGGCTGATCACCTTTTTTCTGCCATATGCCCATTTTAACGCCGACTCTTTAAAATTGGGAGAGTATGCCATGTTTGGTGTTTGGAATGTACAGAGCGATGTATTTGAATTGGCTGCTCCGCTGGGTTTCCCCGAGTGGGTTTTCGGAATTTTGTCGGTTTTAATTCCCACGGGAGCCTTATTACTCTTCAAGCGGCGGCCGCGGCAGCTTATTCTTGTAAGGTTTGGACTTTTAACAGGCATGGCTTACGTCTGTTTTATATTTTTTGGCGCCGAAGCGGCTCAAACAAAGGTTTTTCCCGATGGTTCTAAAATTCTCTATCATTTTGGGTTTTACCTCCCGGTAATTTCCCTGCCTTTCTATTTCCTGGCTGTTCGCGGAATTAGGAAGGATGAAGCCTTGGTGAGATCCTTAGACCGGATTCGATAAGGCCCGCAACCCCAATTCGACAATTTGTAGGTTCGAAATTTTTCCTTCGTTTATCGACAGCTTTGCCATTGTGCGCATTCGGTGAAAACCGTGTCGGCCGGCAGCGCCCGGATTAATATGAAGCAAGCGTGAGTTTGGATCCATTTTAATCAGGCAAATATGTGAATGTCCGCAAACGAAAATACCTGGACGAAAAGCATTAATTTCACTTTTTACCCGAGCCGGATAAGCACCGGGCCTTCCTGCAATGTGGGTGATGTAAACGCGAACGCCTTCGAGCTCAAAGCAATTATTGAGTGGAAATTCGAGCCGCATTGAGCTATCGTCAATATTTCCATACACTGCTCTCAATGGCGCTAGCGATCGCAATTGCTCCACAACGCTGATATTCCCAATGTCTCCCCCATGCCATATTTCGTGGCAATCAGAAAGGTGGGCAATAATCCGATCATCCAAATAGCTATGGGTGTCTGAAAGTATTCCGATGCGTTTCATCCCGAACTTCTACTTTTGCGGCAAAGTAAAGGCAATTGGCTCGGTATTTTCTCAAACTGGTTTTCGATGGTAGTAATTACTGCGGTTGGCAAATTCAACCTGGCGTGGTTACAGTGCAAGAAACTATCGAGAAAGCTCTTCGGATTTTTGTTCCCGAAGTAAACCATATTACGGGCTGCGGCCGAACTGATACCGGCGTGCATGCTTCAGAATATTATGCGCATTTCACTGCGCTGGAACCGCTCCGCGATGACTTGCTTCACAGGCTCAACTTGGTGCTACCGCGCGATATCGCGGTGAAAGCTATTATACCTGTAGCCGATACACTCCACGCTCGATTTAGTGCACGGCTTAGGCAATACCAATATCACGTGCATTTCTTTAAAGATCCTTTTGCGAAAGCTTATTCCGCCTATTTCCACAAGGAACTTGATGTGCAAGCAATGAACGAAGCGGCCAGGTACCTATTGGGAAACCAGGACTTCTCGAGCTTTGCACGAAGCCAAACGCAGACATCAACCAACTACTGTATCGTATCGGAAGCGCGATGGGAGAACAAGGCCGGCGGAGCGGTGTTTACCATTGAAGCCAATCGGTTCTTGCGCAATATGGTAAGAGCCATTGTGGGCACTTCCTTTTTAATCGGCGAGGGCAAATTGTTGCCTACAGCTATGGTCGATATCATTGCCGCCCGCGACCGATCGTTTGCGGGCAAGTCTGCCTACCCGCAAGGGCTTTTTTTAACGTCTATCCACTATCCCACTTTAAATGGCGCAGTTAACAGGTAATACATTCGATCGCCGATTGCTTTCACGCGTTTTTGGATACGCTGCTCCTTACATGCGGCAGTTTTATCTGGCGCTTTTTCTCACTATTTTTCTCGCGGTACTTGGGGTGCTACGTCCTTGGCTTATCGGGGTGGCAGTAGATACCTACATTGCGGGGAGTGATGCCCAAGGTCTGCTCTACATTATGTTGATTGTAGTGGTGGTATTGGTGGTCGAAGCTATTTCACAATTCTACCAAACGTATTTTAGCAATTGGCTCGGCCAATCGGTTACCATCGATTTGCGCTCGAAGCTTTTCAATCATATCAGTTCTTTTCGACTCAAATACTTTGACAAAACGGCTATCGGGACCTTGGTTACAAGGTGTATTAGTGACATTGAAACGATTGCAGAAATTTTTTCGCAGGGACTTTTAAATGTACTTGGTGAACTCTTAAAGCTTGTGGTTGTGATTGCGGTAATGTTTGTGATAAGCTGGAAGTTAACACTTTACAGTCTTACGCCTATTCCGATTTTGGTTTTTGCAATGATTGCTTTCAAAAATTCAATAAAGCGGTCATTTCAGCAAGTGCGCACGGAAGTAGCCCGGCTCAACGCCTTTGTGCAAGAGCATATTGTGGGCATGTCGGTGGTACAGGTCTTCAATCGCGAAGCGAAGGAAGAAGAAAGGTTTCGCGCTATCAATCGCAGTCATCGCAAAGCCCATATCCGTTCGGTTTGGGCGTATTCAGTATTTTTTCCGGTTGTCGAAATTCTTTCGGCGGTTTCGCTCGCCGTGCTGGTGTGGTGGGGTGTAGGTGGTGTATTGAAAGCCGAGGTTACGCAAGGTGAGCTGCTGGCATTTATCTTTTACATATTCATGATATTCCGACCCATCAGGCAGCTCGCCGACCGCTTCAATGTGCTGCAAATGGGTATAGTGGGAAGCGACCGCGTGTTTAAAGTGCTCGATACCAATGAGCATTTGCAAGATGCCGGAACGCTGGCATCGGGAATAAAAGGAAGGATCGAGTTTCGGAACGTATGGTTCGCTTACAATGAAGAAGAATGGGTTCTTAAGGACATCAGCTTCGTTGTATACGAAGGCGATACGGTGGCTTTCGTCGGGGCTACGGGCGCAGGCAAATCGTCGGTAATCAACCTTTTAAATCGCTTTTACGAATTTCAGAAAGGAGAAATACTAATCGATGGCGTTGATATCCGCGATTACGACGTAGATTACTTACGAGGCCAGGTAGCGGTGGTTTTGCAGGACGTTTTCCTGTTTTCCGATAGTATCGAACGGAATATTTCGCTACAAAATCCATTGATTGATCGGGAAACGGTCGAGAAAGCAGCGCAAGCAGTTGGCGCGGCTTCCTTCATTGAGCGGTTGCCCGGTAGCTATGACTTCGACGTGAAAGAGCGGGGGGGAATGCTGAGCGTAGGCCAGCGCCAGCTAATCAGCTTCATAAGGGCTTATGTGTACAATCCCAAAATTTTGGTGCTCGACGAAGCCACTTCGAGCGTTGATACCGAATCGGAAGAACTCATTCAGCAGGCTATCGATGCCCTTACGGAAAATAGAACGAGCATTGTAATTGCCCACAGGTTGAGCACCGTTCAAAAAGCCAAGCGTATAATAGTGATGGATAAAGGCCGCATTACCGAGCAAGGCTCGCACAATGAACTATTGCAGATGGACGGAGCCTACAAAAAGCTCTTCGATTTGCAGTTTAAGAGTTGATTGCTGACCCCTGCCTCGGCACAAGATCGGATTAAAGCCGCACCGCTATCGAAGCGGCGATGAAAAAATCCCGATTTGTAGTTGTACCATTTTGCGGGAAAATTTCATCTGTCGCCACAAATTGCCGGGTTTCCACCCTACAGGCCACATTTTTAATCGGGCTGTAATCCACATTAAATGAGACGGCAGATGTTTCGAAATCGGGATATATGGATGGATCAATAATTACATTTTTGTTGTCGCTATAATACTCAAAACGCAGGGCACATTTCCAAGCTTTCGATAAGGTGAATTGGGTGATCATAGTCGGCACGAACCAAGCTTCGTAGGCACTTGAATTGTTGCTTTTTTGTTGAACACCTATGTCGAAGCCAGCAATACACTTCAGGCCATCTGCTAATTGAAATTGCGCATAGAAGTTATTGAAATACCGCATTCGCCGGAGAGAATCGGGAACTTCACTACCGATATATGTGCTCCAGTTATACGTGTTCTCCGCCTTATCGGTGTAGGTGATTCCTGTGCCAAATCCAGGCAGGCTATTTCCTTGCAGGCGCTGGATTCGCTGCCAACCGTTGCAAATCCATAAGGTATATTTCCAGGCTTCATTTGGAGTGAAGGTGGTACGCATACCTGATAGAAAATACGGTGAGTTTTCCGCGGCGAGCGATCTTGTCAAGGTTAGGTTATCTATGCTTATCACACTTTCAAACCCCAAATGGGAAGGCATGATGCCCGCATCAATCCACCATTTCGATTTTCGATCGAGCGCTATACCTGCTGAAGCTTCGAAAATGTTTTTCAGCGTGGCGCTTTCGCCGGAATAATTATCGTTGGCATAAGTTCCTGCTTGTAGCGAAACCTTGGCTCGGTATCGCTTCTGTTCTACTGCAATCGAAAACAGAGCTAAGTTGACATTAAACTCATTATGCCTGTTGTGATTGTAAAGAAAACCTTGGCGCACGTCGCCGTTGGGTCTATTAAAATCGTAGGCATAAAAGGCATCGATGAATCCACTAATGGCCACGTCAGGCTTTCGAAGCCAAGTGGAATCGGGCTTTTGTTGCGCTAAGCACCAAGCGTAAAGGAAAACCAAAAGCGAAGTCGATGCAAGTTTCATGATTGTGGAAGCACTCGTCCAATTTAAATTGGGCAAATTTGCGTTTTTTGAAACGAAAAACAGCTTTTTATTGTTCCGATAATCAATTGCTTACGCCACTATATCGCATTCAGCCACGTCTGGTCCTTAAAACCCAAATTTCTCTTTCAGGTACTTTCCAGTAAGCGATTCTTTTACTTCGATTAACCCTTCGGGTGTTCCTGCAAACACCAAATTTCCTCCGTGTTTGCCGCCGCCTGGGCCGAGATCGATCACCCAATCGGCTGTTTTAATAACGTCGAGATTGTGTTCGATAACCAAGACCGAATGCCCCCGATCGAGTAATTCCTGAAAGCTCACGAGCAGCTTGGCCACATCGTGGAAGTGAAGACCTGTGGTGGGCTCATCGAAAATGAAAAGAGTGTGCGGTTCGTTATCTCCTTTCGAAAGAAATGCGGCCAATTTGGTGCGCTGCGCTTCCCCGCCACTGAGTGTGGATGATGATTGACCCAATTGTACGTAGCCCAAACCTACTTTTTGAAGGGGGAGCAGTTTATCCGTGATTTTTCGAGCCAGGCGGTTTTTCTGATCTTCTTCGAAAAAGGCAACTGCTTCATCTACGGTTAGAGCCAGTATTTCTGCAATGTTCTTTTTGCGATAGAAAATCTCCAGAGTTTCGGCTTTGTATCTTTTGCCTTTACAGGTTTCGCAGGTGAGCTGCACATCGGCCATAAACTGCATTCCGATTGTTACGCTGCCTTCACCTTCACAGGTTTCGCAGCGGCCGCCCTTTACGTTGAAACTGAAATGGCCAGGCTTGTAATTCCGAACCGCGGCGAGTTTTTGCTCCGAGTATAAGTTTCGAATTTCGTCGAAAGCTTTGACGTAGGTAACCGGATTCGACCGCGATGATTTTCCAATTGGATTTTGATCGACGAATTCAATGGCTTTTACGGACTTAATATCGCCGGTCAACTCGTCAAATTCGCCGAGGCGCTCTCCGTACTGACCCAGTTGCTTTTGCAAGGCGGGGTAGAGTATCTGTGTTATCAAGGTGGACTTTCCGCTGCCACTCAGGCCCGTTACCGCCACCAGGCAGCGCAGCGGAAATGTAACGTCAATATTTTGCAAATTATTTTCGCGCGCCGCAACTACTGTAACGCTGTCCTTCCATTTCCGACGTTTCGCAGGTATGGCGATTTCTATTTTTCCATTCAAATACTTTGCCGTAAGGCTCTCGCCTTTGCTAATGAGCTGTCTGAAAGTGCCTTCGAAGGTGATCGTTCCTCCTTCGCTACCTGCGCCAGGCCCCATATCTACGATGTGGTCTGCGGCACGCATTATTTCTTCGTCGTGCTCTACCACTATTACCGTATTTCCGAGACCTTGCAGCGATCGCAACACTTTTATAAGGCGGTGTGTATCGTGCGGATGGAGGCCAATGCTCGGCTCATCGAGTATGTACATGCTACCCACCAGGCTGCTGCCAAGCGAAGTAGAAAGTTTTATTCGTTGGCTTTCGCCACCACTTAAGGAGTTCGAAAGCCGATCCATGGTGAGGTAACCAAGCCCCACTTCTTTCAGGTAACTTAGTCTATTATCGATTTCGATTAAGAGCCGTTTTGCGATATTTCGATCGTGATCGGAAAGGTGAAGAGCGCGAATGGCCAATAAACACTCTTCAACCGGCATTTGAAGCAAGTCTATGATGGCAAGCCCATCTATTTTAACGTACTGCGCATCTTTGCGAATGCGGCTGCCTTTGCAATCGGGACATACTGTTTTGCCACGGTATCGGCTCAGCATTACGCGGTATTGAATTTTGTATGATTGAGCTTCGACGTGCTTAAAAAAACCATCGATTCCTTCGAAGTACTTGTTGCCCTTCCATAGTATATCTTTTTCGCCTTCCGTAAGTTGATTATAAGGTCGGTGTATGGGAAATTTGAATTTTGATGCCTGTTTAATCAAGGTATTTTTCCACTCCGACATTTTCTCGCCGCGCCAGGCCATTACGGCGTCATCAAAAATGCTGAGGCGTTTATTTGGAATTACGGCATCGGGGTCAATTCCTATCACGCTTCCAAATCCTTCGCAGGTTTTACAGGCTCCCAGCGGATTGTTAAAGCTGAAAAAGTGTTCCGTGGGGATTTCAAACTCTATTCCATCGCGTTCGAATCGATTGGAAAAGGGATGGATGCCAGCCTTTGATCCACCGAGTACTTCGATGGCACAAGCACCGTGACCTTCAAAAAAAGCGGTTTCGATTGAGTCGTTAATCCGGGAGTTGTGGGCTTCATCGCCGGGTTTATTTACCACCCGATCGATTAAAACAAAAACTTCTCCCCCTTTAGGATCGGGTTGCGGTTCCTGGTCAAGTCGTACCGTTTCTCCATTCAGGCGAATGCGGGTATACCCTTGCTGTAGCAGTAAGTCGAGCTGTTGCTGCATGGTGCGATCTGCGCGAGGAAGGAGAGGAGCAAGAATTTGAACTTTCGCATCCGCTTCGAGCGCTTGAATAAAATTACTTACGTCGGTGGTGGTGTCGCGGTGTACTTCTTTTCCAGAAATGGGACTAAATGTTCTTCCAATCCGAGCGAAAAGAAGTTTTAGGTAATCGTAAATTTCGGTAGATGTTCCCACGGTGGAGCGCGCATTTCGCACCACTACTTTTTGCTCAATGGCTACCGCTGGAGCAATACCCGTTATCGATTCTACTTCGGGTTTATTTATCTTATCGAGAAACTGCCGCGCGTACGATGAAAGACTTTCTACATACCGCCTTTGGCCTTCGGCATAAAGCGTATCAAATGCCAGCGACGATTTCCCCGAGCCCGAAAGACCAGTTATCACGATGAATTTTTTTCGCGGAAGCGCCAGCGAAACACCTTTTAAATTATGGGTGTAAGCCTTAGTTATCACAATATCAGATCGTTGGCCGGTGGCCTTTAGAGATTGGGAAGCCATGAAAAATGGAAAGGATTAACAAAAATTTCGGCAACAAAATAACAAACAAATTTGCCACTCACGAATGAATAACCTATCTTCGGTCCCGTTGTTCGCAATTGGACGACTCTTTAACCTTTAATTTAACCGGCTGCCTATCGCGTAGACTTCTACTCTTTTACTTTTAAATAGAAGCCGTATGCAATTTAATATTCTGACCGATCAGCAGTTGGTGTCCTTTTATCTTTCTGGAAAAGAAATTGCCTTTGAGGAGCTGCTTAAGCGTCACAAAGAGCGCATTTTTACGCAGATTATCGTGATGGTGCGCGACGAAGAATTGGCCAACGATTTATTTCAGGAGGCCTTTATGAAGGCCATCCGAACGCTCAAAGAAGGTCGTTACAATGAAGAAGGGAAGTTTCTACCTTGGATTTTGCGCATAGCACATAACCTTACCATCGACCATTTTCGCCGAAACAAGAAGATGCCGTTGGTGCGCAGCGATGAAGACCGCGACGTTTTTGCCACAATTCCGCTCGACGAACTCAATGTGGAAGAAACGTGGATCGATGACATTATCAATACCGATATCCATAAACTAATCAATGAATTGCCCCCAGAGCAGCGCGAAGTTGTAATGTTGCGGCACTTCTCGGGTATGAGTTTCAAGGAAATTTCGGAGCAGTGTAATGTGAGTATCAATACTTCGCTCGGGCGCATGCGGTACGCGCTTATTAATATGCGCAAGATCATGGAGAAGCATAACATCAGTCTTACAAAATAATTTTTCAGGCGGTACAATAAGCCCATGACAATGAGCGTTTAGAAGAAGTAATTCAAATCTAAATCTTGCCTATGGCTTTTTCTACTCCTAAGTTTTCATTTCAATCAACACCAAAAAACGCAGAATCGGCTTCTGGAATCAAAGTTCCCTTGCAAGGACCAAAGCCTGAAACGATTCAGAATATCTTGAACTACTCCAAGGCGCTCGAAGCCCGAAAAGGTGAAAGCGGAGATTCCAAAAGTTACATGTTGAATTGATTGCACCACAAATGGTTAAAGAGAAAAAGAGCGCCGATAGGGGCTCTTTTTTTGTTGGAGAGAATCTCGGTGAAACCTTCCTTATTTAAATTTATGTGCTCACTGCCGCGTCTTGAGCCCGCGTTCTCAAAGGCCTTCTCGGCCAAAATGCGCAACATAAGCTCTTGGTTTATGAAGAGCGCGAGAAATCAGCGACGGCGATTTTGGTGACAAGACAAGCTTCATCAACTAACAGATAACCAACAACCCCTTTCTGATTATTCTTTTAAATTTGTCCGGATCCCAAGCTAAACCAACGTGAACATTATCGTCAGAATTTTGCTCAACGCCATTATCGTATTCGTGTTGGCTTACATCCTGCCCGGAGTCACAGCCGATAGCTTTTGGTCAGCGATAATCGTAGCTGTTGTCCTGGCTTTATTGAATATTGTGGTAAAACCGATTTTGGTGATACTCACTATACCTATTACTCTTGTAACGCTCGGGCTCTTCCTTTTGGTGATTAATGCCTGTATTATTCTTATGGCAAGCTACCTGATAGATGGTTTTGCGGTATCGAATTTTTGGTGGGCTTTGCTGTTCAGCTTATTGCTTTCCCTTTTTAATTCGGCTTTCACCGGCCGCAGCGAGTCACGAACTAATCGCAATTAATTAACCAAAATATTGGCTGCCCAGGTCGCCATGAGCAAATCGGGTTTGGTTTTGGCTTGGTAGCCCATGCTTTGCGCATATCCTACAGCCGCCTGAAACACTTTGTTTGATGGGAATTCAGGGTCACTATTGAGATCCAGATCAATCTGCCAGATATCGATGTCGCACTCAAACCGGAGGTAGCCTGCCACGTCGATGCTGCGCTGAAGTTCGCCCCAAAGCCTGGTCCACATATCGCGCACCAATGGGGTAGCTTCCTTATGATAGATGACGTGTGCCCCATTGTTCTCATACCGAAAGACCACCGTGGTGGCATAGAGCGTCTTGGTGGCATAATTCTGACTATCGCTACCGACGTAAATTTTTATTCCCGGATGCTTATCGACAATATCCTTGGCATAGCTTCCCAATTCCACGCGAGACTGGTCGCCCATTTTTCTGAAAATTCGATCCATCAGCTTTTTTTGTTTAAGATAGAGCCATTAAGCGGCATTAACTATTACAAGTCTAAACAATTATTCACAGCATTGGGTTTACTTTGCTGAAACACCGTATCATGAAATTGTTAAATTTATTTGGCCTACTTATTTGTTTGGCCCCCCTAACACTAATCGCCCAAAGCAAAATGAACGCACACGACTTTAAAGTATCAGCCCTCGATGGATCGCAAATTGACCTAAGCCAGTACAAAGGCAAAAAGATATTGGTGGTAAATACCGCATCCCAATGCGGATACACCCCGCAGTATAAACAGCTTGAAGAGCTGCACGAAGCCCACGGCGATAAATTAGTCATCATTGGTTTCCCAGCCAATAATTTCGGCGGTCAAGAGCCTGGAACAAATGCGGACATCGCTACTTTTTGCGAAAAGAACTACGGCGTGAGTTTTCCAATGGCCGCAAAGGTTTCAGTAAAAGGAAGCGATCAAGCTGAATTCTTCAAGTGGTTAACGGTTTCCGAAAACCCTGATTTTACCGGAGACATTAAATGGAATTTCGAGAAATTTCTGATTGATGAAAACGGCAAGTTAATCCATCGCTACCGCAGCGGTGTAAGCCCCCTCGACAAAGAACTGATGGGGGAGATTTAATGCATTGACCGAGAGGAGAAGTCTCTTCGTCAATTTTCAGCATTCAGCAGCCGCGCTAATACCATCAGCTGCCCTGTATGGTATGCGGTATGCTCAATGATCAGCAGAATTTCGCGCAATTCGGTATGGAAGGGATTTCTGACCAGAGACGCTGTGACATCGGTCGAATGCTCAATAAACTCCGTTGCTCGCTTGCGTTGCGAAAGATAATTGCGAATGAGTAATCTCCATTCCTGCTCATTGTCAGGACTCTTCTTTTTAGGCCAATATTCCAGCGGCCACTTGGGTTCTGCATAGTCGGAATCACTGAGATATTCGAGAATATCGCGCTGCGTAAAATGGATGTGATACAGTAATTCGTAAATCGAATAAGGCAATCCAGCAGGACGGATGCCCACCTTCCTATAAGGAGTCTCTTCCAGAATTTTCGTAATTGGCAGAAAAGCTTCCCCACCAACGACGTGCTTTTTTAGTTCGTTTTTCGTTCGTTCATGATCCATAGCAGCGAAAATACGCTTTGAAAATCAAAAGCACTCATGGTCCGCTTCCCATCTAATTAGCATCAGCCATAACTCAACTCCCATTTGAATAAATTCTAATGCTTAATATCGCAATCCCATCTAAAAACTAAAAACCTCTCCACATTAATCTCATCTAAAAACTAAAAACCCATCTCCACACTAATCTCATCTAAAAACTAAAAACTCCCTACCCACAATAATCTCATCTAAAAACT
>Ga0105045_10001294_pt1 | contig 20283 bp, 17 predicted proteins | sample MAT02_FD_78089 | JGI IMG/M metagenome (GOLD analysis project Ga0105045, IMG submission 78089) | Freshwater microbial communities from Lake Fryxell liftoff mats and glacier meltwater in Antarctica - MAT-02 (megahit assembly) | ecosystem: Environmental > Aquatic > Freshwater > Ice > Liftoff... | reverse complement strand
TGCAGCAACAAAGTCGGGCCCGGACACATTCGGCATATCGATTACGGCAGAATCCTGATGGGTGAATTCACGCCCGCGTCGGCACCACCGGCCGGCATCACGGATCGAGTTCGTGAAATCGCCGCTGACATGCAAGCCGCCAATATCGACGCCAACGCGACCGGCGACCTGTGGGCCGCACGCTGGCGCAAATTGATGTGGAATATTCCGTTCAATGGCCTGTCGGTGGTTTTGAACACGTCAACGCGTGAGTTGATCGATACCCCCGCGACGGAATCACTCGCCCGGACCATGATGCAGGAGGTCCACCGGGCCGCGGCAGCTTGCGGACGGACGCTGCCGACCGATTCGATCGAAGCGACTCTGGACCACACCCGCGAAATGGTGCCCTATGACAGCAGCATGAGACTCGACTATCTCGCGTCCCGTCCCATGGAACTTCATGCAATTTTCGCCACGCCAATCGCCGCGGGGCGTGCAGCGGATTGTCCCATGCCAACCGTCGAAGCGGTCTATCACCAATTGCAATTTTTAAATCGCAACAGCGAGACAACCACCACGACCGGGAATCCTTAATCGTCGAAAATGCTTCACCAAGGCGACCGGCAGTTTTTTTAATCGCACGTCTTATGATTTACTTTACTCTCCCTTAGGCAGATTCGGCCTGCAGGGCCGGAGAGGGCTTCGAATGCCGGGCCCTCCCCTCGCTAATGCTCGACCCTCCCGCTGCGCGGGCAGGGTGAAACGCTCGCTGAAAAACTACTTATAAGCCTTACGACCGCTGCGCGGGAGGGTAAACTGCAGACCGCCGGTCGCACGTCTTACGCTTTCTTGGCGATCAGGATGTCGAGTTCTTGCCGGAGCTTTGGCAGGATTTCGTCGTAGCCAAACGCGCCAAGTGCTTCGGTACCACGTTTCAAATTGACTTTCGTCGGACCGCACCAAAGCCCCAAGTCGGCGTCGTCGGTTTCGCCGGGTCCGTTGACGCGGCAGCCCATCACGGCGATCGTCAGCGCGTACTCTTTCGCATACTTCGTCATCTCCTTGACGCTCTCGGCCAGGTCGATGAACGCTTCGTTTTCGACCCGCGAGCAACTGGGGCAACTGATGATATTGAGCCCTTTGTCGTTCAGCCGGACGACGGAACGAACGCGTCCGTCATAGATGTCGCGAATGATTTGCTGGCCCGCAGCGATCTCTTCGGGCTTGCGAGCATTGGATACCGTCAACGAAACACGAACGGTGTCGCCGATGCCCGTTCCGATCAATTGCTCAAACGCGATGCGCGTCTTGATGATGCCGTCCGGCGGCATCCCCGCTTCGGTCACACCCAGGTGCAACGGAATGTCGGGGCGACGTTCGGCGAAGCGGCGATTGACGTCGATGACCTTTTGGGGATCGCTGTCTTTTAACGAAACAACGAACCGCGTGAATCCTAGCGATTCGACGAATTCGCAATGTTCAATCGCGCTTTCAAGCATCGGGGTGATCGAATCCGCAGGATCGTACTTTTCTTTTTTCGCCGGATCGACGCTGCCGCAATTGACGCCGATGCGAACGGCACAATCATGCTCGGTCGCCATCTGGATGATGAATTGAACTTTCTCTTGCCACGGCCTGTCTTTTTGGTGGTGATAAAGATGTCCGGGGTTGTAGCGAATTTTGTCGACGTGGGGCGCGACCAACTCGGCGAGCCGAAAATTTTCCTGCAAGTCGACCGCTAGATTGGCGGTCGTTCCGCGGCGAATTTCGGCTAGCGCAATCGCGTCTTTATCGCTGTCGACGGCGATGCGGACAACACCCGCGCCCGCCTCACGAAGTGCTTCGGCCTGTGCGATCGTTGCCTCGACATTTTGCGTTTTCGTCGCGGTCATGCTTTGCACCGCGATCGGATTTCCGTCGCCGATCACGATCGAACCGATGGAGACTGGGCGAGTGGGATTGCGTTGGATGGTCATGTTGAAAACAGGCGAGGAAGGCGAACGAAAATCAGTTCACTTATGATGATCGCTCGCGCGAATATCGCCAAGACCATCGCGGCCTGGAGCGGCGATGTGAATCCGTGGTGATTGTCGGCTTTTTAAGTCATTTCGCCATCGAGGTTCACCCGCACGACCCCTACTCCTTCGTGCCGCCGTGCGTTTTTTTCGCTTTACGAATCACAGATCCTTGCTCGCTACGGTTAATTTTGGCATGAATCGCGTAACCGCGGGGCCGCGGATGGGTTTGACAAATGGCGGGCATACTTGGCAGGTTCGATCATCTGTTGGACGATGAGCGGTTCCCACCTGCCCGAAATCCGACGACATCGGGATTCCCTCGTACTCGATTGCGATGCAAACGTTTTGACGGTCACTCCTTCCACCTCGATGCGATATCAGCAATCCGATCCGGATGTTCGTTTGATGATGCGAGTCAGGGACGATGACGCGGGTGCGTTTGAGGAATTGGTCCGCCGGTACCAAGACCGCTTGGTGCGATGGTTCCACCACGTCGGACCGGGTTCGGCATTCGCCGAAGACTTGACCCAGGACGTTTTCTTGCGGGTTTATCGTTCACGGGGTCGCTACGAAGCGGGCGCGAAATTTTCGACCTGGTTGTTTACGATTGCTGGCAACGTCGCTCGCAATGCCGCCCGATCCCAAAATCGCCGCCGCGAGATCCCCGAAGTCGACACGGGAAATGCGGACATGTCGATCAACCTGGTATCGTCGATCGCGCTTGACGCGAGCGCGTTGATGCCGACTCGAATTGTCGAAGGCGAGGAGCGGGCGGAGCTTGTCCGGCGAGCGGTCGACGCACTTGGCGAACGCCAGAAGATGGCGCTGATGTTGTCGCGTTTCGAAAACATGAGCTACGCGGAGATTGCCGAAGCGATGAGCATGTCCACCAAGGCGGTCAAGTCGTTGCTCAGCCGGGCTCGCGTGAACCTGAAGGAATTGCTGGCCGATTACATTGATGCGGACCACCTTGCTGACGACGGCGGTGACCCTGCCGATTCGCTTGGCACCCGAGAAGACCCGATCGATGCACCGGAGAATGCGCGATGAAGCCGATCGATTTGCGGGACGACGCGCCAATCAATGACGTTGATGAACAATTGGTCGCCTACCTCGATGGCGAATTGCCGGTCAATGACGTCCATGAACTGGAACGCCGTCTTGCGTCGGACGATGCCTTGCGGGCGCGACTGAGACAATTGCAAACCGGTTGGGATTTGCTGGATCAATTGCCGAACGTTCAATCCAGCCAATCGTTATTGGAAACCACGATCCGCATGGCGGCGATCAATGGCAATGCCGAGGTGGCGATCGGAAAATCGGTTCCCGTCTTGGAACGTTATCCTGCGGCGATTGGGTTTGCGGTGGCCTCCGCTGCGTGCCTTCTCGTCGGCCTCGGAGCCGTCCGGTTTTGGGAATACGCCGCCTACCAGCGTCAGCTTCGCGAGTTGCCGACGGCGTTGCACCTCGATGCCTACTTGCACGCATCGGATCGAGAGCTGATCCGTTTGCTCGAATCGATGCCGCAGTGGCACGAAGCCAATCAGATCGCGGACCGCTTAGAAGTCTGGGACTTCAGCGTCGTTGACGAGGTTGAAGCCGCTAACGTCTCGGAACGCCAAACGCTGTTGCCCGCGTTACCGATCGAGTCGCAGGAGTTGATTCGAGCGGCTTGGGATCGATACGAAAAAATCTCGCCCTCGGATGCAGATTCAATTCGGAACACGGTATCCGCAGTTGAATCGCAGACCGACGGAAAATCGCTGCTGCGGACCATGGACCGATTCGCCGCTTGGCGTCAAACACTTTCCGCCCAGCAGCGCGACCTGTTGGACAACGGTGACGAGAAAACAAGACGATTAGTTATTGCCGAAGCACTCGACGAAACGACGCTGCAGTGGACCCGTCAACGAGGCCGAGCGCTGTCCGATCACGAAGTGGAAACGATCTACTTGGCACTTCGTCAAATCGCCCGGATCCGAATCGACGCGGTCCGCGCCAAAGCGACGGCGGACACCAACGAAAAACTCGATTCGATCGGGTTTGGCCAACCGACGATGGACCCTCGAATCGAATCCACTTTTCTGCGACGGTTGTTTGATTCGCGGTCAGCGGACGAAAGGCAATTCACCGGCGAAAATCGGACGCAGGACGAGCCGAATGACGCTCCGCCGGATCGACAAATTTCACAGCCCAGCGGGCGAAGCCCCGACGGTTCTGTGTTTGCCGCCATCCGGCAAGTCGTCGGCACCGCACGAGGACCGCTGCGGGAGGACGAGCTGTACATGATGATGTCGGTATTGCCCAAAAATCTCGCTGATGTGATCGCCGATGCCGAAGGAATCCCGAGCCTGCAACAGGGCTTACTGAGAGGCTGGGCCGACGAATCGCTGCGGCGAACCCAGTGGTCACGCAGCGGACGAACGGTTCTGGAGCGATACCAAGCAAGGGACGCGGAGGAACGTGAGACAATCGATTTGTTGCCCACGGATCAATTATTGCGTTCGTTGCAGAGCGAGGAACGACGCTGAAACGGGCCGCGATACTTCTCACATTTTTCATCGCTGTTTTTTGCGGCGGCTACGCATTTCGTCCAAGTTTTCGTTTAAACTCTAATTTCAACGGCCCAGAAATCCGCTGTGGCCCGCTGTTGTCGCAATCTTAAGTACAAACTTCACGGGGCATTTATCGTCTTCGATCCAGCGTGCAAAACCGCAGATAGCCTGCGGTGAAATCACTCGGTAAGAAAACGGTTTGCTGACGGAGTCGATTTCAATGGGCCAAATCGATCGCATAGGAAACGGTGTGTTGTCGGCTGAACGCATCGTCGGCGGATACCGATTGCTGTCGCCGCTGGTCGATGACGGCTGGGCGTCGACTCATCATGCGTGCCATACCGTCGTGGATCGGCAAATCACGATCACGGTGATCGCTGCGGAACACTTGGCCGAACAGGCAAGATCGCAAATCATCAATCGGCTCCGGCGTTCCGCCGTGGTTCATCATCCCCATTTGATTCGGATGCATGACGTAGAGGATGATGAGCAATCTATTTTCGTGACAATGGAACCGGTCGACGGGAACACGCTTGCGGATTGCGTAAGCGACGATGGCCCGATCCCGGAAGACCTTGTCTACACGATCATTCGCCAACTTGCTCAGGCAATGGATTGCATCCACCGTGCGGGGATGTTTCACCATCGCGTTTGCCCGCGATCCGTTCTGTTGAACGCCGATGGCGATGTCAAAGTTCTCAATTTTGGAATCGCGTTCATCGATTCGTTCGCACCCAAAGGTGCCTGTCAATCGGCCGCGACGATCAACGGCGACGCACGCGATTGCATCGCCCCGGAACTGCGGTTTGACTCGCCGTCAAACCGGATCATTCAAGACGATATGTTCGCGATCGGCCGCGTCGCACAATTTCTGCTGACCGGAAACTCAACCGGTGACATCAGCAATTGCATCGATTCCGCGTGGCACGGTTTGCTGCCGCGAATGGTGGCCCAATCGCCAAGCCATCGTTTCGCATCCATGGCCCAGTTGATCGAGCAACTCGATATCGATTTTGGTCGCCAGCCATCGACGGATGCTGCCCCATTGAAAGAAGCCGTTTCGATCTATTCAGCCGACTCGGCCGCAGATCCGGCAATCGGACCGCCGTCCGCGTCGTTTTGGAGAAACGTTGGCAAACGTTGTCTCAAAGCATTTGGAATGCTGTAATCTAACCCGCGATTCGCGGCGTGGGTAAATCGCCCCTGCCCCTGCTACGGCTACGGAGTCGGTTGGGCGAATACGATCGCGTTGGCTGCACCGTGGCTGGTATGAGTCAACACGATGACCGCGGGTTTGGTCAACGGTCGAGGCGTGGTGGAGCATCGTGCGCCGATCGATTCATGATCGCCCGCATAGCCGGGCATCGCCGGGATGGTTTTGTGCATCAGTGCCAACACGGCCGCAACCATCGACACACCGCCCAGTGCCGCGCCGCTGTGGCCGTTGATCGCGGCGACGGCACAAATCGGCACTTTGGGTAGCGTCATGGCGAGAGCATCCCGTTCGGCCGCATCTCGTAACGGATCACCCATCCCATGCGAGATCACCAGCCCGATATCGCCCGACGACAAACCGCTGGACGTGATCGCCGCTTGGATCGCTACACGGATCGCCACCGCCGAACCGCGGGATGGTTCCCCGTTTTCGCTGGCCATTGGCGGCGGAACAAATCGCGACGCACAACCGGCAACAACCGCCAGTTCCTTTGCCCCGCGAGCTGCGGCGACGGCGCGAGTCTCGACGACAACGGACGACGCGGCCTCCGCGCCGACAACCCCATCTGCATTTTTGGAATGAACGCGGCTGGAATGGGCGACGTCGACGCCGACCGTTGGCGTCGGCCAATCGCCTCGATAGACCAGGTACGTTTCGTCGATGCGTGATCCCGTTGCACCGCAAACCGACGCGCTCGCGATGCCACGATGGAGCACGCCAAAGGATTCGATCATTGCTGATGTCGCCGAGACATCGCCTGAAACGATGGTGTTGTTTGGACCCGTCGCGCCGACCGAAATGCCGACATGACATGCGGCCATATTTGGCAAGTACTTCAGCATCCAAAGCGGCATGATGTTACGCATCGCCGTCTCGCCAAAACGGTCAAGCGTGACGACATGGTTTTCGTCCATGCTGTGTTTAACCGCGTCTAACAATTCGCTCGCGGGACCGTACAACATTTGCGATCCGAAAATCATCGCGACCATGTCCGGTTCGATCTGACGAGACTCGATCGCCGGCCGCAGACCGGACATCTCAATCGCCATGGTCGATGCGGCATAGGCGGTTTGCAATTCCCGCCCCATGACCTTCAACGCCTTGCGTGGGCGCACAAACTGCGCGGCATCAAATTTTAAGATCGGTCCGCCAAGCCAACATCCCGCCTTGGCCGACGAACGCCAATTCGCGGGCGCCGTGGGACCCTCGTCCCGGTGTTCAAGCGAAACAATGCCGCTTGTGCCATGGAGCAACGAATGCCAGAACGCGTCAATGCCAATTCCCGCAGCAGCCAAAACGCCGATGCCCGTCACAACGACATCGCTAGGCTTTGGTGGCATGGGCAGGTGAATCGGCAAAGTAAGACAAACTCGGGAAATCGCCAGGATACGCGTCGCCAGTATACTTGGCGGATCATCACTTGATCATCCGCGACACGCATCGCCTATCGCAATGCGATCCAGTGGGCCTATCGCATTGCGATCAAATCGACACCAATCACTTACTTGGCGACTTCGTCGCGTCAGGGTTGGATTCGTTGTCGTGCATCGCCTCAGGGATAAAAGCACCCTTGAGGGGCGCGATGTGATGCGACATCGCTGCCTCCGATGGTTGCTCTTTCGCTTTCTCCAACGGTCGTTCCGAAACGACGGCTTCGGCGGTGATCGCGTCGATTACTTTGCCTTCGACAATCTGGTTTCGCAGAGCATCCATTTGGCCCTGTTTTTCCAACCGAGCACGAATCTTTCGAGGTGCCTCGCCGCTTTGCTGGGCGATCAGCTCGATTTCGGAATCGTAATCACTCGCGTCCGCTTCGATGCTCAACTCCTCAGCGATTTGCTCAAGGATAAAGTGTTCGCGGAGCGCCACCTCGGTTTCGGCCTGCGCATTTTGGCGAATCGCGTTCACGAACCCACTGATCTGGTCGTCCATAAACCCGCTGCGGCGAAGTTCAAGGATCTTGCGTTGCAATTCCCGCTGCGTTTGGCGTCGAACCAAATCGACGGGCAGGTCAAATTTCGAGCTGTCGACCAAGAGATCAACGACCGCTTTTCGGACCGCTTGCTGTTCGCGGTATCGTGCCTGCCGCTGGAGACTTGCCAGTACAAACTCGCGGAATTCCGCTTCGGAGTCAAAATCGCCGAGCTCTTCCAGAAACGCTGCACTCATATCAGGCAGATTGCGATGCAAGACTTCGACGACCGTCACCTCCATGTCGACCTCTTTGCCCCGCAACGCTTCGACGTCAGCACCCTGGCTGATCGTGGCTTTGGCCGTTCGGACGTCGCCTTCCATGACGCCAGCCATCACCTCACCAAAGTTTTCGCAGGCCCCATCCGGGAACGACACGCGGCCGCTCAGCGTCGCGAATTCTTCCTCGAACTCGGAAAGGAATTCGCCTTCGTGCGAGAATTTCGCGTTGATCAGCAAACGGTCGCCCTCGACCGCCGCTTCGTCAGTCGCTTCCATTGTCGAATTCTTCATTCGCAGACGATCGATTGCCGCGTCGACATCTTCGTCCGCGATGCTTTCCACGGGCTTCGACAAATTCAGACCGCGCCACTGGGGCGTTTCGAATTGCGGACGGACTTCGATCGAAAATTGAAACTTGAAGTCACCTGAATCGGGAATCTCTACCGCATCAAAATCAAACTGGGGTTCGCCAATGGCCGAAAAACCGTGCCCGTCGGTCACTTTGGCCAGGCTATCCATCACGAGACTGCCTTTGACTCGTTCATGAATCGTTTCTTTGAACTGCTTCTCCACCAATTTCCGCGGCGCACGACCGTGACGAAATCCGGGAATCTGGGCGTCGGGGACCAATTCATCAAACGCTTTTTTCATGTACCGATCGACTTCTCCTCGCGGGATCGTCACCACCACTTCGCGAAGACACGCTTGGGGGCTGGTGACGGACACGTCCAGAGCCAGCTTTTGCTCTTCGGGCGATTCCAATTCGGTGGCTTCTTGCGTGGACATCCTTCAACAGACCTCGAACGTGTGGGAGAAACGGTTAATCGGCGACAGGGTAGCGGCAAACGTCGCGGCATAAATGGCCACGGATTTTAGCGTCCTAATCGTGATCGCGGGAGGCGTCAACCGCGGAAAAATGTACTCACAAAGATTCAAACCGCTTCGCCGCGTCGACCCAACGTTCAGGACGCTGCGGATGATAGATCACGGGTGAAAAGCTGGCTCGCACCATCGCCCTGGCCTCATCAACGCTTTGCAGTAGGCCGAGGCCGCACATTTGAATTAACAAATTCCCGATCGCCGTCGCTTCGACCGGGCCCGCAATCACGATGCGGTCGCACGCATCAGCCGTCATTTGGCACAGCAGCGTATTCATCGCACCGCCGCCAACGATGTGAATCGTTTCGATCCGGTTTCGCAGAATCGATTCCAGCGAACCCAAGCAATGTCGATAACGAAGCGCCAAACCCTCCAGCGCCGCTCGGTACACCACCCCATCGCTCGCTGGGACGCTCTGTCCCGTTCGCACCGCGTATTGCTCGATCGCCCACACCATGTCCAAAGGCGCGGTAAAGTCCGGCGAATCGGGATCGAGCAACAACGAATGAGCGGGCGCTGCCTCCGCAAGCTCCACCATCTGCGGCCACGTGATCGCATTGCCCCGGCGAATCATCGAGGCCCGGATTTGTTGAAATATCCATAAGCCGCAAATGTTTTTAAGCAAACGAGTGCTGCCCATGACCCCACGTTCATTCGTGAAGTTAAGTGCCGCGACCGTTTCGTTGATAATCGGTCGTGGCAATTCGCATCCCATCAACGACCATGTCCCGCTGCTGATGTAACACCAATCCGGACGCACCGGCGAAAAATCGGTCGCCGGAACCGCGACAATAGCCGACGCCGTGTCATGCGTCGGAGGCACAATCACCGGCACACCGGACAACCCCGTCGCTCGGCCGACCCAATCTTGAACCGGCCCCAAATTCGTCCCCGGTTCGATCGTTGGCATAAAAATTTTTGCCGGCAGCCCCAGTCGCGAGATCAAGTCCAACGCCCACGTCCCGGTGTAAGGATCGAGCAATTGCGTCGTCGAAGCATTGGTGGCCTCGATCGATCGCTTGCCCGTCAACAACCAATGAAAAAAATCACCCATCATCAATAATGCGTCGGCCCCGTGAATCATCGGTGAATGGGCCAACGATTGGGACAGCAATTGATATCCGGTGTTCATCTCCATGAACTGCACACCGGTGGCCGAAAAAATCTCGTTCTTGGGAACCAATTGATACGCGCGGTCCAAAATCCCTCGGGTTCGCTCGTCGCGGTGACTGTAGGATTGACCGAGCATTTGGTCGTCAGGATCCAACAGGACGTAGTCGACGCCCCAAGTGTCAACCCCGATCGACCGGATCGTGCCGCTTTGCTTCGCCGCGATCGACAATCCCTGAAGGATATCGCTCCACAATTTGACCGTATCCCATACCAACGCATTCCCCATTCGTACCGGGCCGTTTTCAAAACGGTGAACCGTTTCGATTTCCAATCGCCCCTGATGTGTGCTGCCAATGATGACCCGTCCGCTGGATGCACCCAGGTCAATTGCAAGATGTTCCGACATTTGGCCAACCTTCCAATCCATAAACGCTTAATAAAACATCGTCGCGGAAAAATGGGGAATGCCGGTCGCCTTACGACGCATTTCCTACATTGCGATCCTGGTGGTACGCCACTTAGCCGGCCGGATGATGAAACACACGATAGGGTTTCCAAAAACCGTTGTCGACCCGCACGATTGCTCGCAACAGTCCCCGCGTATCGATGACTGAAAAATGCTTTTTTTCAAGTGTTTCCGCGACGTCATCATCATGCTCGCCGATCGGAATCTTTACCCCATGGCAAAGAGTCGATATGTCCGACTCCGACGCGTGCAACGACGGCAGGTGCACAACGCCATCGGCCAATGGCAACATCCTCTGGGCAAGGCTGTCTTCCGTGATTTCGTCCAACAGGGACGACTGCCGCAAAGCAAAGTGGCCGATCGCGGTCCGCCGAAGCGACGTCATCACCGCGGTCGTTCCACATAACTTTGCGAGGTCCATGCCGAGTGTTCTTATATAAGTACCGCTGCCGCATTGCACCCTCATGCCAACATTGGGGTATTGATAATGTTGAGTCTCAATCCCATCGATCCGCACGACTCTCGATGGCACCGTGACCGCTTGTCCCTGATGAGCATACTTATAAGCTTTTTTTCCTTGAATACGAACCGCTGATGTGGCCGGGGGCGTTTGAGAAATATTGCCGGTCAAGCATTGCGCCGCGTGTTCGATCGATTCGAGTGATGGCACATCGGCATCCGCCTCCACGATCAATTCGCCTTCGAGATCCCCGGTAACTGTGGAACAACCAAACCGAAAGACAGCCTCATAGGTTTTTGCCAAGTCCTGGATGTAGGGCACCAAGCGAACGCCGGCGCCCACGCCAACTACCAAAACACCCGTGGCCAGTGGATCGAGTGTTCCGGCGTGTCCCACCTTCGGTAATTTTGCTGGCTTTGGAAAAAGCCGCCGCAAGACTCGTTCGACCTGATTGACGCAGTCGCGACTCGTGATTCCCGCTGGTTTGTCGATAACCAACAAACCGGCATAGGGATGCCCACCGGCGTTTTCAGTATCCACGTTGTAAGCCTGGTTGGATATCAAGGTCTAACGACGCAAAGTCCTGTCGCCGAATTTTCTCCCAAGCGATCGCTCCCATGACAGCGTTGTCGGTACACAATTCATGCTCAGCAATCGTCAAGCGGAAACCTTTCCGCTTTTGTTCGATCGATAATTGTTCACGCAACCTTGGATTGGCTGCCACGCCGCCGCCGACGCACAATTGGTTCAATCCGTGCCGCTTCATCGCCCGGGTCGCCTTTGTCACTAAGACGTCGACGACCGCGGCCTGGAACGAAGCACACAAATTCGCTTTGGTTGCGTCGTCCAAGACGACGGCATCAAAATCTTGTTTCCCAGGTCCGACGATCGCATAGCGTACCGCCGTCTTCAAACCACTGAAGCTGAAGTCAAAGTGCGGATCGTTCATCATCGGCCTCGGAAACGCATACGCAGCCGGATCACCGCTGGCAGCCAACCGCGAGACCGCCGGACCACCGGGAAACCCCAGTCTTAACATCGCGGCGACTTTATCAAACGCCTCGCCGGCGGCATCGTCAATCGTGCCGCCAAGGTAGGACATTTCCAGTGGTGCCTCGCAGCGGTACAGACTCGTGTGACCGCCACTGACGATCAAACCGATGCAAGGATAGACGCTGTGCGATGTCGACATTTGACAGGCGTAAAGGTGGGCGTGCAAATGGTTGATCGAGACCAACGGTTTCCGCCACGCCATCGCCAGTGTTTTTGCTGCGACGACGCCGACGACAAGCGATCCGGCGAGTCCAGGTGTGTTGGCGACCGCGATTGCCGTCAATTGCGATGGACGCATACCTGATTGAGTCAACGCCGCGTCGATGACCGGCAGGATTCGCTCCACGTGAGCACGCGATGCGATCTCCGGAACGACGCCCGTGAATCGTTCGTGCAAACGTTCCTGAGTCGCAATCGCGCTGCCGCGAACGGTCCCGTCGGCGTCGATGACCGCCGCCGCCGTTTCGTCGCATGTCGTTTCGATTGTCAACAGCGACATCAAACGGCGTCAATAAAAAAAATCGTTGACAATCAGTTTTCCATCGTTTCAGCATCGTTGGCGTCGTCGCCAACGCGCTCGCTGCCGGCGTCGTCGTCATTGTCGCCATCACCTTCGCTGCCATCATCTTCGGGCGCTTCCAAGCGAACCAGCAGGTAAGTCTCGACGCGATCGGTCCCATGATGGGATGTTTTGAAAACCTCCGTCAAATCGTGCTGGATCGCGACGCGGCCCTCGGTTTTCGCACCGGTTTCGTTGTCAACGTGAACGCACCCAGGCGTCCAATATTCCGAGACCGCCGCGGGGTCGTGTTTGTTGAATGATCCCGTGTAACCGTCCAGCATTTTCTTGAGGTCTACATCATTACCGGTCGCCGGCGTTGCAGCACCGAATCCGATGAATGCCACGCAAAGTCCTGTGGCGGCAAGGTTCCAGTAATAGCGAATCGTAATCATGCGACGCTCGGAGTAGATATTGGATCGGAAAACAGTCGGCAGGGCCCCTAGAATATCAAGGAAACCGAAGGCCGGCAGATCATTGAATTCAATTTTAGTATCCCCGACGTTGCCCTCGCACGCGGACAACCGCATTTTTATCTTCTATTTCAGGCTCAATTTTCAGCCCGGTCGCCCTGCAGCGTGATCACCAGCGTCCGGCCGGATGCCGCGTCACGGTGTTCGCAGAGATAGATGCCCTGCCAAGTTCCCAAATTCAGCCGCCCGGCAGTAATCGGCACGGTTACCGACGAGCCCATCATTGATGCCTTGACATGGGCGGGCATGTCGTCGGCACCCTCCAGCGTGTGGATGTACCCGAGCGACTCGGGAACGACATGGTTCATCACCATTTCAAAATCAACCCGCACGTCCGCATCCGCGTTTTCATTGATCGTTAACGAGGCGCTCGTGTGCTGGATAAAAACGTGCAGCAAGCCGCAACGCACCTTCGTTATTTCTGGCACCGCGCCCGCGACGACCGACGTGATGAGATGAAAACCGCGACGCATCGGCGGCAGGGTGATGATTTTTTGATGCCACATCAGTATTTCCGGTCACAACGATCGATCGGATTAACCAAAACGTGCCGATCAAAGAAGGTCGCCGGAGTCTGCTGCGGCGGGAGTTCTAAATTAACCGATACAAGAGTTGCCGTCAGTAGGTTTGACGTGGCAACCTCCCTTCAGCCATCCGTGCAGGAACCGTGACCATGTGGCGTTCGTTATTTCTGGCCATCGGCACCATGATGATCATCATCGGCATCGAATTGATGTTGATTGACAGTGCGACCGTCTACGCCGCTTCGGAATCATCAGCCATTGAATTCATCGACCCCAGTGCACCGCCGGCGATCAGCACCAAGGTCGTCCGGCCTGGTGAATGGACGCCGTGGGTGGTCCTGAGTGCCGGTGCGATCGTGGTGCTTTATGCCTTCACGCTTCCCATGCGTTGGCACCGTGCGCCCGCCGCGTAACGCATCAGCCTAGCTTTCACGTCAACGCGTGACCGGGCCCGAAAGCCTCGAGATCACTTTTTCGGTTTGATCGCGATCCGGCACAATTTGTCATCGGCGGTGATGTAAAGCCACTCGCCCCCGGGGGAGATCGCACAATTGCTCGTCGCGCCTCCGGTGATCAATCGCCCAAGCAATCGCCCCTCGGGATGCAGCACGTAGATGCCGCCGGGGCCGCTGCCAAAGATCATGCCGCTCGACGCGACGGCCAGGCCATCGGGCAAACCGGCAAACTCGGTCAAGTGCTTTTTGGCGTCGTAGATCAATCGTCCCGGGCTCAACGATTGGTTATCGTCGAAGTCAAACGCCATCCAGACCGGCATCTCCGGATCGCTTTGAGCGACGAACAACGTCTTTTCATCCGGCGACAACCCGATGCCGTTGGGCCGGGCCAGTTGTTTCGTCAATAGCGTCAGCTCACCGCTGGGACGCAAACGATAAACCCCACAAAAGTCCAATTCGCGACGCGGGTCATCAGCCCTCAACGGCAAACCATAAGGCGGATCGGTGAAGTAGATCGTGCCCGCGGAATCAAAGCAGAGATCGTTGGGGCTGTTCAACCGCTTGCCCTCGAATCGATCAACGATCGTCATCTTGCCACCGCCCTTGGTCAGCACCGACAACCGGCGGTCACCGTGCTCACACGCGGTCAAGCGACCCTCAGGATCCAATGCCAAACCGTTACTGCCAGGTTCCAGACCATAAAAGTCGACGCCCGTGTATCCGCTGGGATGCATGAATACTTGAATGCCGCCCGCCGGGGACCACCGGAAAATCGTGTTCCTTGGGATGTCGGAAAACAACAGGTGACCAGACGTTTCATCACCAACCCAGACGGGGCCCTCGGTCCAAGTAAAGCCGGACGCGAGCACTTCGATTTGTGCGTCGATATCCACAATCTCGTCAATCGCCGCATCCAAACGCTCGACATGACCGATGTTTTCCGCCCGCGAGATGACGGCAAAAGAGCAAGCGGCGCAAACAAGCAAACCAATGGCAATACAACTTCGCACGGCAAACGCTCAATCGGGGTGGCAGGCGGAAACCAAGACGAAACCCATTGTAGTTGACCGGTGCGAATGTTGCACAATCGGCCAATCCAGAACCATGCGAACGCTACCGCGGGTCGCCAGCGTGGCTTTGGCGATTGAATAGGTCCGCGCTAAACGGGTTGTCAACGGCCGGTAACCGGACGGGCCGCGCGCCGGTCGGAGGCACCACTTTCCGTTGATAGATGCCCTCGGGATCGTAGATCAGCTCTCCCTCTTCGTCGATCGAAAACCCGTCAGGAATCGGTTCGTCGTTCGCATCGCCGACCGCACGGTCATTCCACGATACTGGCGGCGTGGGTGGCGTCTGAAAACCGATTTGAACCACGGGCATCGGGATCGCCGCGGTCGGTGACGCCATCATGCCGGGTACGTGGGGCGACGGATAACGACCAAACTGGGACAACCAAGCTCGCAATGTCGCTTCGGCAGCGATCGCCGACCGACCCGTCGTCTGATAGCGACCCGAGGCGTGAGGCGACTGGAGGTAACGAAGCAGTTCACTCGATGATGGATCATCAAAATTTAAATGCGGTGCGATCGCGGCCAAGTTCTGCTGGGTCATCTTTGACGACACGCGAACGTCGATGCCCAAGTGCGCGAGCTTCCACTGGGTGTCGCTGCCCGTTCGATGACATCCCGAGTTTCCGCAACGGTTAATCAACATCGGTTGGACCCGCGTGGCAAAGGTGGCGACCGATGCGGATGAGATGCCCTCGGGCAATACAAACGTGGAATCGTCCTTGTTATCAGCGGTCGGCTCCGGGGAAAATCGCTGCGGCACCGATGTCCTGGGCGATCGAGCGGACTCAATCTGGCGCTGAAGGCGACCAATCAAGGGAAACGTCGGGTCGAGCGATACCAGTTCTCGCCATTCCGCTTCCGCTTCGTCTGGCAAACCGTTTCGCAAACACCACGCAATGTCTTCCGCATAAACATTTGCGCTGCGAAACGCATGCTGTTTGATGCGGTGCGTGTAAAGTTCGTGCAACGAAGACGCGGCGATCGCAATTTGGTCCTTGCCCAGACGCATCTGCGTCCCGTCATCTCGGTTAATGAGAAATTGGTTGCCCTGCGTTTCACACCGCCCACGCAGAATGTTTCCATTGGTCAACATGACATAGGGCACGTCCCGGTCATCGCCCCGGCATACACACGAAAAGATCATCCCGCACGCGGTGATCGCGAGTAAAATCCAATGCCGGTGGGGTGGTCGATAAACTTCCATGACGGTCGTTTAACAAATGACCGATCGGTTTGGATAGACCGAAACCATGAAACACGTAGCGGCGTCAACAACGCCATGAACGCCAAATTTTCCGAACGCATTTGAACCGCCAGCGACGCGGCGAAATCATCTGTCTAATTCATGTCGCGATATCCGCACTTCCGAACTGAGCAAACTGGATGAAAACTTTTATGAGCAATGCCCCGAAAAATCTCCGTGGTGCTTCCGGGCTTTTGAGTTTTCTTCTTATGGTCTGCTCGCTTGTCCACTCGCTGCCAGCCGCGGATAGGCTCGCGTCCGTGGCTGGGGTGACGGTGATTCCACACCGGATCGAGGACAGCATGCAGTATCGTGGCGAACGCGATCGCGAGTTGGCGGCGAGAGTCCAATTGTATATTCAAGGTCCGGCATTGCCAAAAACGTTTGCTGGTCGTTCGCCCACCGAGTTGTTGGCATCTGGCGATTGGGCGTGGCACGACATGTCGGCTGCCGTGGAAGCGCCGCCCGAAGCCATGACGGTGTGGAGCTTCAACGGAAAATCGTCACGCTGGGGTACTGGACAATCGTTTCCGATGGAAGCAGATGGGATTCCCGCGAGCTCGATTGAGCTCAAGCAGCCGATGACTTGGATTTCGGCGGTGACGTTTCTATCCAGCGACGGCGACGTTCGCCCAGATACCCTTGTCATGCATGTTGCCAATGAATCCGCCACGCCGATGACCGTTACTGGCTTGCGTTTGTGGTTGCCTAAAAACGGTGAAACATGGCAAGTGCTTTGGCCGCAACCCGTGATATCGACCTCCGCTTCGATCGCCGCATCGGACCGTGGATTCATAAGGCTGGACATCGGCAAATTGCCGCTCACCTATGCGGCCATCGAGTTGCAAACGGACGTTGGTTCACTCTGGACTCATCTAAGAATTAAACGCGAAGTCTTTGATATCAGCGGCGGTTGGGTGAACGACGCGATTCCGAATGAGGCGTATCTGAGGCTGCTGCAGCACCTGCATGTGAACACTGGACAAATCGAAGGTATCAACGGGTATACCGATAACGAATCGCTTTACCAACGCTACCCCATCAAGCTCTTTAATCGTCTCTGGCCGCTGGAAAAATGGGACACGGACGAATGGCTTTCAAAGATCCACGCCGTCGAGTTTCTTGGCGAGCCGCAATATGGCGGAGGCCAGCCGGTGTCGCCGCAGGAAGTCTTTGATCAATTGCTGCCGTACCGCGCCAGCCGCTTGCCAACCACCGTGACGCTCAGCGAAGAACGCACTTGGCGCTGGTACGCGGGTCTATCCGACTATCCCCATTATGATGCGTACCGTGTCGTGGCTCCGGCCGCCGATGCGTGGCGTCAATACGACCGGTGGAACGGTAAACGCATCACGTGGGGCGCGCCACTGGAGACGATCGGCGTGATGTGTCGGTCGCTGCGAGAATTGAATCGACCGGTGCCTTACGCGTATTGGTCGCAAGGCCCGCATCACGGCTGGGGCGGCGGATTCTTTAACGGCGGACGTTCGCGACGTTCGCCGACGCCAGACGAGTTGCGGTCGCAGGCGATGCACGCCATCGCCAGCCGTATCACGTCTTTGTACTGGTTCAACCTGAGCATCAAGTCGCTTTTGAAATTCCCCGATACGTGGGAACCGATCAAGCGAATCGGCCGGGAAATTCGGATGATGGAGCCGCTTTTGTTGGAGGGTGACCCTTACCAATTTCAACAGTTGACGAAACCCGACGGATCGCCCGACTGGGATTTGTCCTCGATCGTCGCCCCCTCGGCGGCACTGCTTTTTGCCAACGACACCGCCTACACGATCGATCCCGTAGAAAACGTTTTCACGTTCGGACCGCCGCGTCCCGCAAAGTTTGAATTTCGCTTGCCGGTTCGGTTACGAGACGCCACGGATGTTTTTCGCATCGACGCGGATGGCGCACATGATGTCGATTGGTCGATCAAAGGCGAGCAGGTTTCCATCAATGACAACCGCACCCTAGACGCGATTTACGTCGTCGCGAACGAGTCGTCTGTTCGCAACAGCATCCTTCAGCGAAGACGCAGTGCGATCGCACACGAGGACGCCAATCCGATCGACATGACTGCCCTCGAAGCGATTCAAAAATGAGTGCAAGATTCTTGGAGTGTCGCTGATCGCTCCGCCGATCAGTCGTTAAAATGAGTGTCGCCGAACAGGCGCTAGCCACGTTATTAGCGATTGATTAGCGACGGATCGGCGGAGCGATCCGCGACTATTGGGGGGCTCGTTCGCTTGCGTTGAATTCGGCCCAGACGGGGCGATGCTCGCTGATCATCAATGCCTGCGGGAGCGTCAGCCCGTAGTCCCTTTGAAAGTCGACGATGCCGTATCGTCCGGTGAATTCGGAGGTGACCGTTCGATCGATCAACATGTGATCGACCGCTCCGTCACCGCGGGTTAACGTCGGTTGCGTGCCGGCGAGCGATAGGATGCCGGGCACTTGGCCGAGTTCCCCGAGATTTCGCGCGTCGGTGTTGAGGGTGCCGACTAGCATTATGTCTTGTTCACCACGTGCGCGATATTCGAACTCTCGGACGCGTAAAAACACGTCGTTCAGGACCGTCAGTTCGGCCATCGTTTGCGCCATGTCGACTTCACGGCCATCGATATTCGCGTTGATCACGGTAAATCGAAAGGGCACAAACCCAGCGGCGGCTTGGATACGCGTTTCAAAACTGGATACGAATGGTTCGCGGACCATCCGGTCGGCATCGTCACGAATGACGTAGCAGGTATCGGGCAGGTTGCGTAGGCGTTTCGCATCCCAAACGAACGCATACTGTTCCATCCGCGTCGGACCTCCGATCGGTTCGCTGACGAGGGATTGGTACGTGTTCCCATTTCGGTTTAGCAGATCGATGGCTTGGGCGATCGGTTGCGACCGGACCGACCGGATGCCCTGAATTGCGACGAGGTCAAAATTGGAGATGATCGCCGCGAGCGTTTGCATCACGTTGGGATCGGCGGCTTTGCTGTCGTCCCACAAGGTGACGTTGAACGTGGCGATGCGAATGCGATCATCAATCCTTGGCGTCGCCGGTTCCAATCGAACCGGGACCGCGGTGACTAAGGGGTCCTGTTCGCTGCCGAGTTGTCCGGCGAGCGCGTCCATGTCGAGGCTCGACAGATGAATTCGACCGGTCAGCAACATCACCAAGACCATTGCCAAGGTAATCATCGAAACGAACGGTCCGATAAATTTCGCCGGCGAGATTCGCGAGGCGATGACATGACGCCCGATGCGAAACAGTGGCATGGTTGGAAATCGCTTGGCGGGGTTGGATCACGCGTTGGGAATGTGATTGAAGATCATGCGGCGCGATTGACTACCGCTTGGATCGCCGTCGCCGCCAGACGTTGCAATCGAGGTGGATCTTCGGGACCGATTTGCTTTAACGCGTTGATCGCGGATCGAGCGGAGGGGCCGATTTCTGATAGCGCCCATGCGGCACGTTCTCGCGCCGCCAAGCATGGAGAATCCAAAAGGCAATTTGCCAGCACCGCGGTTGCCGACGATCCCACCGCACCCAGGCGTCCAATCATTGTCGCGGTCCAGTATTGAATTTCGCCATCCTTGGAATCGCGAAGCAATTCGATCAGGTCACCAAGTTCGGCGGCTTGCGGGACCACGGACGACTCGAGTGCCTCGCAGGCCCAACCGCTGACGTCTTCGTTTCGGTCGGAAACCAAACGAATGACCGCGATGGTGGCTCCGCTGACGGTCGTCCGCTGCTGGACCAGGCGATAAATGGCGGCGCCGCGGCGGTCAACATCCGCGTGTTTGAGATCGTTGAGAACGGCGTCTGGCGTTGATAGGGATAGCGACATCTTTCCGAAAACTCTTCCGTGAGCTGTGGGCTGTAAACTTCCAATCCCTAGTCGTAATGCGTCCTCGGTGCGGGTCGCAAGCCCGAATCGTCACTAAGATTTATGTTTCCAAAGGAAATATTCTGTGCGGCGCGAACTGCTCTGGACGGCGACGCTTGCGATTTGCGAACTACAGCGGCGTTGTGTGG
>Ga0105045_10001293_pt1 | contig 20290 bp, 12 predicted proteins | sample MAT02_FD_78089 | JGI IMG/M metagenome (GOLD analysis project Ga0105045, IMG submission 78089) | Freshwater microbial communities from Lake Fryxell liftoff mats and glacier meltwater in Antarctica - MAT-02 (megahit assembly) | ecosystem: Environmental > Aquatic > Freshwater > Ice > Liftoff... | reverse complement strand
TTAATTGAAGGTATTTAACATGTCCGATTCAGCCACCGCTTTTGCGGAAGACATCAAGAGCCTTGGCGACAAGATCGTCGGTATGACGCTCAAGCAAGCCAAGGAATTGAGTGATTATCTTAAGGAAGTTCATGGTATAGAAGCTGCTGCTGGCGGAGCCGTTATGATGGCTCCTGCTGCTGGCCCAGCTGCCGCTGCTGCTGTTGAGCAAACCGAGTTCGATGTCGTCTTGTCTAGCTTCGGCGATAAGAAGCTCGAAGTTGTTAAGGTTGTCAAGAACATCACGGGTGCATCGTTGATGGATGCGAAGAAGTTGGTCGAGAGCGCACCTGCCAAGATCAAAGAGGGCGTTTCGAAAGAAGATGCCGAGAAGATTAAGGCTCAGCTTACTGAAGCTGGCGCAACTGTCGAAGTGAAGTAATTCAATTCGACGGAAGGTTCGTCCCAGACAGTCCGAATGAATTTTTCGATTTAGGACGAGTGGATCCTTGTGGCGATACGAGATTCTTGTATCGCCTTGAGCGGTCTGCAGCCGTGAAGATCATTCGGTTGGTAGTTTTTTCGTCGTAGGTTTTCTTGCCAGCAAACGATGAAATTGCAATCCACTGCCGCCATTGGTGTGCCAAAACAGGATGTTTTGGAAAAAAATGCCGGGATAATCAAAATTTTGGTTGTTTTACCTCTGCTTTCCGATTTACGAGTTGGCAGGGGATACGCTACACTATCGACGTGGATGTTGGTTTGGGACTATCTCGGGTTTCTTTTCGAGGCGCGTTAATGCGTAGAACGCTATCTGTGCGCGCTGATTCGACACGGTTTGAATTTGGCAGGATACTGTCGTTTTTGCTCCGGGAACTTTGGTTTACTCTTGCCGACATTTTCTATTTTAGTATGCGGGTTGGTCACTTTGGTCGCCGTTTAGCTTTGTTCGGAGTCTGCTAGCCTTATGGCAACATCTTCCCAGCGTCGTCTTCAGCCTACAACAGTTCGTCAATTCGGTTCGGGCCGTCACGCTTTCCCGATTCCTAATTTGACAGTCCTCCAGACTGCTTCGTACGAAGCATTTTTGCAAGAGGATATTCCGCATGATAAACGAAAGAATCAAGGATTAGAGTCCGTCTTTCGTGAGATTTTTCCGGTAGAGAGTTACGACAAGACCGTATCGCTTGAATACTTGCGTTACGAACTTGGCAAGCCTCGTTACACGCCTGATGAATGTCGGCAATTGCGGCTCACCTACGGAAAGCCGCTTAAGGTTTGGTTGCGATTGAATCGCGAGCAACCTTTAGAGGAGGAGGTCTACCTTGGTGACGTTCCGGTAATGCTCGGTGGTGGTGAATTCATCATCAACGGTGCCGAGCGGGTCGTCGTAAGCCAATTACACCGCTCACCAGGTGTTGACTTCGTTGAAGAGTCCGAGGGGACTTCCGAGCGAAAGATTCCCAGCTGCCGCGTGATTCCAGAGCGTGGGAGTTGGATCGAGGTGAATGTCACTAAGAAAGATAGTCTCTCGGTACGAATCGACCAAAGCGGTAAGTTTTCCGTGATGACTTTACTGAGGGCGATGAGTCCGAAGTTCAGCACGAACGCGGATTTGCTGAAGGCCTTCTATGAGATTCGCGAAGAGAAGCTTTCCGGGAGTGGCACTAGCGCTGCGAAGATCGAGATGAAGATTGCCGTTGACGATATTGTCTATCCTTCCGGAAATGAGCGTTCGGGCGAAATTATTCTGGAAGCCGGTCAGCGTATTTCCAAGGAAATGGCTGAACTAATCTGTACCTCGGGCGTGAAGATGGTCGAGGTCATGGAGTACCCCAAGGTACAGTACGTGATCAACTCGCTTTCAGAAGACAATACCGCCAGCCATGAAGAGGCTCTGCTTCGGATCTATCAAAGGCTTCGTCCCGGTAATCCGCCGCAACTCGAGAAGGCACGAACGCTCTTCCACGAGAAGTTCTTCGACGCCAATCGTTATCGGTTAGGTCGAGTGGGACGTTTTCGAATCAATCGGAAGCTAAAGTTAGATGTGCCTGAGGAGGAAATGACTCTTCGGCCCGACGACTTGGTTGCATCGGTCAAGTATTTGATCGACCTGTTCGATTCCGAGGGCGGTTCGTTTTATGACGATATTGATCACTTGGGTAATCGACGTTTAAGAACGATTGACGAGTTGGCTTGCGAGGAACTTCGAAAGGGCTTCTTGAAGCTTCGTCGAACCGTTCAAGAACGAATGAGTCTAAAAGAAGTCGAGGACATGACTCCTCGTTCTTTGGTCAATCCAAAAAGCATTAGTGCAGCGATTGAATACTTCTTTGGTCGTGGTGAACTATCGCAGGTTGTCGACCAAACCAACCCGCTATCGCAGTTGACTCATGAACGCCGTTTATCGGCTCTTGGGCCAGGCGGTTTGAATCGTAAGCGTGCAGGGTTCGAAGTTCGTGACGTTCATATTTCGCACTACGGTCGAATATGTCCGATCGAAACTCCTGAAGGTACCAACATCGGCTTGATCAGTTCGTTATCGATCTACGCGGGCGTAGATCCTTACGGATTCCTGGTTACACCTTATCGAAAGGTTGCCGATGGGAAGGTTACAGAAGAAGTCGTTTGGCTTCGTGCTGATGAAGAAGCCGATGCATATATTGGGCCAGCTGACTTGGCGGTAAAAGATTCGGCCTTGGTTCCAGGTCCGGGTTTGATCGCTCGTCACCGCAGCGACTTCGAAATCGTCCCGCCATCGCAAGTTCAGTACATGGATATTGCCCCTAGCCAGATGATCGGTGTCTCGGCCGGATTGATTCCGTTCCTAGAACATGACGATGCGAACCGTGCATTGATGGGTTCTAACATGCAGCGACAAGCGGTCCCGCTGTTGATTGTAGAGCCACCCATTGTTGGTACGGGGCTTGAAAAGGAAGTCGCTTACAACAGCGCGATGATTGTACGAGCCAAGCGTGCAGGTAAGGTAACTTATGTGGATTGCACTCGTATTGAAGTCGGTAACGACATCTATCCTTTGAAGAAGTATCAAGGATTAAACGAGCGAACGTGCTTGAATCAGCGACCGATCATCAGTTTGGGCGACAAAGTAGAAAAGGGCCAAGTCCTTGCGGATGGTGCCTCAACCTACTTGGGCGAACTGGCTCTTGGTCGTAACGTTTTGGTTGGGTTCATGTCGTTTGATGGTTATAACTACGAAGATGCGATCATCATCAGCGAAGAGCTTGTCAAGCAAGACGTTTACACGTCGATCCACATTGAAGAGTTCGACGTTGAAATTCGCGAAACTAAACTCGGTCGCGAAGAGTTCACCCGGGATATTCCAAACGTAAGCGAGAAAGCTTTGCGAAACTTGGATGAGACCGGCGTGGTACGGGTTGGAACTTATGTTCGACCTGGAGACATCTTAGTTGGTAAAGTTTCGCCCAAGAGTAAGACGGAACTTACACCGGAAGAAAAATTACTACACGCGATCTTTGGTCGTGCTGGCGAAGACGTCAAGAACGATTCACTGGAAGTCAGCTCGGGCGTTGAAGGAATCGTCATTGATACTCAGAAGTTCTCGCGACGAATGAGTCTTTCTGAAGATGATCGTAAGGAATACGAGAAGGAACTCAAGAAGATCGAGACCGAAGGCAATCGAGATATTGCAGTAGCGTTCTCGGCGATGGCTGACGAACTCGAGAAGGCCATCGGTGGAAAATTTGTTGACGAGGATGGTACTCCACTAACGGGTGGACAAGATCCAAAGTTCCTCGCTGAAAAGGCTCTTACTTTCAATCTTTCGCGATTGTTGAATCGATTGGATGAGAGCCTGCACGCCGAAGTGAAAAAGGTTTACAAGAATCATTGGCCAGCCGTTGAAGTGTCGCTTGATACGCGAGATCGCAACGTCAATAGCATGAAGCGCGGCGAAGAGCTGCGTCCTGGTGTTCTGCAAATGTGCAAGATCTACATTGCTACCAAGCGTGTGATCAGCGTGGGTGACAAGATGGCTGGTCGTCACGGTAATAAGGGGGTTATCTCCAAGGTGTTGCCGGTCGAAGACATGCCGTTCTTACCAGATGGTACGCCGATCCAGATCATGCTCAATCCACTGGGCGTTCCAAGTCGTATGAACGTTGGTCAGATTTTAGAAACGCACCTTGGATGGGCCGGTGCAAAGCTTGGCTTCCAAGCGATCACTCCGGTATTCGATGGTGCGACCGAGAGCGACATCAATGAGGCTCTCGATAAAGCCGGCTTGCCTAAGCACGGTAAGATCCGATTGTTTGACGGTCGAACCGGCGAGGCCATGGAGCAAGAGACAACCGTTGGTTACATCTATATGCTCAAGCTTCACCACTTAGTCGATGACAAGGTTCATGCTCGAAGCACTGGTCCGTACTCATTGATCACGCAGCAACCGCTGGGTGGCAAGGCTCGATTCGGTGGTCAGCGATTTGGGGAAATGGAAGTTTGGGCACTCGAAGCTTACGGTGCTGCTTACATCCTCCAAGAGTTGCTAACAGTGAAGAGTGATGACGTTGAAGGTCGTACAAAAATCTACGAATCGATGGTCAAGGGAGAGAATACGTTGGAGGCCGGCACGCCCGCTAGCTTCGACGTGTTGACGAACGAAATTCGTGGACTGGGCCTCAACATGCGTCTCGAGAAACGCACTTTGTAAGTGTTAAGTTGCTGCTTGTAACCACAGTGTCGCAAGGTTCGCTTGCGATAGTGTGGAAACTGTAATCCAGCAAATATTTTTGCATCACTAGAACAAAAAAGAATTGAAGGATGAAAAGATCCTTATCCCGCTAAGCGATACGACGATCCAAAAATCGACGACCGAATAGCAAAATATTGACTCACCATTTTCTGCAAACTGTCGATCTTTCAGGAGACCACGGTTCATGGCCAACGCCGACACAACATACGATCGCGTAAACGACTACACCTCTGTTAAGATTTCGTTAGCTCGACCTCAGGACATCCGATCCTGGTCGTTCGGCGAAGTCAAAAAGCCAGAGACGATTAACTACCGTACTTATCGTCCAGAAAAAGATGGACTTTTCTGCGAGCGGATTTTTGGCCCTGAAAAGGACTGGGAATGCGCGTGCGGTAAGTATCGCGGCATGAAATACAAAGGCATGATATGCGACCGATGCGGTGTAAAGGTTACTCACTCCCGAGTCCGTCGTAAGCGGATGGGTCACATCGAGTTGGCCGCCCCCGTGGTTCACATTTGGTTCTTCAAAGCGATGCCGAGTCGTTTGGGCAACTTGCTCGAAATGAAGACCACAAGTTTAGAGAAGGTGATCTACTTCCAAGACTATGTGGTTACAAACGCTGGTTCGACTCCTTTGCAAGTGCAACAACTTTTGACGGAAGAAGAGTTCCGTGAAGCTCGAACTCAGTACGGTGAAGGAACTTTCGAAGCCGAGATGGGTGCGGAAGCCGTTCGTAAACTGCTAACCAATTTAGACCTTGTCGGTCTGTCCGAGTCGCTCCGCGTTGAAATGGCCGAAACCGGTAGCAAGCAACGTAAGAAGGATTTGATTAACCGACTCAAGTTGGTTGAATCGATTCGTGATAGTGAAAATCGTCCTGAATGGATGGTCTTGGATGTGATTCCAGTGATTCCACCGGATCTCCGACCCCTTGTTTTGCTCGATAGCGGTAACTTTGCAACGTCCGACTTGAACGACTTGTATCGCCGGATCATCAATCGAAATAATCGCCTTCGTAAGTTAGTCGATTTGAATGCCCCTGAAGTCATCATCCGCAACGAAAAGCGAATGCTTCAACAGTCGGTTGACGCACTGTTTGATAATAATCGTTGCAAACGACCAGTCCTTGGTAGCAGCAACCGACCTTTAAAATCTTTGACAGACATGATCAAAGGTAAGCAAGGTCGATTCCGTGAAAACCTTCTCGGTAAGCGCGTCGACTACTCGGCTCGTAGCGTGATCGTCGTTGGGCCTCGGTTGCGATTGCACCAGTGTGGACTTCCAAAGAAAATTGCTTTGGAACTCTATCAGCCGTTCATTATTCGCATGCTGAAGGAACTTGGCCACGCGGACACGATTAAGTCGGCCAAGAAGATGCTTGAACGCAAGGATGAAGAAGTATGGGATATCCTTGAACAAGTAATCAAGAATCACCCGGTGCTTCTCAACAGAGCACCAACCCTTCACCGTATGGGTATCCAAGCTTTTGAGCCAATCTTGGTGGAAGGAAATGCGATTCACTTACACCCGTTGGTTTGCAAAGGTTTCAATGCTGACTTCGACGGTGACCAGATGGCCGTGCACTTGCCGCTTTCGATCGAAGCTCAAGTGGAAGCCCATACTTTGATGATGTCGACTCACAACATTTTTGCACCGAGTAACGGTAAGCCGATCATGTCGCCTTCCCAAGACACAGTCATGGGTTGCTACTATATCACGATCGAGAAGCCAGATTGCAAGGGAGAAGGCATGATCTTCTCCAGCGCAATGGAAGCTGATTTTGCTTTCGCACAGAAGATTATCGATCTTCATGCAAAAATCAAAGTAAGACTCGCCAAAGGACGAAAGCTCAAAACGGATGCGAACAACGCCAAAGAAGGGGCGGTGATCAACACTACCTATGGGCGTATTCTGTTCAATGCAATTCTTCCAGCTGGTATGGACTTCTACAACATGACCGCCAAGAGCGGTGACTTGGCGATGGTCATTAGCGACTGTTACCAAAAGCTTGGTCGACGTGCCACGATTAACCTGTTGGATGACATGAACCAACTCGGTTTCCGTGAGTCGACTCGAAGCGGGCTTTCCTTCGGTGCGGATGACTTGGTTACCCCAGATTCCAAGGGAAAACACATTGCTGAAGCTGACAAGAAGGTGATGAATTACCAAAAGAACTACAACAAGGGTTTGATCACAGCTCAAGAGCGTTACAACCAAGTTATCGATACTTGGACCAACACTCGAGAATTGATCACGAAGGATATGTTGTCAGCGATGGAAGTCGACGATCACCGCGGACCTTGGTACGTGAATCCGGTCTTCTTGATGGCGTCCTCGGGTGCTCGAGGGGGTATCGCTCAGATTAGCCAGTTGGCTGGTATGCGAGGTCTGATGGCAAAGCCTACTGGTGAGATCATCGATACGCCGATTAAGGCTAACTTCCGCGAAGGTTTGTCTGTTCTTGAATACTTCAGCTCGACCCACGGTGCTCGTAAAGGTCTGGCTGACACGGCCCTTAAAACAGCCGACTCGGGTTACTTGACTCGTAAACTAGCTGACGTCGCCCAGAACGTCGTTATCACGTTGCACGACTGCGGAACAACGCAGAGTGTAACGAAAGGGATTGTTTTCCGAGGCGAGAAGGTCGAAGTACGATTGGCAGATGCCATCATTGGTCGTGTTAGCCGCCAAAACATCGTCAATCTGATGACGGAAGAGTCTGTTGTCAAAGAGAATGAGATGATCACCCGCGACATCGCTAGTAAGATCGAAGAGATGGGCTTGGAAAAGATCCAAGTTCGTTCGCCGATGACTTGCGATGCTCCGCTAGGTGTCTGCCGTATGTGCTACGGTATGGATATGAGCACCGGTGCTCTGGTCGAAGAAGGGATGGCCGTCGGCATCATCGCAGCTCAAAGTATCGGCGAACCAGGAACGCAGTTAACGATGCGTACGTTCCACATCGGTGGTGTTGCGAACACGGGTGTCGAAGAATCGGATATCAAGGCCAAGAAGGCTGGAACGGTTAGCTTGGTTCGAATGCGAGTCGTTACCAACGATGAAGGGATCGATATTGTTCTAACCCGAAACAGTCAGATCGCCGTCTTAGATCCAAAGGGTCGCGAACTGGAGCAATATGACGTTCCTACCGGTGCTAAGCTGAAAGTCAAAGAAGGTGGCGAAGTTACCAAGGGGCAAGTCATTTGCGAATGGAACCCCCACAAGATTCCTATCCTGGCTGAAGTCACGGGTAAGGTTCGCTATGACGATGTCATCGAAGGTGAAACGATGCGTTTGGAGAAGGATCCAAGCGGTAACATCCGTCGAGTCATCGTCGATCACCGTGGTAATCTCCATCCGCAAATCGTTGTTGAGGACGCTGATGGAAAGCCACTGGATGTTTACTTCTTGCCTGAGAAGGCGGTCGTGACAGTTCCTGAAGGAAAGATGATCACTGCAGGAACTGAGCTGGCTGAAATGCCTCGTGAAGCGTCCGGTGTTGCTGATATCACCGGTGGTCTTCCTCGAATCACGGAAATTTTCGAAGCTCGAAAGCCCAAAGAACCGGCTGTGATGGCCGAGCTAGATGGTGTGGTAGAGATCTCTCGAGATAAGAAGCGTGGAAAGCGATCGATCATTGTCCGCAGCGATAGTGGTAACGAAGTCGAACATTTGGTGCCACCAGGCAAGCGATTCATGGTTCACTCCGGCGACATCGTCAAAGCTGGTCAAGCACTCATCCAAGGACCGCTCGTCCCACACGATATCCTACGCGTTAGTGGTGAAGTTGCTGTTCAAGATTATTTGCTGCACGAAGTACAGCAGGTCTATCGTTCGCAACGTGTGGAAATTAACGACAAGCACGTCGAAGTCATTGTTGCAAGAATGCTTCGTAAGGTTCGGGTCGATAGCTCGGGTGACACAAGTCTACTCTCTGGTATCGTCATCGATCGATTCGAATTCAAGCGGGTCAATGATGAGCTTGGCAAATCACTTAAGATCACCGATCCAGGTGACAGCGGTTTCGCACTCGGAGCCATCATTCCCAAAGAAGTTATCGAAACAACAAATGCCCAAATCGAAGCACTCGGCGGTAAGCCCGCCAAGGGCAAGAAACCGAAGCCCGCTTCGGCAAGCGTTCAGTTGCTCGGTATCACCAAGGCTTCGGTTCAAAGTAATAGCTTTATCTCGGCAGCCAGCTTCCAAGAAACGACTAAGGTTCTGACGGAAGCGGCTCTTGCTGGCAAGATTGACCGTTTGGTTGGTCTGAAGGAAAACGTGATCCTGGGTCACTTGATCCCAGCTGGTACGGGCTTCCGAACCTTCCAAGATTCCGAAGTCAGCTATCGCCGCGAGGCCTTGGAAGACTTACTGAATCGTGGAACCTCTAGCGACGAAACGAACTATCCACTTCTTGCTGCTGCACCGCCGGTCGCTATAGAATCGGTCAGTTTCGATGAAGTGCCGGCTCCCATGAGCGACGTCTCGGTCCCTTCCGACGAGTAATCGAGCTAACTGGATTAACTTTCTAAATGCAGGGCATGTCTCCATCGAGGCATGCCCTGTTTTCGTTGATTAAGAGACTGTCCTGGAATAACTTCCCAATACCAAGAGCAGCGCAAGCTAGTGAACCGGCTTAATCGTCAAGATTCACTAGCTTGCGCTTTTTGAAGTTGCACTATTTAGCCCCGATAGGGGCGGCAGCCTATTGCCGGGGATGCAAATCCCCGGTTGTTCTATATTAGAATTCCCGAGCCCCGGAGGGGCGACAGAGGTCCTTAGCTATAGCCCCTCCGGGGATTGAAACTCAAATTAAATGATGCTCCGGGGACTATCGTCCCCGGCAGTAGGCTATCGTGCCTTCGGCACTAAAAATGTGTAATTTTAAAACTTGCGCTGCGTTGGTAATAGAACAAAACATGGAACTTATCTCGGGATTGATGCAGTTTATCTGCATGCTTTTCCATATCGGCTCGCCCGAATGGTAGCAAAATTGGGGGCGGTTCTGGCATGTACTTTGTCCGTATCCCTACGCGATTAGATCTTTTACGACGTTGCCGTGTACGTCGGTCAGCCGATAGTCTCGGCCTTGGAACCGATAGGTGAGATGGGTGTGTTCCATACCTAGAAGATGTAGCCAAGTTGCTTGAAGGTCGTGGATATGGACTGGGTTTTCTACGATTGAAAAGCCGAGTTCGTCGGTCTTGCCATACTCGTAACCGCCTTTGGTTCCGCCGCCGGCCATCCACATGGAGAAGCAGTCGGGATAGTGGTCACGACCAAGGTTTCCAGTTGTCGATGTGCGTCCTTCGCGGAATGGTGTTCTTCCGAATTCGCCTCCAAAAATGATCAGCGTCGAATCGAGCAGTCCACGTTGCTTAAGGTCCTTGATTAATGCCGCAACAGGCCGGTCCATCGATTTACATTTGTTTACGAGTCCATCACGAATATCTTCGCCAGGCCCTGTTCCGTGGAAGTCCCACCCCCAATCGAAGAGCTGGACAAATCGGACTCCCGACTCGACCAAACGGCGGGCGAGAAGGCAATTATTGGCGAGACTCGCTTCGCCTGGTTTTGCACCGTAAGCTTCCAAGGTCTCTTGCGTTTCGCGAGAGATATCCATGATTTCGGGTACGCTTGTTTGCATCCGAAAGGCGAGTTCATACTGCGAGATACGTGTCTGGGTTTCGCGATGTCCTTGCTCGCTAGCTTGAATCTCATTCAGCTTGCCGATCATGTCAAGTGAATCGCGTCGAAGCTCGCGACTCATTCCAGGCGGATTCGAGACGAATAAGACGGGGTCGCCTTGAGAGCGGCATTGAACGCCTTGATAGATACTTGGAAGAAAACCGCTACCGAAAGTCGCCTTGCCACCATTCGGTTGCACGCCACTGCTGATCAGCACCACATAGGCTGGCAGATTCTCGCTCTCGGATCCTAAACCATACGTAACCCAAGAGCCGAATGAGGGACGACCTGTTCGCGCCGAGCCTGTGTAGATCAGGAGTTCGGCCGGGGCGTGATTAAATTGCTCAGTATGCATCGAATGGACCATACACATTTCGTCGGCAACACTCTGAAGATGCGGAATCGCATCGCTTAACCATAGCCCCGACTTACCATGCTGTGCAAAGTTTTGTTTCGTCCCAAGTAACTTGGGAACGCCCGATGTGAAAGCAAATTCTCTACCTTTCAGGATAGAGTCGGGGGTATCCATATCGTTCATTCGCACCAACTCAGGTTTGTAATCAAACAGATCCAAGTTGGGTGGCGAACCGGTCATATGCAGATAGATCACTCGTTTCGCAGTCGCCGCGAATTCGGGTGGTTTGACTGCTAGTGGATTGCTGCTATCCAAGTCGGACGCCATGACGGCCGCCGGGGTACCGAGCAAGCCGGCTAGTGCTGCCGCACCGAGTCCGACACCGGACTGCTGCAGGAAAAACCGCCTGGTGCGTTGAGCAAGAAAATTTTGATAATCGGTATTTTGAAGTTTTCTATTCATGATTAATAAACTTGTGCCTTAGGACTGCTCGATCAATTACCATCGTAGTGAAACTCGTCAAGAGTTTCGGCTGACCAAAGTTCCGAAAGTCTTGAAGACTTTCGCTTCGGTCAATTCGGACACTTACTTGTCGAACGGTCCTTAAGGATACGTTCCATTATTGAGGCATCAATGTCTCATCGAGGTTTAACAACACATTCGCGACGACGGTCCATGCGGCCATCGCGGCTACGGCATCTGGGGCGACGACATTGGTCGGCATGGGTCCAATGGGATCGGTCGCCATTTTTTGTGCCGCTGCTGTATCTGCCATGAATGCGTTACGAGTTTGCTCATAGAAGTTACCGATTGCCGAAGATTCCTCTGCGGTCGCTTGCCTAGCTAGTACCAGCCGATACGCATTTTGAATTGATTCTTCGAGTGGCTTATCGAGCGCCATCACCTTTCGAGCGAGTGCTTGGGCGGCTTCGATGTAGGTCGGATCATTCATCGTGACTAAAGCTTGAAGCGGTGTGTTCGTTCGATCGCGGCGTAGGATACAATTCTCTCGATTGGGGGCATCAAAGGTGGCCATTGAAGGATAAGGATTGCTTCGTCTCCAGGACGTATAGATAGCTCGACGGTACTTGTCGACTCCTGCACTGACGTCCCAATCGGTCTTCGATCCAAAAGCCGCTGTGAGCCCCGAAGTTGGCTGGGCAGGTCGAACGGGTGGTCCAAACTGTTTGTTGCTTAGCAAGCCTGCTGAAGCCAAAGTGGCGTCTCGAACTTGCTCGGCCGACAGCCGGACTCGAGGGCCGCGAGTCAAATAAACGTTCTCCATGTCGAAGGCGGAGGAAGCGGCATTGGTAGCTGAAGATTGTTGATAGGTTGCCGAAAGTACTAGTTTGCGAAGGAAAGCTTTGGTGTCCCACTTGGATTTAACTAAATCGATTGCGAGCCAGTCGAGTAGCTCGGGATGCGTGGGTGGGTCTCCTTGCGAACCGAAATCTTCGCTGGTGCGAACTAAACCCAACCCAAACAGGGTTTCCCAGTAACGGTTAGCGATCACTCTGGAGGTTAACGGATTGTTGTCTTGCATGAGCCAGTTTGCCAACTGAAGTCGATTCAATGGCTGGGAAGCGTCTTCCAAGTGGTGAAAAGCTTTTAGCAGTCCCGGTTGGACTTGCTCGCCGTGTACCTTGTAGTTGCCTCGGATTTGAACCTGAGTGGTTCGTTGCTTCGTCGCGTCAAGCTCTCGCATGACAGGCAAGTCGGTGTAAGGTGTAATCGTAGCGAGTTCGCTTTCAACCTTGCTCAGCATGTCTCTCGTTGTGGACAATTCAGGAGCAAACCATCGCAAGTAGTGTTGCAATAGCTCTCGCTTTTGTTCTGGCGTTCGATTTTCTTGTGGGATCGATACGAGTGAGCGAATGGGTGCTGGTGCGAGCTGCGATTCGATCTTGCTGTCGATCGGTTCGGTGGAATAGCTTAGCTGAAAATGTCCAAGGACGTGTCCCAAATACGTAGCAGCTTGATCGATCTGTATCGTCAATTGAATGGGGGAAGTCTTCTCAGGTGCATCTTCTGGTTTTATCGGTTGCAGTTGGAAATCAATCCAATGCGGGCTGGCTAACTGAGGCGCGACACCCCAGCCGGTAGTTGCGTTGCCATCGATCGCGTTTGCTGCAGTTCGTCCGCTTGCTTCAAAATCTGCAGAGGCTTTGGCGATTTTCAAAGGAGTCGAACGTGGCTGGCCATTAGCGACCCCTTCTAAAGACAGCGAGATTTCTGAAAGGAAAAAGCTCTTTGGTGATTCTGGCGCAGCAACTGCAGCGTCGGGTTTCGGCCACGGTTGAGTATCTATTCGCAAACGCGTGATCTGTTCGATCGATACATCGGGAGGGAGGTGCCACCGGATCGTATAAGAATCCGAGTCACGGGTAGCTCGAACAAGGATGTCTCCGGAATCAGTAATATCGACCGTGTCGCCAGAAGTAGCCACAATCGATTGCGGGTGGATAGTAGTCTTGGCAGGTTGGTGAGATTGAATCGCTTCCCATGTTGCTAGGCCAGTCGCTAGGTTTGGTTCAAGAGTATCACTGGGCTCTAGTTGCTTGGAAAGTGACTCTTTTTGAATAGTGAGTTCGTTACGTCGATTCTTTTGCTCGGATGAGTAGAGCGGTAGCCGAGGTGAATCATCATTACGGTCGGCGTCTTCCGATTGATTAAACAGGGCAAAGACTTCAAAGTATTCTTTCTGAGGGATTGGGTCGTACTTATGCGTATGGCACTGTGCACATGCCATCGTCAATCCCATCCAGACAGCGATTGTCGTGTTGACACGATCGACTACTGCTACGTTTCTAAATTCTTCATCGTTAGTCCCCCCTTCGCTATTCGTCAAAGTATTGCGGTGGAAGGCTGTTGCGATCAACTGTTCGTCAGTCGGGTTGGGAAGTAGATCACCAGCGAGCTGCTCTCGCGTGAATTGGTCGAATGGCATGTTGGTATTGATCGCACGAATAACCCAATCTCGGTAGGCCCAAATAGTTCGCGGACCATCATCTGCGTATCCATTACTGTCGGCATAACGGGCCATATCTAACCAGAGTCTGGCCCAGTGTTCGCCAAATGCTGGAGATTCTAGCAAACGATCCACAACTTTTTCATAAGCGTCCGGCGCTGTGTCTTTCAGGAAGTCGTCTTGTTCTTCGATCGTCGGAGGTAACCCGATTAACGCCAGAGAAACTCGCCGCAAGAGTATCTCGCGCGAAGCTCGAGGAGATTGAAAGAGGACTGGATCTTTCCATCCGATCTTCTTTGCATGTTCCGTGGCCTTGTTAACGACCATCGAATCAATCGGGGAAGTGATTCTAATTGCGACCTCATCGACCTGGGGAACGGGTGGCAATACGACTGGCAATACGGGTGGATCGAAGGACCAGTGCTTTTGATAGTTCGCTCCTTCTTGAATCCATTGGCGAAGCTTGCTGACTTCGTCTGGAGTAAGACCTTTTGCGAAGTGTGGCGGTGGCATCCGAACATCAAGGTCTTCCGACATGATGCGATTCATCATCTCGCTTTGGTCAGGATCGCCGGCAACAATCGCCGTTATTCCTGAATCAAGTTTTTTAGTAGCAGCTCCGTGCGAGTCCAGTCTTAGTCCAGCTTCGATCGTATCTTCATCCGGTCCATGACACGCAAAACAGCGGTTAGAAAGGATCGGACGGATGTCATTGTTGAAGGATAACTCAGCAGACTGAATCGCAGTAGCTTCAATCGAGTCAGACTGCGGCTCGACATCGGCTCCCAGCAAAGAGTCGTTAGCCCTAGCCAAAGATAGAATTAGAACAAGACCCAGTAATATGGCAACGGTTTTAGCATTCACAGTTTCTTACTCCTCAACACCAACTTGTTGTCTCGTAGCTTAGGACCGTTGTCCCGAGCGTGCCGGACGGGACAATGGCCCGATCCTACGAAAACCTCGGTCTCTGACAATACTCTAGTCTAATGTAAACTGCTGGAAAGGACGAGAAGCATATGGCGTTCATTCCCGCCTTCTTACTGTGGCGGCCGGAAGCTTTTTGGGACATACGCCGAACTGATTCGTCGCCGATAGATAACGTGGCGTCCGTCAAAGTCTTGAGCAGTTCCCTGGCACTTGACCTGCAGAGCCAGTGAATGAAATGAACGAGTGGCCTAGTCGTATGATAGCGATTTTATACTCCACCTGGCTTAAAATAAGGTCTTGGTGTTGAAGGCTTTAACCTCGGTTTCTCGTGCCTATCTCGAACATCCGTGGTATCCTCATTCGTGTTCACATTAACATTCGTGTTCACATTAACAATCGGCCCCTAACGATCTATGGTTCTTGGTGACAAAACCTTAGGTCAGTCTGGTGTCAGACTCAAAAAATCTCGACCATTCGTCAAAGAAAATAACGCATGAAAAAACATTTGTTGATTACACCGAGTCAAGTGCTCGCGTTTCGGCAAGATCTTCAAGTCGTTGGAGTCTTCAACCCAGGTGCTACGATTGTTGATGGAAAGCTTGTTTTAGTCGTTCGTGTTGCAGTGAAGTTATTCGAACAACGTGAAGGGTATTTTGCTTGGTTACGATTCATCGACGGTAAACTCGAAACGGAATGGTTGCCGCTCGACTTGTTTGACTGTGATGATAGTCGCGTTATGCGAAGGTTGTGCGACGGAAAGGTGCTGCTATCTTCGGTCTCTTACTTCCAATTGGTCTGGATCGACAACTACCGCGAGCGACCGGAGGACTGGCAGTTGCGGATGGGAGAAATCATTCTTCCACAAGGCCCGTATGAGACGTATGGAATTGAGGATGCGCGTTGTACATGGGTCGATGGGCGCTGCTATATGACTTACACAAGCGTATCATCCCACGGAGCTTGTACATCACTTATGACAACAACCAATTTCTGCACGTTTCAGCGGCATAACGTTATTTTTGTTTGTGAGAACAAAGATGTCGTGCTGTTTCCCGATCGAGTCGATGAAAAGCTTTTCGCGCTTCATCGGCCCGTTTCTGCAACCAAGTTTTGCTCGCCAGAGATTTGGACGGCTTCCTCAATAGATGGAGTCGCGTGGGGAAATCACGAACTTTTTTTATCTGGATCCCATCTCTTCGAGGGCGATCGGATCGGCGCTGGCACCCCCCCCGTGCGGTTTGATGATCGCTATCTTGCTTTCTATCACGCCAGTGAGAAAGCTAAGCAACCATCGTTGGTGGGAAGGTATGTCGGCGGTCTCATTGAAATGGACATTCTGGACGGGAAAGTCCAATTGCTTAGGAAATCAACGGAACCACTCTTAGTTCCAACTGAGCTATGGGAATTGGAAGGTTTTGTGCCGAACGTGGTGTTTCCGACCGCGATGATTCACGCGGATGATCAAGCTGAATTTAATTGGTACGTATTGTACGGAGCCGCTGACACCTGTATCGGTGTCGCGACAATTTCCACGGCCGATTTGAGGAAAGCCATCGAGTAGCGGAATAACGGTACGTTTGTTGCTATCTTTCTCGACTAACTTCCGTTAATTGTGAGATTCCCCGTCCTTTAGCAGGTATTTCCTCTATGCTGCGGTGGAGTTGACTCTCGAGTAAGTGAGGATTGATCATGATCACTAGGCCAAAAGCATTAAACTCCTTCCGAGTAACCGTTCCATCAAAGTCGGATAGCGAATCGAAGTCGAATCAGCTGAGGCTCGGAGCGAAATATTCGACTCAACCTACCTCCCCGCCTCAACTTAAATCAAAACCGCTTCGAATCGCCTTGATTGGTTCGTATGTTCCCAGGAAGTGTGGCATCGCGACATTTACGCACGATGTTTTTCATTCGCTCAATGCTTTTGAATCCATCGCGAAAGTGGATGTCTTCGCGATGGGCGACGAAGATGTCTACGATTATCCACCTGAAGTTGTTTGCGAGATTCACCAAACGCCAGCCAGTTACCGACAGGCTGCGAGCATCATCAACGCTGGCAAGTATGACGCTCTCTTCATTCAGCATGAGTTTGGCCTCTTCGGCGGCGTCTCCGGTGATATGCTTTTTGAGCTACTTGATCAGGTTACATTACCCGTCGTGACGATGTTACATACGGTTTTGAAAGAACCTAACGGCGACCAAACACGAGTTATTAAACGTCTCAGCGATCGATCTAGGGCGATGATAACGATGAGTCAAAGAGGTAAATCGTTCCTAAAAACGATCTATCATGTTAACGAGAATTGTATTGACGTGGTCCCTCATGGAATACCAAACACGTCGCCGCGAGACCTTAACGAAAACAAAAGGCAGTTTGGTTTAAGCGGTAAATTAGTCGCGCTGACTTTTGGGTTGATCGGTCCGGGTAAGGGGCTCGAATACGCGATCGACGCATTACCGGAAATCGTTTCCCGCCATCCGGACTTTGTGTACGTTCTGTTGGGAGCAACGCATCCTAATCTTGTAAAAAAGCAAGGTGAAAGTTATCGCGAAGAATTGCGATTACAGGCCGAGAGGTTAGGAGTTAGCGAGCACTTACATTTCGAAAACCGTTTCGTTGGGGTCCGAGAACTGACAAAGTGGATTGGTGCGACAGACGTTTATCTTACGCCCTATCTGAACGAAGCCCAGATCACTTCGGGTACACTGTCGTACGCTTATGGATGCGGGACGCCCGTTGTCTCGACGCCTTATTGGCATGCGTGTGATTTGCTTGCCGAGGGACGTGGTTGCTTAGTTCCGTTCCGAGACGCAGCCGCAATTGCTCGACAAGTCAACGAGCTACTCGACGACGAACGACGCCGAAATGAAATGGCGGATAGTGCTTACGTGCATGGTCGTACCATGGTCTGGGCAGCCGTCGGGAATACACTTGCCGACCTCCTGCAACGCTGCACAGAAACGGCTCCATCAACGCTAGTGAAATCGCTTCCAGTGATACCGTTTCCTTCTGGTAAGTCCAATCTTTCGCATCTCTTCCGAATGACCGATGACACGGGTATTGTGCAACATGCCATTTGTGCATTACCCAACCGCCACGAAGGCTACTGCGTGGACGACAATGCCCGCGCGTTGCTTCTGACATTGCTATTGGAGCAGATGGGATCAGATTCGCCAGGCATTGGATCTTTGCAATCGCGATACGCTGAATTTGTAAACCATGCGGTTGACGAGCAGAGCGGTCGCGTCCGAAACTTCATGTCCTACGCTCGTGATTGGCTTGAAGCAGTCGGTGCCGATGACAGTGTGGGCCGGACGTCATGGGTGCTCGGCGCTTGCGTCGGTAGGACGAATCAAGAAGGTATTCGGTTGTGGTCAAAGCGGCTGTACACGCCTGTCCTTCGGCATGTAGCGAACACGGGATCCTTGCGGGCTTGGTGTTTTGGTCTACTAGGCGTCTGTGAGTACCGTAATCATGATATAAACAACATCGAAATAAACGACATAGGTCGAGACTTTTTGTCACGTATAGCATTTCGATTGAAAGAATCCCGAGTTGAAGATTGGTCCTGGTTTGAAGACAGGCTAACCTATGACAATGCGAAATTGCCGCATGCGCTCCTTTACGGAGCGCGAAGCTTTGACCAGCCAGAGCTTTTTTCCGTAGGGCTCTCAACATTGGATTGGCTATGCAAGGTCCAAACTAGCTCTCATGGCGTCTTCCAACCCATCGGCAGCAACGGATTCTTCGTTCGCGGTCAAAACCGATCGTTGTTCGATCAGCAGCCGGTTGAAGCTTGGGCAACCACCTCGGCATGCATCTATGCGTATACAGCCACGGGTGATAAGAGGTGGATGGATGAGGCAAAGAAAGCGTACGACTGGTTTCTCGGGCGAAACATCAGTGGGTTAGTTGTTACCGATCCCTCGACAGGAGGGTGTTTTGATGGACTACATGCCGATCGAGTCAACTACAATCAAGGTGCTGAATCGACGCTCGCGTGGCTGTTGGCAGACGTCGAGATGAGAATGATAGGCAAACAGATTTTAAGATCGGCTAGTGAGAATTCGTCAGCCGATTCCGTTTCGAGCAGGCTTGAGGGAGATCGATAGTTTGAGCGTTATTGTCAAGCGAACTGGAATTGTCTTATCACCAGACCCCAGACGCGTCGTTTTTCGGCCATTCCATATGGAACCGCTGCGAGTCGTCAAAATTATTTCGCGTGTGATGTCGCTTAATAACGAGCAAGTCGATGCTGAGCTCGCGATCGTCATGCGAGAGTTCCACGGTCGCCACCTCAATGCTCATCGTTACTTCCTGCGACGCTTTGCGCAAGTCCGCGAGCATCTCTTGACCGACTCTGAACCATCTGAGCATCGTTGCCTGTTAATCGGGGCCTATTTCACGATGGAGTATTCGCTCGAGAGTGCAGCGCTCTTTAATCCATCGATGGTTTGGCATCCCAATCAGTCGGGTTTAGATGGGGGCGAACGAAGATTCATCATTTCAATGCGAGCGACTGGCGAAGGGCATCTTTCGAGTATCACCTTTCGAAGCGGCGTAATTGATTCTGAGTGTAACATCGGTATGGATCCCGTTTCCCAATACGTGGCGGCCCCCGAGCTTGTACCGGACGTCGCGTATGAAGTCGATTTGTTTCGTCAAAAGTTAGGCGAACTCGGAGTATATAGTGACTTCGTCGAGTCCGTATTGAGCGAATGTGACTCGAAGTTCACAGCTGCCGACCTTGAGAAGGCCATCGAGTTTCATACGAGCCATTCGAACTTTGACCCTATGGATATCGATACGCATCTGCGAGCGATGCGGGCTCTAATCGCATGCAATTATTCGATTCAGTTCGAGAAAGATCAGAAACTGAGCGAACGCGTCATGATGCCGACTTCGCCTAGCGAACGCAATGGGATCGAAGATGCACGTTTTGTAGAGTTTCATGATGGACAGTGTTCGAAGTACTTGGCTACTTACAGTGCTTACGATGGGCAGATTGTGCTCCCGCAGATGATCGAGACAAAAGACTTCGAATCCTTTAGCGTCAATACATTAAACGGATCAGCCGTGCAGAACAAAGGATTCGCGCTGTTTCCCCGGAAGATTGACAATCAATTCGTGATGCTTGGCCGTCAAGACGGTGAAAACATCTACGTCATGTTCAGCAACTCACTTCATTTCTGGAATGAAAAGACGCGGATTCTACAACCGACATTTCCATGGGAGTTTGTGCAACTAGGAAATTGTGGCTCGCCGATTGAAACCGAGGCCGGATGGCTGGTGCTGAGTCACGGTGTCGGACCGATGCGAAGGTATTCGCTTGGTGCATTTTTACTCGACTTGAATGACCCAACCAAAGTGATTGGAAGGACTCGTGAACCGATCCTAACTCCAGACCAAAATGAGCGAGAAGGCTACGTCCCCAATGTCGTCTACAGTTGCGGAGGTCTAGTGAATGGTAGCCGACTTGTAATTCCCTATGCCATGAGCGACTACGCAAGTTCCTTCGCAACCGTTTCTGTCGATGAACTGTTAGCCGAGATGACATAGGCGACCAGAGGGTGTGTTACCCTTTAAGAAATTGACGGGTCACCTTTCTTAATTGCCGTAGGGATAGGAAGACCAGGAGTCCG
>Ga0105045_10001291_pt1 | contig 20305 bp, 20 predicted proteins | sample MAT02_FD_78089 | JGI IMG/M metagenome (GOLD analysis project Ga0105045, IMG submission 78089) | Freshwater microbial communities from Lake Fryxell liftoff mats and glacier meltwater in Antarctica - MAT-02 (megahit assembly) | ecosystem: Environmental > Aquatic > Freshwater > Ice > Liftoff... | reverse complement strand
CTGGCCCATGAGCTGGCCAACAAGCTTGGCGCGACAGTCGTCGTCGAGAACATCGGCGGGGCTGGTGGTGCCATCGGCGCCCAGAAGGTGGCCAACGCAGCCCCCGACGGCTACACCTTTCTATTGGGAGCGAGCAATGAGATCGCCATCAGCAAGCTGGTCACGAAATCGGTCAAATACGACCTGAAAGACTTCACCCCCATTGGTCTGGTTGCGTCGCAACCGCTGGTTCTTGTTGCCTCCACCGGTTCCGGTGTGAAGACGATCGCCGAATTCACGCAGAAGGTGTCGAAGAATCCCGGCAAATTCAGTTACGGCAGTTCGGGCGTCGGCACCTCGCTGCACCTGGCCGGCGAGATGGTCAAGGAACAGGGTAAGCTGTTCATGACGCATATTCCCTACCGCGGCGTTGCGCCGCTGACCAACGATTTGTTGGGCAACAACATTGACTTTGGCGTCTTCGTGCTCTCTAGCGGCCTGCCCCATATCCGCAGCGGCAAGGTGATCGCGCTGGGTACAACCGAAGCCCGGCGTTCGGCTATCACGCCCGAAATTCCGGCGCTGGCCGAATCGTCACAATTCAAGAATGTCGACATCGGGGTCTGGTTTGCGCTGATGGGTCCGGCCAATCTGCCCAAACCGATTTTCGATATGGTCAAGAAAGCGCTGGGCGAAAGCCTGCAGGCACCAGAGCTGCGAAAGAAGCTTGAGGCCAGTGGCTCCACCGTGGCCTCGCCGCAATTCAATTTCGACCAGTTCCTGGTGGCCGAAGTCGCAAAGTACAAGAAGATCGTCGAGTTCGCCAAGATCGAGGAATAAGCCAAGGCATGACCGCTCCCACCCCATTGTCATTCGCGTTGCCAGCCCCGGACATCAGTGCCTGGCGCGCCGGTAACACGGGCACCGAAGGCGTGTGGCAATTCGACTCCGGCCACAGCGGACGCCATGTGCTGATCACCGCCCTGGTGCATGGCAACGAGTTGTGTGGTGCCTGGGCAATCAAGGGAATACTCGAGGCCGGGTTGCGACCCCAGCGCGGCACGCTGACGCTGGCGTTCTGCAACCTGGTGGCGTTCGACCGATTCGATGCCTGCAACCACGATGCATCGCGCTTCACCGACGAAGACCTCAACCGCCAGTGGACCGACGCACGCATCGACGCCAGCGATACCATGGAGCGCCGCCGGGCTGGCGCGCTGCGGCCATTCGTGGCGCAAGCCGACTGGCTACTCGACATCCACTCTATGCACGAGCCGTCGGCACCGCTATTGCTTACCGGCATGCAGCCGCGTAACCGGGCACTTGCACGCGCCATGCGCGTACCAGAACACATCGTCGTGGATGCCGGCCACCAGGATGGCGTGCGCATGCGCGACTACGGCCGCTTCGCTCTGGCCGACGACGCAGCCGGCGACACGCGCTCGCTGCTGATCGAATGCGGCTTCCATGGCGACCCGGCCAGCCGCGCCGTAGCGCAAGATCAGTGCGTGCGGTTTCTCGAACAATCGGGTGTCGTCGGCACCGCGATACTGGCGCAGCAACTGCCGGGCTGGCGGCTGCCCGACGCGGCGCAGCAGTGGGCGCTCCAGGTGACCGGCCCGGTCGTCGCAACCAGCAATGCATTTCGCTTTGCCGCGCCCTACACCGGACTGGAAACGATCGCGCGAGCCGGCACCGTGATTGGCGACAACGACGGGGTGCCAGTTCTGACACCGTATGACGACTGCGTGCTGGTCATGCCGTCAACCCGGCAGACCCGGGCCGGCGTCACGGTGGTGCGGTACGCGCGACTCGCTGAGCTGTAGGGGTTTGTCGAGCTTGTGTGTGGGGTGAAGCCTAAGGCTGACCCTGATCCATAGCCGTGACCCTGATCAACAGACCTTGATCCACATTCAGGCAGCTTGCCCCTTCCCGCGCCGCGACAGGTCCGGGCGGCCTGCAAACAATCCGGCCACCGAAATATCTTCATCCAGCGCGGCCCAATGGAGGCCGGCCTTGCTCAATTCAACTTCGGTGCGTTGTTCTGCTGTCGCGGCGAGCAGACGAGGAAACCAGGCCAACGGCGCTGCAATCGTTCGACCATCGGACAGGCCCACCCACATCGTGTCGTCATCGAAACGAACTGTCTTAGGTGAAGTGTTCATTCCAGGCCCTCTCAATCAATTCCCTGTTTGCTGAGACCACATCTCGTAAATCACGCAAGGTACGTGCATCGAACCCATCGCTGTCAGCCAGATAAACCGTGGGTGTCAGCCAGAATTTTGCCTCGCCGTCGCCATTTCGACCATGGACATGGACGCCATCACGCGGATCACCCTCATTGGAGTAGAAGAAGAACCTTAATGACTTGTATCGGAACACGACCGGCACAAACGCAGTTTAGTCGTCACTGCGCTGAGCGCAAGGCACAGCCGTCAACTGAGCCGTCAACCTCGTGCCGTACAGTTGCCCCACCCCCCGACAGAAAGTCGCCCCATGCCACGCATCCTCACCGCCGCGTTCAAACATGAAACCAACACCTTCTCGCCCTTGCCCACCGATCTGGCCGCGTATGCCGCGCGCAGTCTGCTTTACGGCAATGACGTGCCGTCGTATTTCACGGGCACGGCTACGGAGATGGGGGCTTTCATTGATGTCGCGCGGGAACGGGGCTGGGAGTTGGTGCACAGCGTGGCGGCCGATGCGACACCGTCGGGCAAGGTGACGCGCGCAGCCTTCGAGCAGATCGTCGGCACGATCGAACAGACGCTGCGCAACCAGGGCCCCTTCGATGCAGTCTTGTTATGTCTGCACGGCGCGATGGTGACCGAACATCTGGATGACGGCGAGGGTGAAATCCTGCGCCGCTTGCGCGCGATCGTCGGTACCAGCATGCCGATCGGCATCACCCTCGATCTGCACGCTAACGTGACCGATGCGATGGCTGCGCTGGCCAGCGTGATCGTGCCTTACCGCACCTACCCGCATGTCGATCAATACGACACCGGGCGGCGCTGCGCCGAGTGGATTGCACGCGCCATGGCCGGTGACATCGACCCGGTCTGCATGGTGGCGCGCGGCCCGATGCTCGAGGCGCTGGATCACGGCCGCACCACGGCGCCGGGGCCGATGCTGGAAGCGCTTGCCAGCGCCGATGCCTTGTGCGCACAGACAGCCGGCGTGCTGCACATCGGCATCCTCGCCGGCTTTGCGTGGTCCGACATCGCACAGGCCGGCCCCAGTGTCGTACTGGTGACCGACCGCAAGGCTGGCACGGTGGATACGGCCGCCATCACCGAGGCGCTGCTGCAACCGATGTGGCGCAACCGGCATCGCACGACGGTGCAACCGCTGGCGCTGGCCGAAGGCATCGACGCGATCCGGGCGGCATTGGCGGCACCTGGCGACGGCTTCGTCCTGGTGGCCGACGCCGCCGACAACCCGGGCGGCGGCGGGCTGGAGAGTTCGGTCGCCCTGCTCGGTGCCTTGCGCGATGCCGGTATCGACAAGGTCGCGTTCGGCATGCTGTGCGACCCGGTCGCTCTCCAACTTTGCATCGCCGCCGGCGCAGGCGCGCAACTGGCGCTGCAACTGGGCGGCACGCCGGGCGGCCCGTTCAAACCGCCTTTGCAGCTGCAGGCGCAGGTGCTGTCCGTGCAGCAAGGCCGATTCACGTTCACCGGGCCAATGAGCCGCGGCATCGCGCTCGATATCGGGCCCACCGTGGTATTGCGCGCTGGCGGCATCGACATCGTCGTGGCTGGTACACGGCACCAGGTGCTGGACCCGGGCTTTTTCACGCATGCCGGCCTCGACCTCGGCCACTACGATGTTGTGGTCGTCAAGTCGTCGCAACACTTCCGTGCCGCGTTCGGGCCGATGGCGCGGCAGATTCATGTGATTGACAGCGGTGACGGTCTGACCTCGTTTGATATTGCGTCCTTCGGCCACACCCAGGTGCGTCGGCCGGTCTACCCGCTTGACGACGTCCAGATGTAAGGAACTGCTCGGCTGAGCCGGTAGTTGCAGACGCCCAAAAAACAAGGGCCGTTCGCGCTGGAACAAACTGCCGGCGATCACTTGAAGGATAATACTGAGAACAATTCGCATTGTTATCGAAGCACCATGCCACTCGCCACGATCCGCAACCTGTTTCGGCCCGCCTTGATGCCCACCAACGGCGAAGCCACGGCGAGCCCGCTGCCACAATCCCCCCGACGCGGAAACCTTGTTCACATGGCGGTTGGCCAGAGATGCAAGGTGGCGGATGTAAAAGCGCCACCCGAAGCGCCACAGTGGGCGCGCTGGTTGCACGAGATTGGCTTTATCACCGGTGAACCGGCGGTGGTGACCGCCCGCAGCCCCTGGGGCGATGGTGCACTGGTGGTTCGCATCGGCAGCTCGAATTTCGCGCTGCGCAAGGAGGAGGCGTCCTGCGTCACGGTTACACCGTTGTGAACCGCATCGCGCGTCACGCAGGCGTGTCCTTCAATCGCAGGGTGTCCCCAAGCCAAATTTCACCATCGGCAGCATGAGAGTCTTGTCGTGAGCACCACTTCGGTTGTGAACGTTCACCGCGGCGGCCCGCTGGTCGCGCTGGCCGGTAACCCCAATTGCGGCAAAACGGCGCTGTTCAACCGCCTGACCGGCAATCGGCAGAAAGTTGCCAACTATGCCGATGTGTCGGTCGAGCGCAAGGAAGACCAGCTCGACCGCATCGTGCTGCACCGCATGTGGGGGCCACTGTTGCTTATGGTGGTGCTTTTCCTGGTGTTCCAGTCGCTCTTCGCATGGGCCGAAGGCCCGATGGATTTGATCAAGGCGCTGGCCTACCTAAATGCATTCATCACCTACCGCGTGGCGCTGGCCATGGGTTGGGGCTGAAAGCCACTCCACAGATGCTCAACAAGCTTCCCCCCTGGTTGGTTGGCAGCATTGCCAGCGTTCTGATGGTGCTCAACGCCTTGTTCTGGGTGCCGATCCTGCTGCTGTTCTCGCTGCTCAAATTATTGCTGCCGTTCCCGGCGGCGCAGAAGTTTTTCGCACCCGTCTTGTTATGGATTGCCGAGGCCTGGATTTCCTGCAACAGCGGCTGGATGGCGCTGACCCAGCGCACCCAATGGGATGTCACGGGTTTGGACGCGCTGCAGCCCGACAGCTGGTACATGGTCAACTGCAATCACCAGTCCTGGGTCGACATCCTGGTGCTGCAACACCTGCTCAACCGCAAGATTCCGCTGCTCAAGTTCTTCCTGAAACAACAACTGATCTGGGTGCCGGCAATGGGATTGGCCTGGTGGGCGCTCGACTTTCCCTTCATGCGCCGGCACGGCGAGGAATACCTGAAAAAACACCCCGAGATGCGTGGCAAGGACCAGGAAACCACCCGCCGCGCCTGCGCCAAATTCGCGCTGGTGCCCACCAGCGTGATGAATTTCCTCGAAGGCACCCGTTTCACGCCGGCCAAGCATGCACGCCAGCAGTCGCCCTACCAGCATCTGCTCAAGCCCAAGGTCGGCGGCATGGCGCTGGCCCTCGATGCGATGGGTGACAAGTTTCGCGCCATCGTCGATCTGACCATCGTCTACCCGGACGGCACGCCAAGCTTCTGGCACTTCCTGCAAGGCCGCATGCACCGCGTGATCGTGCGTGCGCGGGTGTTACCGATACCGGCACACCTGGTAGGTGCCGATTACAGCGGTGACGCGGATGTGCGACAGCAGTACCAGGCCTGGGTGCAGCAGCTTTGGCGCGAGAAAGACGCGCTCATAGCCCAATTGCTGCGCCAGAACCCGGCGCGCTAACGCAGCGACTGCTCGGCGCGTGAGAGGCAATCGATTGGGCCCACGCCCTCACTGCTTGGCCGCATCGCCCCACAGCTGCGTGAGCCGGGCGTCGCGGCCACAGCCGCTGCGGTAGTAGCTGTAGCGCACCGGATTTTTCTTGTAGTAGTCCTGGTGGTATTCCTCGGCCAGATAGAAGGTGTCCGCCTTCACCACCTCGGTCACGATCGGTGCTTCGAACGGCTTGGATTTTTCCAGTGCCGCACGCGAGGCCTGGGCTATTCGCAACTGCTCGGCGTCCAGCGCGTAGATCGCCGAGCGGTAAGGCGATCCGACATCGCAGAACTGCTGGTCTTTGGTGGTCGGATCGATGGTGCGCCAGAAATGCTCGACCAGTTGGGCATAGGTCACCTTGGCCGGGTCGAACACGATTTCCACCGCCTGGGCATGACCGGTCATGTTCGACCCCACCTCCTGGTAACTCGGATTGGCAGTCTTGCCGCCGGTGTAACCCGAGGTCGTGGACACCACGCCAGGAACCTTGTCGAAGTCAGACTCCACGCACCAGAAGCAACCACCGGCAAAAACCGCCTTCTCCGTTGGGCCGTTGGAGATTGCAGCGGCTGCGGCAGGGTTCGCTGCGGCCGGTGCCGCTGAGGGCGACTGCGCCGGGCTGCAGGCCAGCAGGCCGCCAGTCACAAGCGCTGCCGCCATCAGTTTGGTAAAAAACCGCGCCCGGCCATCGCCATGACCTGGGACCCTGACAGGTTCAATTGCGGGTATTCCTGATTTCGAGATCATGAGAACTCCTGTTGTGCCGAGCGCCTGATGGCAGCCCGGCATTGCGTATGGATCGGTGCACTGGGTCGTTGGCCCCCCCCATTCTTACCATGGACCGCAGGAGAACCCACGGTGTTGCCAGGATGACCGTGTAGCGGGTCGGTGTACCCGCGGGCAGGCCGTCGCGCGCAGGCCGTCGCGCGCAGGCCGTCGATCAGACATCTTCGCCCTAACGCGACCCGATCGGTCTGTCAATCGGTATCCAATGGGACTCCAACTGTAAGGCAGCGTGACAGCCTTTGCAGCGCGCCCTACCATGAGCACGGAAAATGGAACCAGTGCCCACAGATTCAGTGATCTCCGACCCCCGCAACCACGACAAGGCCCCTTCATGCAAGCAGATGTTTTGATCCGCGGCGCGCAGATGTTCGACGGCACCGGAGCACCCGGGCGCGCGGCCGATGTCGCCATCCAGGGCGGCCGTATCGCCCAGCTCGGCGACTGCCACGGCGTGCAAGCCGAACGCATCATCGACGCCACCGGGCAAGTGGTGGCACCGGGCTTCATCGATATCCACACCCACTCCGACGTCAGCCTGCTGCAGGACGGACGCGGCCAGAGCAAGATCACCCAGGGCGTGACGACCGAAGTCACCGGCAACTGCGGGTTTTCACCGTTTCCGATCAATCCGCAGCAGATGCAGCTGCACCTGGATCTGCTCGCCGGTATCGGTGACGATGCGCTGGAGCTGACCTGGACCGATGTGGAAGGGTATCGGCAGGAGGCCGAGCGCCGCGGCATTGCGCTCAATATCGCGCCTCTGGTCGGGCATGGTGCCTTGCGGATCGCCGCGATGGGCGTGGAGAGTCGGTCGGCCACTGCATCTGAAATGGCGAACATGCAGGCGCTGCTGGACAAGATGCTGGACCAGGGCGCGTTCGGCCTGACCACCGGACTGACCTATGTGCCTTCGCGTTACGCCCCGACCGAGGAGCTTGTTTCCTTGTGCGAAACGCTTGCGAAGCGCCAACGCCTCTATGCGTCGCATGCGCGCGACAAGGATCTGCAGGGTAACGACCACCGCTACGGCCCGCTGCAGGAAGCCTTGAACCTGGGCCGCGCCACCGGCGCGCGGGTGCAGTATTCCCACGCTGCCATCAACACGCCGTCCGAATGGGGCAGCGCCGGCTTGTGGACTGCGCGTTTCGACGATGCGATTCGCGACGGGGTCGATGCCGCTTTCGATGTCTATCCCTACGACGCGTCGAGTTCGGCGCTCACCCAGTATCTGCCAGCCTGGGTACAGGAAGGCGGCGTCGCCGCGATGCGCGAGCGGTTGTCCGATACAGCGGTGATGGCGCGCGCCGAAGCCGATCTGGCCCAGGGCTGGTCGGCCAACCGCATCCCCTGGCTGTGGGACCGGGTCGTGCTGGCCCGCACCGACGGCGTGCTAGGTGCCAAAGAGGGCCACAGCATCGAGGCCGCCGCTGCGGCGGCCCACATGACACCCGCCCGTTTCACGCTCGAGATGTGCCGCGAAGGCGGCAACCGCGTCATGGTGGTCTTGTTCTACCGTACCGAGGAAGACATGCGCACCTTTCTGTCCTGCGCGCATTCGGTGATGGGATCGGATGGCTCGGCCATCTGTTTCGACCAGGGCAGTCGCCAGCCGCATCCGCGCAACTTTGGTGCCACGGCCAGGGTACTGGGCCGTTTCGTGCGCGAACTGCAGGATATGGACCTGGCCACCGCCATCGCCAAGATGAGCGGACGCGTTGCTGAGCGCCTGCGCATGGCAGACCGCGGCAGATTGGCAACCGGGCTGGCGGCCGATGTGGTGGTGTTCGACCCGAACGAAATACGCGACCGCGCCACCTATCTGGCACCCTGCCAGCAGGCTACCGGCATGACCCATGTGTTCGTCAATGGCGTGGCAGTCGTCACCGACGGCCGCCAGAATTTGTCTCGCCCTGGGCGCGTGCTCAGGGCCGCATGATGGCAGTACCAGCAGATCCGGTGGCAGCGCCAGCCAATCTGGCTGCGGCATTGGCGACTGTCGGCACCACCACCACTGCCCTGCCCGACTGGCTGTCGTTGCGCGGCCACGTCGCCGTCGTCACCGGCGGCGGCACCCATCTCGGGCTGTCGATGGCAACCGGTATGGCCGAACTCGGCGCCACCGTCTACCTGCTGGGCCGGCGCGCCGATGTGGTCGAGTCCAGCGCCGCCGCGTTGACGGCGCGCGGACTGCTGGCACACGCAATCAGTGCCGATGCGGCGGACGAGACGGGCATGGAACGGGTCGTGCAGGAGATCGTGCGCACGCACGGCCGGCTGGATGTGATGGTCTGCAACGCGGGCGGCGCGCATGGCACCGACATGGCACCGAACATTTCGGTCGCCGACCTCGAGGCCACGCTGCGGCTGAACGTGACCTCCACCCTGGTCAGCGCCCAGAGCGCTGCACGGGCGATGATGCTGCGCCGCAGCGGTGCCATCATCACGATCGGCTCCTTGCATGCCACGCTGGGCAGCGACCCCCGACTGTACGCACCGGGCTACAAGCGCTCGACCCAGTCCTACCATGCCGCCAAGGGTGCGGTCCTGAACCTGACGCGGGCTCTGGCCTGCGAACTGGCGCAGCACGACATCACGGTGAACTGCATCAGCCCGGGCCAGATTCCCAAACCGACGCTCAACGCCTTCACCCGCGAGAACTTCCGCAACATGGTGCCGCTGGGCCGCCTGGGCGAACCGCACGACCTCAAAGGCGCGGTGGCGTTATTCGCCTCGTCCGCAGGGAAGTGGATCACCGGCCAGAACCTGACGGTGGACGGTGGCTGGTCGGCCTGGTAGCTTCGTAAAGGTTCGTGAAGGCCGACCGGCTGATTCATCCGATCTGGGATAGCTCCGCGCCAGGCAGCAGGCTGCGGCCGCCGCGCGGCCACTCGACCCATACGCCGAACTCGGTTTGCCCAACGACATAACCGTCGGTGCGCTGGATGGAGCCACCGCGAATATGGTTCACGCGGCTGCCGGTTTCAAAATGCGGCTGGGCGAAGAGAGATTTGAAAAATAGCAGGATGCTCATGGCGTCAATCTGAAATGAGGGGAATAAAAAAGCGCTCGCACGCGTGGGCTCAGCTATGCGCGCGCAGCCACTGGCGCTCGCGGTATTCCAGCTCGGAAACCGATCGTGAGGCGGACAGATAGGCTTCGACTGCGCGCTGCTCCTGGCTGTCTGCGTGGCGGGAGTAGGCCTGGTGCACGGAACGTAAAGCCGACCAAAGAAAGAAGAGATGGTTCATGGAGGAGCAGAGGCTGCAAGCATGCAGATGCTGCGTATTAGGGAAAACCCTTATTATCCCTGCGCGCCTTCACGATCTAACCCATGACCTGCAAGACCACACCCAACATAATGCCAATCGATGCGCATTTGTTGTGCACCGCCCACATCGACGCACCTTCGCTTCTGCGCCTGACCCAGGCGTCATGCGTGGCGCGCGATCACCCCGCGAGGACTTTGATCATTGCCCGCTGGGGTCCAGGCGCGCGAGGTGCTCCCGTATGGGCGCGCTCGCCACCGGTCGCACCAGTCGCCCCACTTCACGCCCGTCACGCACAAAGACGAGGGTCGGCCAGAGTGTGACCGCGAAGGAGCGCCCGAGCGGGCGACCCGAGCCATCCTCGACCTTGAGATGGCGCACGCCAGGAAAATCCTCCAGCGCCTGGGCGACCCATGGCTGCGCAGTCTGACAGTGGCCACACCAGTCGGTGCCAAATTGCAGCAGGGTCGAGCCGTTCAACCGGTCGATGTCGGCGCGGGTGGGTTGTTCAACAGAGAAGGGTTGCGTCATGCAACCATTATCAGGTCATGTCTTTCACCGTCGTGCTCGGCCCGTTGGTCTTGACCGAGACGATGCCGTTGTCACGGCTCGCGGTGCTGGCATACATCTGGCTGGTACCGATGACCTGGTAGTTGCTGGCGTTGAGATTGAAGTATGGCTGACCGCTGGTGGACTCTTTCCGATCGTAACGTGCGTCATTCGGGCTGTTGGTCTGCACCGACACGATGCCGTTTTTAGCCGCCGCCTTGCTCTCATACTGTTCGCTACGCAGGATGACTTCGTTGTTGCCCGCCTTGAGTACAAAGGCAAATCGAGCCGTTTCGTTTTTGGTGAGTTCGTACCAGCCTGCCATGTGACCTCCAATGCCGTAAATGAAGGCTTGCATGGTAGCTACGCCAGACCGCTTCGGCGCAGTCGTCGGCTGGGACGCCGGATGTTTTACAAAACCGCCTACCGCTCAAACTGTGGCCCAGCACCATTGCTGTGCGCAGGGTGTTCCTGGCTGTGTTTGCGGTCGCAGCGTGGCAGGGTTAGGATGACACAAGGAGGATCGAGCATGACACACACTGCGGCGCTGCGGCTGCATGTTCCCGAACCAACGGGACGACCCGGTCGGGAAACCGACTTCTCCTACCTGCACCTGTCCGAGGCTGGCGCGGTGCGTCGGCCACCGGTGGATGCGCCGCCGGCCAGCACCGGCGACCTGGCGTTCGGCCTGGTGCGGGTGCTCGACGACAACGGTCAGGCCCAGGGACCATGGGCACCGAATATCGGCACCGACCAACTGCGCGCCGGCATGCGCGCCATGCTCAAGACCCGCGCCTTTGATGCGCGTATGCTGATCGCCCAGCGGCAAAAGAAGATCTCGTTCTACATGCTGTGTCTGGGCGAAGAGGCGATCGCGGTCGCCCATGCGCTGGCGCTGCAGCCAGGCGACATGAATTTTCCCAGCTACCGCCAGCAGGGCCTTCTGCTGTCGCGCGATGACATTGACATGGTCGACATGATGTGTCAGCTGATGTCCAACGAACGCGATCCGCTCAAGGGACGCCAGCTGCCGGTGATGTATTCCTACAAGCGCGCCGGCTTCTTCACGATCTCGGGCAACCTGGCCACCCAGTTCATTCAGGCGGTGGGATGGGGCATGGCCTCGGCGATCAAGGGCGACTCCAAGATTGCATCGGCCTGGATCGGCGACGGTGCCACTGCCGAAGCGGACTTCCATACCGCATTGACCTTCGCCCATGTGTACCGGGCGCCGGTGATCTTGAACGTGGTCAACAACCAGTGGGCAATCTCGACTTTCCAGGCCATCGCCGGCGGTGAAGCCACCACATTTGCTGCGCGCGGTGTGGGTTGCGGCATCGCGTCGCTGCGGGTCGACGGCAACGACTTCCTGGCGGTGTACGCGGCCTCGCTCTGGGCGGCCGAGCGGGCTCGCAACAACCTGGGTCCGACGCTGATCGAATGGGTCACCTACCGCGGTGGCGCGCATTCCTCGTCGGACGATCCCTCGCGCTACCGCCCGGCCGACGACTGGTCGCATTTCCCGCTTGGCGATCCGATCGCGCGCCTGTCGCAACACCTGGAGTTGCTGGGTGTCTGGTCCAAGGAGGAACACGAAGCCACCCGCAAGGAGCTCGATGCCGAGGTCGGCGCGGCGCTGAAAAAGGCGGAATCGTATGGATCGCTGAGCAAGGGCCAGCTGGCCGGTGCCGCGACCATGTTCGAGGACGTGTTCGAAAACGTTCCGGCCCATCTGCAATTGCAGCGCCATCAGCTGCTGGGAGACTGAGATGAAACAGCCCCCACGCTTACTGCGTTCGCTGCCCCCCGAGGGGGCGTTCAGTCCCTTCGGAACGGCCGGGCGGAACTGATATGCAAATGACAATGATCCAGGCGCTGCGCTCGGCGATGGACGTGATGCTGGGGCGCGACGATAACGTCGTGGTGTACGGCCAGGATGTCGGCTACTTTGGCGGCGTTTTCCGCTGCACCGACGGGTTGCAGAAAAAGTACGGCAAGACCCGGGTTTTTGATGCGCCGATCTCCGAGGGCGGCATCGTCGGCACCGCGATCGGCATGGCGGCCTATGGCCTGCGGCCGGTGGTCGAGGTGCAGTTTGCCGACTATTTTTATCCGGCCTGCGACCAGATCGTCTCAGAAGCCGCGCGGCTGCGGTACCGGTCGGCCGGCGACTTCACCGCGTCGCTGACCATCCGCATGCCCTGCGGCGGCGGCATTTACGGCGGCCAGACCCACAGCCAGAGCCCGGAGGCCTTGTTCACCCATGTCAGCGGCCTGCGCACCGTGATGCCGTCCAACCCCTATGACGCCAAGGGCCTGTTGATCAGCTGCATCGAAAACAACGACCCGGTGATCTTTCTCGAACCCAAGCGCCTGTACAACGGCCCGTTCGACGGTCACCACGAGAAACCCGCCACGCCCTGGTCGGGCCATGCGCTGGCCGAAGTGCCCGAGGGCCACTACACGGTACCCTTGGACAGCGCCACCGTATTCCGGCAAGGCCGCGACCTGACGATCCTGACCTACGGCACCATGGTGTACGTGTCGCAGGCGGCCACCCACGAGAGCGGCATCGACGCCGAGATCATCGACCTGCGCAGCATCTGGCCACTCGACCTGCCCAGCATAATCGCATCGGTCAAGAAGACCGGCCGCTGCGTCATCGTGCATGAGGCCACCCGCACCAGCGGCTTCGGTGCCGAACTCGCAGCGTTGGTGCAGGAACATTGCTTCTACCACCTGGAGGCACCGATCGAAAGGGTCACTGGGTGGGATACGCCCTACCCGCACGCCCAGGAATGGGCCTATTTCCCCGGTCCGGCGCGTGTGGCGGCGGCGCTGCAACGCACGATGGAGGCATGACGACGATGGCAACCCATACCGTCAAGATGCCCGACCTGGGAGAAGGCATCACCGAAGTCGAGGTCGTCGCCTGGCATGTACAGCCTGGCGATACCGTGGCAGAAGACCAGGTGCTGGCCGACGTGATGACCGACAAGGCCACCGTCGAGATTCCGTCGCCGGTGGCCGGCAAGGTGCTGACGCTCGGTGGCAATGTCGGCGAGGTCCTGGCCGTGGGTGCGGTACTGATCGAGATTGGCGTCGAGGGTGACGACGAGGCGGACACTGGCGGACGCGCAGTGGCTGAGGACAAACTTGCTGCTGAACCCTCACTTGCTGCTGAACCCTCACCTGCTGCTGAACCCTCACCTGCTGCTGTACCCTCACCTGCTGCTGCCGCCCGAGCCACCACCAAGACGCAACCGGCCGCAGCCCCACGGCAACCGCCACTACCACCACCGCCACCTGCTGCTACTGCTGCTGCTGCGCCAAGTAGTGGAACCCGAGCCTCCAGCACGACCGACGCTGCTGACAAGCCGATCGCATCGCCCGCGTTGCGCCGCCGCGCCTGGGAACTGGGCATAGATCTGCGCCAGGTCAACGCCAGCGGTGCTGGCGGGCGCATCATGCAATCCGACCTGGATGCGCACCTGGCAAAACATGGAGCAACGCAGCCCACCCCGGATCGGCCGGTACCTGCCAAGCCGGCGCGCACTGGCGAGGACGTGCAGCAGCAGATCAAGGTCATAGGTCTGCGCCGACGCATCGCGCAAAAGATGCAGGAGTCCAAGCGACGGATTCCGCATTTCACCTATGTCGAAGAGTGCGACGTGACCGAACTGGAGTTATTGCGCGGGAAATTGAACAGCCGTTTTGGCGAGAGCCGCGGCAAGCTGACGCTGCTGCCATTTCTGGTACAGGCCATGGTGCTGGCAGTCGCCGACTACCCGCAGGTGAACGCGTTGTTCGATGACGAGACTGGCATCATCACCCGGCATGGTGCTGTCCACATCGGCATCGCCACCCAGACCGACGCTGGCCTGATGGTGCCAGTGCTGCGCCATGCGCAGGACGGCGACCTGTGGACCAACGCGCGTGCCATCGGCCAGCTGGCGGCGCTGACACGCTCCGGCAGCGCCACGCGCGACGAACTCACCGGCTCGACCATCACGCTTACCAGCCTTGGCGCGCTGGGTGGCATCGTGTCCACGCCCATCATCAACGCGCCGGAAGTGGCCATCGTTGGCGTCAACCGGATCGTGGAGCGACCGATGCTGCTCGCAGGTGCCTTCGTGGCGCGCAAGATGATGAATCTGTCATCCTCGTTCGACCACCGGGTGGTGGACGGCCTGGATGCGGCCCAATTCATCCAGGCGGTGCGCGGCTATCTGGAATCGCCAGGCATGTTGTTCGCAGTCCCATCAGCCGCCGGTGCCTGACCGTCGATATAGAACCAGCGCCCCTGCTCGCGCACAAAACGGCTGATCTCATGCAGGCGCTGCGCGCCATCGGCGTTGCGGCAGCGGGCGACGAATTCGACCACGCCGGCATCGCCCTGCACTGCGCTGTGGCGCACCTCCAGGCCCAGCCATCTGACTGGGAACAGTTCGAGATCGCCAGGCGATGACGACCCGTGCCAGGTCGCCAACAGGTAGTCCGCCAGGCCTCGCGCGTAAGCGCTGTAGCGCGCGCGCATCAGCGCCTCGGGCGTTGGTGCATGCTCCCCCTGCGCAAGCCCGGCGTGCCAGCGGCCACAGCAATCGGCATAGGACCGCTCCGAGCCGCAAGGACACGGCGTGCGACTGTCCGAGGGGTTGCGCTTCATGCCGCGCCCAGTGTGCGGACGTAGAAAGCCGGTTCCGGCCGCAAACTCTCACGGGGCTTGTTGCGCGCCACCGTGCCGATGTTGATGCAACACACCGCCTGATCATCGTCGTGCAAATCCAGCAGGGCGCGCAGGCGCTTCGAGGGCATCGCCTTGCCACTGGTCAGGCCCGCGCCGAATCCCATCGCATACGCGCCGAGCAAGAGGTTCTGGATTGCCGCACCCATCGAGACCATGCGCTCCAGCGATGGCGTATCGGGCTCACGCGGACCCAGACAGGCCACCGCCACCATCAACAATGGCGCGCGGTGCGCCTTCTCGCGTGCCGACGCGACTTGTTCGTCGGTGGCAGCCAGATCGCGGTCACGCAAGGCTTGCGAAAACACCTCGGCCAACCGGTGCCGCTGGTCCTGCGGCACGATCACGAAGCGCCAGGGCGTCAGTTGACCATGGTCCGGTGCTGCTGCCGCCAGGGCCAGCAGCGCGTGCAGCTGGGCAGCGTCCGGTCCTGGCGCGACCAGACGACGCGGCGTCACATTGCGCCGAGCGTGCATCAGAGCCTGCGCGAAGGCCCAGGTCTCACTGCCCTGCGGGACAACCTGATCGGTACCCAATACCTCCTGCCCGGTTGCGTTTGCGGTTGGCTGCGACATCAATTCCATGGTTCCTCGATCGACGACACTGGTGTGCCGACCTCCATTGTGCAGGCGACATGCAGCAGCCCGAAAACCGATCCGTGTGATGATCGACCCCTTCATCGATTCAAGAAACTCCTATGGCATCCAACAATGACGACCTCAGCATGGCGCTGTTTTGCGATTTCGAGAACGTCGCGCTCGGCGTTCGCGACCTGGGCCACGAAAAATTCGACATCAAACCGATTCTCGAGCGATTGCTGCTCAAAGGCAGCATCGTTGTCAAGAAGGCCTATTGCGACTGGGACCGCTACAAGGGCTTCAAGGCCACCATGCACGAGGCCAATTTCGAGCTGATCGAGATTCCGCATGTGCGCCAGTCCGGAAAAAACTCAGCCGACATCCGGCTCGTCGTGGACGCGCTGGACCTGTGCTACACCAAGTCGCATGTCAACACCTTTGTCATCATCAGCGGCGATTCCGACTTCTCGCCTTTGGTGTCCAAGCTGCGCGAGAACGCCAAGCAGGTAATCGGCGTCGGCGTGCGCCAGTCCACCTCGGACCTGTTAATCGCCAATTGCGACGAGTTCATTTTTTATGACGACCTGGTGCGCGAGAACCAGCGCTCGCAGGCGCGCCGCGAACGCCCGGAGGCTCAGGCACCCAACCGCCGCACGCCGGAGGAAGAACGTCGGCGCAAGGATGAACTCGAAGGCCGTCGGCGTGCCGGCATCGAACTGGCGGTGCAGACCTTCGACGCATTGGTGTCCGAGCGCGGTGACACCGGCAAGATCTGGGCCTCGGTGCTCAAGGAGGCGATCAAGCGCCGCAAACCCGATTTCAGCGAGTCGAACTACGGCTTTCGCGCTTTCGGCAATCTGCTGGAGGAAGCCCAGGCGCGAGGCTTGCTGGCGTTTGGCCGCGACGACAAGTCGGGAGCTTATGTGTATCGCAGCGCCGCTGTCGCCGAGATGGCCAGCGATGGGCCGACGTCAGACCCGATCGCGGCCGCCGATTCCCAACCCACAGCAGACCCGGCGTCGATCGCCGTAGAAGATGGCGCCGAGCGACGTGAACCCCGGCGCCGTGGAAGTCGGGGTGGCCGAGGCAAAACGACGTCAGCCAGCGTGCCGGCATCGGACATGGATTCCGCGCCCGCGCAGGCCGTTCCGTCCACCGAAGCACCTGCACCGGAGGCGACCGGAAAAACTCCGCGCGCCAACGAAGCCGAAGCCAGCGATGTCGCTGCAGAGCCCGGCACTGCGCCGCGCAAGGCCGCCAGCCGCAGCCGAAGACCACGCAAGGCTGCGACGCCCAAGCCAGCAGCCAGTTAACGTGAAATAACTTTCATGCTGCGGGGTGAAGGGTGGGCATCATGAAAGTCAGTGGCGCGGCGGTTCGTCGGCAACGGGGGCTGTTGCCACCGCTGGCTCGGACGGCGGCTCGGGCACGGCCCGGCGCACCTGCAAATCTGCCAACGCGCCATACAGCGGCACGCTGATCAGCCGCGAAACGCCGCTGGCCAGTAGCGCGCTGGCCATCAGACTGAGCACCAGGCCGTGGCCATCGACCATCTCCATCACGATGATGAACGAGGTCATCGGTGCCTGCGTCACTGCGGCCAGGAACGCCGCCATGCCGACCGCGATCAAGGTGGCCGACGATACGCCGAGCAAGAGCTGCCCCAGATCGCCGCCGATGCCGCCGCCGATCGCCAGCGACGGCGCAAAGATGCCGGCTGGCACACCAGCCCAGGTGGTGATCCAGGTGGCCAGAAACTTGAGCAGGAAGAAAAATCCGAACGATTCGTCCACGCCGTCCAGCAGCCCCCGGGTGTGCAGATAACCACTGCCGAAAATCGACCCGTTGCTGGCCAGGCCGAGCACTGCGATCATCAGCCCGCACAAAGCGGCGAACCGCACCGGAAACCGGGCTCGGATGCGTGTGAACCAGTCGTTGGAATTGCCGGAAAGGGAAACAATCAGCAGACGCGAAAAAAGCCCACCCGCCAGGCCACAGGCAACCGTGATCAGCAAGCCTGGCCACAGCATATGCAAATCCAGTCGATCGACCCGGATCGCGCCCACCACGCCGAAATAACTGGTGTTGCCATAGACCGAGACCGACATCAGGCCACCGAGCACGATGGCCGCCATGATCAGACCGTTGCTGCGTTGCTGCGGATTGCGCGACAACTCCTCGATGGCGAACATGATGCCGCCCAGCGGCGTATTGAAGGCGGCGGCGATGCCGGCCGCGCCGCCGGCGATCAACAACCCATGGTCGGACACGACGCCGCGTTTGGGCAACCAGCGCCGACAGCTATGCATGACGCCCGCAGCAATCTGGACCGAAGGCCCCTCACGACCCAGCGACAACCCGGCCAGCATGCCCAGTGCCGTGAGCACCATCTTGGACACCGTCAACCAGATCGACACGAAAAAGTGTCGCACCGGGGCATGGACCTCCGGCGACAACGCTGCCATCACCTGCGGGATGCCGGAGCCAGCGGCACCTGGCGCGAAACGGCGGGTCAACCACACAATGGCGGCGGTTAGCAGCGGGGTCCACAACAGAGGCGACCACCAGAAGGTCTGCTGCACATGGCGGAATTGCTCGAACGCAAATTCGCACAGCCAGGTGAACCCGACCACCGTCAGGCCAGCCATGCTTGCGAATGCCAACACCACAAGGCGGGTGCTCCACAGCCGCCAGTCGTACAGCTCCCCCTGCAACGACCGGATGAAATGGGGATGCTGTTTCATGGGCGATGGGCAATGGTGCGCGCTCGGCCCGCCATCCGACGACTGTAACCCAAGCGCCCCCACCGGCATGCACGCATTGCGGACCCAGCGGCATGGGGTCTCCCGTTCGGCGGCTGGCCGTTCGCCAAGCGACCCGCTCGCGCAGAGGCACCGGGCGCGAATCGGTGACAATGCCGATGACCTCGCCCCGCCCTCCTGGCATAGTCATTCTTCCTGTCGCCTCACGCTGCGCATGACCCTCTCCCCCACCGGCCGCCCCTTGGCACTTGACGCCGTCGATGTGCTGCGGCAACGCGTGCCCCTGTGGCAGCCGCGCGTTGCGATGGTGCTGGGATCGGGTCTGGGCAGTTTGGCAGAGCAGATCGCCAACCCGGTGACGATTGCCTACCGCGACCTGCCCGGTTTCCCGATTTCCACCGTGCAAGGCCATGCGGGTGAACTGGTATGCGGCTCGCTCGGCGGCGTGATGGTGGCCTGCATGAAGGGCCGCAGCCACTATTACGAAGGCAAGGGTGCCGACGTCATGACCTCGGCGATCCGTACCTTCAAGGCCATCGGTTGCGAGTCGTTGTTGCTGACCTGCGCGGCCGGTTCGCTGCAACCCGAGGTGGGACCCGGCCGCCTGGTTGCGATCAGCGACCATATCAATCTGCTGCCGGGCAACCCGTTGATCGGCAGCAATGACGAACGGTTCGGCCCGCGTTTCATGAGCATGGCCAACGCCTATGACGCCGATCTGCGCGGCACCTTGCGCCAGTCGGCGCAGGCGCTGGGTATCGCCTGGCAGGAGGGTGTTTACCTGGCCACCAGTGGGCCGAGTTTCGAGACCCCCGCCGAAATCCGGATGATGCGCACGCTCGGTGCCGACCTGGTCGGCATGTCCACCGTGCCGGAGGTGATCTCGGCGCGCCACTGCGGCTTGAAGGTCGCGGCAATCGCAACCGTCACCAATCTGGCCGAGGGCCTGTCCGAGATGCCGCTGTCACACGAACAGACCTTGCACCATGCAGCCATTGGTGCCCAGGACCTGATGCGACTGTTACCAGTCTATCTGGCCCGGCTCGGTACCGGCAACTGACCTGGCTTGGCACCGCGCGCCGAATGTGGAACCCCCTCACATGACCCCCCTCACCCGCAACACCGGCCTGCCGCTGGACTTGGCCCTGATCGAATCGCTGCGGGTGAACGCCAATGCGGTGAACCGGCGCGTGGTCTCGCTGGCCGCCCGGCGTTCACAAAAGAAGGAATACCAGGCCGCCTGGCTGGTGCGCGCGATCGCGTGCATGGATCTGACCACGCTCTCGGGCGACGACACACCCGGCCGGGTCGCGCGTCTTTGCGCAAAGGCGCGCCAGCCGCTGCGCCGCGACCTGATGGCGGCGCTGGGCCTGCAAACCCTGCAAACCGGCGCGGTCTGTGTCTACCATGAGATGGTCGCGCCGGCGGTGCAGGCGCTGCAAGGCACCGACATTCCAGTGGCCGCGGTATCCACCGGCTTTCCGGCCGGCTTGTCGAGCATGGAAACCAAGCTGCGCGAAATCGCGCTGTCGGTGGAAGCCGGCGCGCGCGAGATCGACATCGTGATCAGCCGGCGTCATGTGCTCACCCGTGACTGGGCGGCCCTGTATGCCGAGATGCAGGCGTACCGCCAGGCCTGTGGCGAGGCCCATGTCAAGGCCATCCTGGCCACCGGCGACCTGCAGACTTTGGACAACGTGGCGCGCGCTTCCTGGATCTGCATGATGGCCGGTGCCGATTTCATCAAGACGTCCACTGGCAAGGAAGGCGTCAATGCCACGCCCGAGGTGTCGCTGGTGATGGT
>Ga0105045_10001290_pt1 | contig 20310 bp, 16 predicted proteins | sample MAT02_FD_78089 | JGI IMG/M metagenome (GOLD analysis project Ga0105045, IMG submission 78089) | Freshwater microbial communities from Lake Fryxell liftoff mats and glacier meltwater in Antarctica - MAT-02 (megahit assembly) | ecosystem: Environmental > Aquatic > Freshwater > Ice > Liftoff... | reverse complement strand
TCCGGTGGTCAACTATTTGCGAGCATGTCCACTACCCGAAGCCAAAGTCGCTCTGGTAGAACTTGAGAAAGTGGATCCGAAAGCCGTAAAGAGAGCCGCTACGTTTTTCCCAATTCCACAGCCGGCTGCGCCGCAATCCATCGAGCCAACTCCATCTCCTGGAGCAGCCGTACCTTCGGGAAAGAATGACACCAGCTTGCTCCCACTGTCGCTGTATCCAAATCAGCCGACCGTGATGCGAATCCCGCTCGGGGCACGTAGTCCTTTGGCTTTCAAGTCCACACTAGAACGTGCCCGCTTTGGCAATACTCGAAATCCAAAAGGCGAACGCACCCAATTAGCCTCGTCTGGCGAGTCTCTGACGGGAATCGAGTTGGCGAATTTAGATTCGATGGGACCAAGTGTTTTTCCCGATTTTGTCCTGGCCGAGTCGGGTGTAACCATGATTCCGAAACCAGGCGAACTCTGCGGGATGGCCCTCCTGTCAGCAACCTCGCTATTGATGTTCATGTGGATGATCGTCGCTTCTATTCCGGAGAGGGATTCTTCCCTGCTTCAGCGGGGTTGGGTAGCGATCCATCGATGGACGCACGGGACTTTGCAGTACAGACGGGTTTCATAGTCCAGATTATTGTGATTGCGATGAACGACTTGGTGGAATCGGTCGTACATGCTCGTGCTGGATTAAAGTGCATCCCCATGGCCCATTCGATTTTCATTCCCTAAAGGTTTTAAGTTGAATCAATCGTTATCCAAGCCCTCTAGCTTGTCGATCGACTCGCAGTCGCCAATGAAGACATCATCGCCCATGGATATTTCCCGTTTTGGCGACGATGTTGGAGATGACGCTTTCTATAAGGCCGTGAGTCGTGCAGCGATCGCCGCTTTGATACTCGGATTCCTTTCGTTTCTAAGCCTATGGTTTCTGCCTTTAGTTTTACTTCCCATCATTGGCTTTGTTTCGGGAATAGTCGCCTTGAAAAGTATTCGACGTTTACCGGGCGAGTTGACTGGTACTCCAATCGCTTGGGCTGCAATCGTTCTCAATGGTTGCTTTTTGATTGCCTCCCCGACACTATATACTTACACCTACCTGACTGAAGTTCCCGATGGATATCAGCGAGCTTCTTTTTCTGATTTGAAGAGTGATAACTACGGATATGATTTCCCACCCCCAACGGCGATCGAGCTAAACGGCAAAGAGATTTTCCTAAAGGGATACATTCATCCTACGTCGATCGTGAGCGGTGCGGCTCAGAAGTTCATCTTGGTCCCGGATCTTGGTACATGCTGTTTCGGCGGGCAACCAAAGCTTACCCATATGGTAGAGATCACATTGTCCGGAGATACCTTTGCTCGTTACGCCATGCGTCAAGTTCAAGTAGCTGGTACGCTTCGGGTGGACTCGCAGTTGAAGCCTATCGCGGACTTACAAGGCGTCTATTATCAAATGGCAGCCGAAATCTATCGAGGCAACTAGTGATTTGGACGTCGAAGATTTAGAGTTGGGAAGCGACGGGAGGACGAGGCTCCTGTCGATTATTTTCTAACAATTTGGTTCGGCAGGAGCCTCTCCCTTCCGGTATAAACCACGTTGCCGCTCGCTTTATAGCTCGTTTTTCGACCCTCCCAACGAAGTTGACTAAGTAAACTTACGAGCTTAATCATCCTCATAATACATTCGCAAAGAGTTTTCCGATCGTGATTGAAGTTTTGTTTTGGAGTGCTTTGGTGCGTATCGTCCAGGCGACTGTGGATGCAGCGCCTACGATTGTTGTCGGGATTTTGGTGGCTGCGATATTTCAACGTGTGATGGGACGCGAGCAAACGTTGGAAGTCTTTGGTGGTCGAACGTGGCGACAGATTCCGCAGGCTTGGGCGATGGGAATGCTGCTTCCGGTCTGTTCCCTCGGTGCGATCCCAGTGATGACAGAGCTACGCAAAGCTGGGCTCGTTGGAGGAACGATTCTCGCATTTGGATTAACGGCTCCGATCTTCAATCCGTTGTCAGTCCTGTACGGATTAACCCTTAGCCATCCGACAGTCATTCTCGTAATCTGTTTGTGCTCACTGACATTAGTAACAGTTATGGGGCTTTTCTGGGATCGTTTGTTCAAGGATGAATTCCTTGCGACTGAACCGTTATCGAAAACTCCTTACGGCATACGCCGAATTACAAGCGTAGGTCTGGCGATGCTCAGAATTGCTTACAGCCGCGACGCTATCTATATGCTGATTGGTGTTACCGGGGTTGGTTTGCTAAGCATGTTATTGCCTGCCAACTCGCTGCAGCAATCCGCCGAATCGGACGACATGATAGCACCTTTAAAGATGGCCTTGGTTGCGTTGCCAGCCTACATCACGCCGATGACAGCAATGGTCCAACTTGCATCCATGTTTCAGCATGGTAACTCCATCGCTGCAGCCTTTACCCTATTAATTTTGGGAACAGGCCTGAACATTGGGATGATCGTTTGGATTGGCCAGACTTACCGTTGGAAAAAGGCATTTGTTTGGGTAGGTGTCTCCGTGCTGCTGGTCTTGGCGATTGCCTATGCAATCGAGAAACCGTTGTATCCCAAAGGAGTGAAATCTGAGGGGCATACACACGCCTTCGATTCGTTTTGCCGTCCTATTTCAGATAATTCTTCAGATCCTTTCGAGACTGCGAAAAGACTTGTTTACGATAGCACGCCAGCATTTGCCGGCTATTCGCTAGGAATACTAGCTGCGATGGTTCTGTTAGGAGGAGTGCTGTACTTTTTCGATCCAAATCAAGTATTGGAACGGCGTCTGTCGAGTGTAACGAGCGCTGATTCAGTCGGACGTGATATTGTAATTCCTCCCAAAATTGTCGGGCTTATTGCTTTGGGAGGATTGATATGGGTGAGTGTCTACGGGTGCTACATTTACTATCCGGATTCAAAAGTAGTCTATGAACAGTTACAGCTTACCAATGCGGAGGTTTGTACGCGTGTCTCTTCGAAGGACTGGCCAGGAGCGATGCATTGGATTCCGGCCTACGAGGAATGGTTGCGAAAGCTTCAAGTTGGGATGTATCTTAGAGGGGATTCCTTCACTGTCGAACAGCACCAAAGATTAATGGACTTGACCCATCTCATCGAAGAGCTAGAAGATCACATTAGCGATAAAAAGCTTGAGGAAGCGCAGGGTATTGGCAAGCGGATCGGCGTTGATTACTTCCATTTCCGCCAATCGGTTTCAAGTCCAGAGCCATCCCAGTAGTTCCAAAAGCCTTTGGTCCCTTCCTAACTGCCTTTCAGGCAAACAACTGAGCCATTGAACGCTAGCCACGGGTGACGCGCGGCGATTGTATTGCTTGGATGTTTAACCGGGGGTAACCAAATCGTCGTCGGTGTCTAAGTTTTTTCTGGCCGCACGATTTCAACAAGTTCCAATGCTGGTTGACCATTGAAATAGATCATGGCCGTTCTTCCATAGGTGATTGTTCCCGTTTCACAATGAAAGTGTTGGGCAAGCCGTTCTCCCATTCTCACTTCCCATAGTTCGACCAATTCAACATTCCGAAGCACGTTATATTCAATCAATACCCGTCCCAAAGGGACCGATTCCGACAAAATTTCGTTTCTCGGTGCTTGATCTAGGGAATCCAAACGCAAGCGGACAATTCCATAAAGAACGACCTCGTGGTCACTATCTCGGTGAAGGAGTATTTCACGAATGTAAAACTCTCCATCGATTCGCGAATGCAGAACCTCGACTGACACGCGACTAAGGTGAAAGGCTTCTACCGTTACTGTCATGTGCTCGTCGTGAGCTAAAAGATCGGTATAGGGCGACGGTAGTTTGGTTGAACTGCATCGTTGAAACTGCCCTAGCTCATTCAAGCTCGCATCGACGAGTCGAATCAATTCGGATAGCTCCACGACAGGAACCGTCTCGTCATCAGGAACAAACGTGCTTTCGTCTTCGAGTTGCACCGCGTATACGGGTGGGGGGAGCCCTCGTTCTATCAACGTTTGTTGAAGGGCCTCGTCAAAGGAGAAGCCTTGCTCTATCAAACGCTGGATTTGAGTATGGATGGCTTTTTGCTCCGAGGGGGAATGTCTAAAGAGTAACTCTTGCTCGCGTTCCGTATCGCTCGCTTCTGGTGAATCCAAGTTCTGGGTTTCTATAGTCTCTGTCTGAACAAAGTCTAAATCCAAATCTGTTAGGTCGATGTCGTCTAGATCGATGCCGTCGAGTTCCAAATCGCCCATCGTGACCACCTCGATCTCGATCGGTATACCGTCGTTCGTTACTTCTTCCTGTATTTTTCCAGCAATACGCTTTAGTCGCTCCACGACAATGTCAGGATCTTCGGCTGCTTCGGCGTTAAGTGGATACTGCCGAAAGCCATCCGTGAACTGGTTCATTATGGTTCGGAGAAAATTAAGTTTCCCAGCCAATGCGTCACGGTCGCGATCTTCCCAGTAGCCGGAGTCATCTCGAACAATCAGGTTGCTGCAAAACTCCTCCTTGATTGCCGTCAGCAGTTGGATCACCGCAATGTGTCCATCGACTGATCCAAAGTGAGTCTTCACAAAGCACAACTCGGGTTCATCGGATGCTTCCGCTTCGTCTCGGCGAGACCGGATTGCGAGATTGATCAGCGAAGAAAGATGCCCCTGGCTGGAAATCAAAAGGCTTAGAGGATCGTGATTGGGATGCATGGAAGCAACAATACCACGAACATTGCTTTCGCGAGGGCTACTGGAATTTTCAGGGGCATAGAACAACTCATATTCCCCACCCAATGCTATAACCAAGTCTTTGACGCGACTTTCAAAAGCTGGGTATTGCGTGACGTCGTCAAGACTGCCTTGATAGAAAATGGTGATCCCCACTCTCTCCATCCTTTCGTTTCAACCCGCTAGTCACTACGATACTGAATTCGAATTGTAACCCAACCCGTCGAAGGCGTCGCGTGGTTCGTCCATGGATTTTGCAGCTCGTCGCGAACGACTACGCAAGCTTGTTAGCAAGTCATCCGTCAGTTCAATGCTTGTAACTTGCCCCACGAATGTAAGCTACCTCACGGGCTTTTCTGGCGATTCGAGCTATTTGTGGCTTTCGTCAGGGCGGCTTTCGTCAGGGCGTTGCGTGCTGATAAGCGACGGTCGGTTCAGCCAACAATTAGCGGATGAGTGTCCAGACATCGATGTCATCATTCGAAAGCCCAGCGTATCGATTTTGAAGGCGGCGGTGAAGTTCCTCAAAAGTGAAAAACCTGCGTCGATCTTGATAGAAGGGGATCGCATTTCAAAAAACGATTTCGATAAGCTGACAGGTGAGCTACGGGCGTGCTCGATGACGACAAGCTCTGGGGTCGTTGAGTCGCTTCGTGAAGTAAAAGATCGTGACGAGGTGAATTTGATTGGTCGAGCGATCGAGATTGCTGAAAAAAGCTTCCTCGGACTGAGGCGTTTGTTGGGAGGAAAAGCGAGTGACCAGACCCAAGACGGAACGGGGCCAGTTCCGGCTTGCCAGCCGACACGTCTGATGAGCGAGAAGCAAGTCGCGGATGCCTTGGAGGCACAGCTTCGACACTACGGGGCGGTTTCTAGCTCTTTTCCCACCATTGTTGGAGTCGGGCCTCGAGCTGCGTTGCCGCACGGAACGCCTTCAGATCGGCTTTTGGGCGATTCTCCATTCGTATTGATCGACTGGGGGGCTAGGGAGGGCCAATATGTCTCTGATTTGACCCGCGTCCTGATCACAGGTGCCCTTCCGTCAAAAATTGACCGCATTTATCATACTGTTCTCGCCGCGCAAGAAGCCGCTATCCGAGCAATCCAACCGGGTACACTTCTAAGCCAGATCGATCATTCCGCTCGATCAGTAATAGCGAGCGCGGGATTTGGAAAAAGTTTTACGCACGGTTTAGGGCACGGATTCGGCCTCCAAGTTCACGAGTCGATTAGAATGTCTAAGGGACAGGACCGTCCTTTAAAGGTCGGAATGGTCGTCACTGTTGAACCAGGGATTTACTTGCCTGGAATCGGTGGGGTTCGAATTGAAGATGATGTAATCGTAACACGAGGCGGATGTCGATTGCTGAGCACGCTACCGCGTGACCTGGAGTCCAATCGCCAAAGTTTGACATGATATTGCTTACTAATCGGATCGCGTGACGTGGATAACTCGTTACGCTGGTCCATAGCGGCCTTAAAACGCCTTATTCACAATCGAAAAGAAAGGGTCTCCAAAAAGGATGGCCGAACCGATTAAAAAAACAGAAGAAGTCTTCGACGTCGAGCGAATCCGCAAGCTTATCGAGCTCATGAAGGAGCATGAGTTGGCCGAGATTGACCTTCGCCAATCGGCTCAGCGAATAAGGCTATGCCGAGGGCCTCAGGGGCAGCCGATGGTCGCTAGTGGCCTATTGCCTGGCTATTACCCACAGGCACCTGCTGCTGCTCCGGTCGCAACTCCTCCAGCTAGCGCGTCTCCCGCCGCAGAAGTTGACGGTCCCCATATTGTGCTGATCAAGTCGCCGATGGTTGGTACTTTCTACTCGCGACCTAACCCGAACGCCAAGAACTTTGTCGAATCCGGCTCCGAGGTGGCTCCCGATTCGGTGGTGTGCATCATCGAAGCGATGAAAGTATTCAACGAGATACCGGCAGAAATCCGTGGAAAGATCGTATCCATCCTTGTCAAGAACGAAGAAACCGTCGACTTTGGCAAACCTCTCTTCAAAGTAGATACCCGCGGCTAACGCATGTTTGAACGTATACTTATCGCAAACCGAGGCGAAATTGCGCTTCGAGTCATCCGTGCTTGTAAAGAGCTAGGAATTGGAACTGTCGCCGTCTTCAGCGAAGCCGATCGAGGGGCTCAGTACCTCGACTTGGCTGATCAAGCGTTTTGCATCGGAACGGCAAAGAGTGCTGATAGCTATCTCAAGATAGACCAGATCATCGCCGCTGCGGAGGCAGGCAATGTCGACGCGATTCACCCTGGATACGGGTTCCTTGCAGAAAACTCTCACTTCAACGAGGTTTGTCGATCTTGCGACTTTGAGTTTATCGGCCCCTCGCCTGACGCAATGGAAAAGCTTGGCGATAAAGCTCAAGCGAGGGCGATGGCGATTGCCGCGAAAGTGCCCGTCGTGCCCGGTAGCGATGGTATTATTGAGAATGATCAAGCTGCCATCGAAGCTGCGAAGAAAATTGGATACCCGGTTCTGATCAAGGCCACCGCCGGTGGGGGCGGAAAAGGGATGCGAGTCGCAATGGATGAAGCCGCTTTGCAGACAGCGGTTTCCCAAGCGCAAACCGAAGCCAAGGCTGCTTTTGGTAATGGTGATGTGTATCTCGAACGGTTCATCGATCGACCACGTCACGTCGAAGTCCAAATCATCGCTGATAAGCATGGCAATGTGGTCCATCTAGGAGAACGCGATTGCTCGGTTCAGCGACGCCATCAAAAGCTCGTCGAGGAAAGCCCGTCGCCTCGATTGCCAAAGAAGACTCGCGATGCCATGTGCGAGGCGGCAGTTCGATTGGTAAAGTCGGCAAACTACTACAATGCAGCGACAGTCGAATTCATTGTCGATAAGAATGACGAATTCTACTTCATCGAAGTCAATGCCCGAATCCAAGTCGAACACCCTGTGACAGAAATGGTGACAGGAATCGATTTAATCAAGACGCAGATACTCGTTGCTTCAGGTGAAGTGCTGCCTTTCAAACAGTCGGATATCAAACCTCGCGGTGCCTCGATCGAATGCCGCATCAATGCGGAAGATCCCGATAAGAACTTTCAACCCTGCCCTGGAAAGATCCAAAGCATGTACGTACCAGGTGGTATGGGAGTCCGGTTTGATTCGCATGCTCATACTGGTTACGTTGTTCCGCCACACTACGATTCGATGATTGGCAAGCTGATAGTTTATCGACCTACGCGAACTGAAGCGATTGCGACGATGAGGCGATGCCTAGCCGAACTGCGTGTGACCGGAATCAAGACGACCGCAGGCTTCCAAAGTGAAGTTCTGGCTCAGCCAGAGTTTGCCGATGGAACAGTCGACACGAAATGGGTCGAGCGAGAGTTCCTGCCAAGACGCGGAAAGTAAACGATCCACCCTCAGGTTGGCTTGATGAAAATCTTGCTTTTCCTTAGGGACGGTCCTGGAATAACTTCGCAATACCAACACGCAGCGCAAGCTAGTGAATGGGCTCAATATTCAAGCGTCACTAGCTTCCGCCGCGTGTTGGTCACTGAACAAAGTTTTCATCAGGCCTCGCTCTGGGAGGGGGCCTAAAGGTCGATATGGCAAGATGTGATCAAGGGTATTTGTGCCGCGCGTGCGGTGCCGAAGTCGAGGATATCGTCGATAGCGAACTCTATCTGCGCTTCGTTATCGGTGAGGTCGATCCAGAGACATTGCACACGACGCAGGAATGTCATCTTCGGTGCAATGCTTTGTTTTCACAATTCATTACCGACTCACGATTCGGTCCCCAAGTTCATGTCGGTGGCGACTTCTCCAAGGCGATGCTCGATCCCGCTTTTGTCGCAGCAAGAACAGTCCTTATCAATCGCGGTTACGCGAGGCTTTGGGAAATCATTCAAGACGAGCTCGGCATAGCCGTCGTAGACTACCCGCTGGAAGAGGTAAGGCTCAAGTGGCGTTAGAGGAGGTTGTTAGTGACCACCACCATGTGAATCGCCATGGCCTCCGCCGTGAGAATCACCGTGCTCACCGCCGTGCGCTTCGTCGCCATGACCGTCGCCATGACCGCTTGCCTCATGAGCTGCTTTTCTTGCTTCGTCGCGGGCTTGACGGGTGATGACCATTCTTTTTCGCTCTTTGATTGGACCTTCTGGTGCGCTAAAGGCGAATGATTTCGTCTCCACGGCTGGTCTGAATTCAGTGACGACGAGATCTTCTGCGGCAGTTTCGCCGACGGTCTGAACGAGGATGTCCAGTAGTTGTGCTTTGAGGTCGAAAAGAAAGGGATCGGTCAAGAGGAGTGGATCAGCTTGGCGGCAGTATTCTTCCAATGCTTGACGAACTTGAAACTGATTAATCTCGATTAGCTCTCGGCTCTGCAGTCGATGATCGACGGGGACCAAGGCGTGAAGTCGCATGTGAGCCGTGTCGTTTCGCTTGGTATCCAGCACAAAAAAGCTTCCCAAGTCCACTTCGCATGATTGTGACGATTTTACCTGGTTTGCTTGAACTCGGATCGATGCGACGATCCCTGCATGGAGACTGATAAGAACCAGTACGAGCAGGCCGATCCAATAGCGTCTAAGAGTTTCGATCATGACAGTTTTATCGATTTCAAGGGTAGAACAGGTCTTTCGAGCTTCGGGTGGGATTTCGAATTGGTTAAACGTAGGTCACACTACAGTGCAGACAAGTGAGTTTTTTTGAAATCGCTTTAAACGCTATTTTTTTAGGTTTTGCATGATCGATATACTGCTCGAGCATCCTTGGATTGTCTTGGGGATTGGGCTGATATGTTCGCTTGCTTCCATCCAGGCAGCTTTACAGCTTGGTAAGAAGGAACTGCTATGGCTAGCAGGCTTGATAGCAGTTGTTTCAAGTGCCCTGTGCTACGCGGGCAACGCCATCGTTACAGAACGCGAGAGTCTCGTCTTGATGTTAAATGCGACGGCCGAGGCGTTGAGCGAAAACGACGAAAAAACAGTATTGGATGCAATCTATCCGAATCCGTCGCGACACGTCCTCGACACAAAATCCTTGCTGAAGCAGGTGCAAATCGGGGTTTTTCGAATTACCAAGATATTTGATGTACGGTTTTCAGGGCCACACGACGCACGACGTGCCAAGGTTGCTCTCAACGTCTACATCGAGGCCACTTTCCACGGAATGACGAGGAGTTCTCCCAGGTATATCGAGCTGGTGTTGTACCGCGTTGAAGACACGTGGCTTGTTTTCGATTACACCGATGCGGCGCCAATCCAGGGTTTCAAGGACCCGCTGACGCCTGACGGGCAGTGGTAAAAATGCATGCAATTTGGTAGCCGTTGGTTTTTCGTTGACTTGCACAGTCAAAACTTCGTACACTCGAACCTATGGAAATCGATTCAACTCGCGAGCAACCGCAAAATGCTGGACCAACGATTATTAGTCCAGCATCGACCCAAACATTCACCAAGCCTGTCAAAACTCTTCGAGGTTGGCTGTGGAGCTTTTTTCCTAATCTACGCGATGCCGCGATGCGTTGGAGCGAGGACGATGCGAGTTCGTTGGCCGCTGCGGTCGCCTACTATTTGGCTTTGTCTCTTTTCCCGATGTTGTTGCTTTTAACGTCGACATTCGGCCTTATCTTAGAATTCACTGAAATCGGGCGAAGCTCCCAGGAGCAGTTGCTTTACACGGTCGCTAAGCATGGGTCTCCCGTGATTGAGCAGCAAGTCTCCCAGGTGTTGGATCAACTCAAAAGTCAATCGCTGGTAGGAGGGCCATTCGGGGTGCTGACTGCAGTCCTTGCAGCAATCGCGGTTTTTGCACAGCTAGATCGTGGTTTTGATCGCGTGTGGAGAATTCAGGCGGTTCGAGGGAAGACGCTTAAGTCCAATATTATTGGCGTACTAAGGCACCGGCTATTGGCGTTTTCGATGTTAGTGGGACTGGGCGGAATGCTGGTCGCGTTGTTTGTGGCCGGCATGATCTTTACCCAGATTCGAGTTTTTGCGGGAGCAAGCCTCCCAAGTCTTTCCGTTTTTTTTAACTGGACACAGTCTGCGTTCGTCTTTACCGCCAATGCTCTCTTGTTTGGGATGGTTTACAAGTGGCTTCCCAAGAAGCACATCGAATGGAGCGACGCACTGCGCGGAGGACTGTTGGTAGCGATCATTTGGGAGCTAGGACGGATATTTTTAGGGTTCTTCCTTATCGGAATGCGGTACACTTCCGCATATGGCGTGATCGGTTCTTTCATTGCGATCTTGCTTTGGTGTTACTACGGGATGTCAATCATCTTTTTTGGAGCTGAATATGTACAAGTCCTCCAACATAAGCGGCTCCTGGCTTTAGATTCGGCGGCTGACGAGTATCCATTGGAACCGGCAATGCTCACTACAGGACAGCTCGAATCGCAGGAAGACGCGATCGACCCTAAAGAAAAAGATATGAGCGAGTATCTACGACAACTTCCCACATTAAAATCCGACAAACCCAAGGTCATTCCCTCTCGCGTGGGCTCCTAAACGCGCGCTAGTAAAGAAAGCCCGCTCGGACTACCCAGCTGTTATCTGGGTCAAGGTTATCTTGCGGGCTAACGCGATAGACAATTTCTCGCTCAAACACGTACCCAAACTCTAAGAATGCGCAACGTTGCCCAAGTCGTAGCGTCTCATTGCGTCCCCATTCTAAGCCTATGCAGACACGAATGTCATTGATGTCGATATCGTCGCTAGAGCCATCTGCCCGTTCGATCGTCCAAGCGCCGCCGCCGTAATAGCCGGTTATGTACCACCACATGTCCTTGGTGCCGACGGTCGAAACGTAGTGCGCAAACTTGGGTTCAGGGAAGAAGAAATCAAATCGAGTATCTGGATTGGGTGTCCACAGTATTCCAGCGGCAGGAAGCAGTTTGATTCGATTTCGATCGAGGTAGTAGACCCCAAGGCGACCGGTTGCGGTGGGCGTCAATCGGGAACGTGCTAAAAGCTTTCCTTGAATCCTAAGGCTCTCGCTGTTGAAGGTCGAGAAGTCGGTGAAGACTCCCACCCGCACGCCTGTCTCCCAGCTAAAGGTCTTTGCAGGGTTGGATTCCCAACCGAAGTCGAGAAACGCGCTGTAGGCCGATCCGGGGAGGTCAGCAATCCCATTGCTTGGACCATCCCATAGATGAATCGCGAATGCCGGAGCGATGTATAGCGGTTGAGTTGATCCGAAAAACCGCGGGACTTGAAATAGGAGCGAAACTTCACTGTCACTGATGGCGAGCGCTGTGGGATCATTATTGCCCCCAATATACGTCTGCCGAAACCGGGGCATGACAAAAAAGCGACTCGTATATCCGATCGGATCTTGAGTAAAGCTATTGTTCAACATTGGGCTTGTGGGGGTCTGCCACGTGTTTGGATCCCAAATGTTGACGGGTGTCCCCGGAACGCCCGGAGCTCCGTAAGGTTGCGACGCATAAGGGTTGAAGGCTTGATTGGGCATCGGCGAGGCAAAGGTCCCGGGGAAAAGGGCGGGGGGCGCCACATTGGGATAAACGGATGGGGGATAATTGTTGGGAAAGATGGTGTTCGGTGGATAGGCTGACACCGGAGCACCCGCGGGGTAACCGTAGGCCGATGGCGGAGGGTAGCCTGATGGCGAAGGGTAGGCCGATGGAATCGTGCTTCCGAAAAGATTTCCCAATCCAAAGTTCGTTAAAGGTGGAGCGACGGGTGCATTGGTGTAAGTCGGCGGCAAAAGCGGCGAACTATTTGGCCGAATCGAGACGCCTGGACTGGATAGTCCCGGAGATCCATAGGTCGTCGTAGCAGGTCCAATCGGAGAGATAACCGGCGAACCTAGTCCAAAACTCGGCACGGCTGGGTAGACACCGGTGGCACCTGATGGATAACCGGGCGGATAACCAGGCGGCGGAGGCCAACCGGAAGCACCTGTCCCCGGCGGGAAAATACCGGCCGGGGCTGTCGCACCGCCGGACCATGGACTGGGGCTGAATGTTGCGGAAGGAGCCCCTGAGACAGTGGAGGGAAACTGGACCTGCTGGGACCATGCGGCGGACATCGGCAAAACTGCAGGTGTCAAGTTAGCCAGAAGAAATACCCACATCGGAATCCACCTCGGGAATCGGATCGTCGACTGTTTCAACAGTGGCCCGAGAAATCTACGAAATGACCCGGGGAGATCTGAAGGCTCAGACTCGCTCGGCTGGTCACTTTTCATGCAAGGGTTCTGGTTCAGCATATTTCGAGGATTTCCATACCCCTTCGAAATAGCGAGCCAACCCACCAAGGGTCAACGGGAACTTGAGTAATTCCCGGCAGAAAATCAAAAGTGAAGAGAATTCTGGCTACAGACCGCATTTTATATTTTGCCTAAGTCACCGAATTCCACTAAGTTGTTGCATCTAAGACTTTTCGTGACTATCCTTGAGTGGGCGGAACTTCGTCGAGGAAGTTCCATCATCCCATCTAACCCTGTATCTTCCCTCTCAGAGGCTTTCTCATGGCTCTTAACGCCGTGTCACGTCCGACTAAATCCTGGATCTTGAGTCTTGCTTTTTGTCTGGCGATTAGTGGGCTAAGCAGTTCTGTCTTTGGCCAAGGCGGGATCGGTGGTGGAACGGCCCCGCCAGCGGGCGGGGATACAGCGGCAGCGTCAGCCCTAGCGGGTGTCGCAGGGATCGATATCAACCCAGAGGGTGTGCTGAGCCTTCGCGAATTCGATCCGAGGCTCGCCAAAGCCCAACGAGACGCAGCGTTGCAAGGAAGGGCAAAAGGGGACGTCAAAACCAGTCCGCTTCGTAAAGTATCCTTGCAAAAATTAGAGAAGGAAGTTCAGCGTCGTGTCGAAGCCGGTGAAGGGCTCGACACGGAAATCATGACGGTCGCCGGTTTGACTCGAATTCAATACGTCATCTACCTACCAGGTTCGCAAGATATTTTAGTTGCTGGACCCGCTGAAGAAACGATTGAAGATGAAGTTGGCCGTAATGTTGGACTGCTGTCCGGGCATCCGACGATTCGTCTCGATGACTTAGCATTAGCTCTTCGAACTTTTGGGCCTGGCAATGAGAAGACGGACTGGATCAGTTGCTCAATCGATCCAACCAAAGAAGGCCTTGCGCGGATGCAAGCCTTCCACCGTTCGATCGGTTCCATTACAGCCAATGCGAATGTTGTCGCCATTACGAACGGCATGAAAAACGCGTTGGGTCTGCAAACGGTCTCCATCCATGGCATTCCCGCTTCGACTCGGTTTGCACAAACGCTGGTTGAAGCCGATTATCGAATGAAGATGATTGGTATAGGACTTGAGATCCCGGCAATCCCGATGAAGAGCTGGGTAGCTCGCGCGAATCCGAACGGCGGTTCAGCCAATTCAATGCAAAGATGGTATTTCATGGCAGATTATAGCAGTGTCAAAGTAAGTCCAGATTCGACGGTCCTTAAATTGGAAGGCCAAGGTGTGAAACTCGTCGGCGAAGACGAACGCGTTGATCGAACTGGTCAACGTTCCAAGTCCACCAAAGGTGGTGATGCGGCCAGTAAGGCTTTCACGAAAGAGTTCACAGAGAAATTTGAAAAGCTTGCCGATGTTACGCCTGTTTTCTACGACATGCGGAACATGTTTGACCTGAGCGTCTGTGCCGCGTTTATTCAACAACAAGGACTCTACGAAAAAGCCGACTGGAAATTGACCTGCTTCGGCGACGAAGAGCAATTTGGAATTGAAGTTGCCAAGACGCCTTCGACCGTAGAAACAGCTGTCAACGCAATTTGGAAGGGTTCCAGACTTTTAACTCCAATCGGCGGCGGCGTTCACATTTCTGCTCGGAAACTTGCCTCTAGTGAATCAACCGAAGCAGATTCGGCGCTGATGGATACACAAGGAGCCGCTGCTGCTCCTGCAGATCTTGCAGCCAATCAATGGTGGTGGGATTAGTTGTGGGTTAGATCCTAGAATAAACATAGACACAACGGCTGCAATTCATGCAGCCGTTGTTCGTTCCATGCCAATTTTGCTGCGTCGAATTACTCCCTAGCCGGTATAATCTTGCGTTCGACTAGCATTGTGACCAATTGGTCAACGCACTCTTCATAGCTCAGCTCTCCAGTGTCCAGCATCAGATCCGCATTGTCAGGAACTTCGTAGCTGGACAAGACGGTCGTGAAATCGGGGAGCAACCCGGCTTCCGCCTTCGCATACAGACCTTTGGCATCTCGCTTGCGACGTACTTGTTCGGAAGCCTTCACAAAAACTGTAAGGAAACGTTCGGGACCAATCACGTCGGCTACACGCTGACGAATTGCCTGGCTTGGAGCAACGAAGGCCGCAAGGCATAGTAATCCCTGGTCGTTCAAGAGCTTGGCCATGTAAGCCGAACGGCGAAGATTTTCACTTCGATCTTCGACCGAGTATCCCAAGTCTTGGTTGATTCCCCGCCGAATCTGTTCACCGTCGAGAACGGCAACGGCACGTCCCTGCTCGAACAAGCGGCGTTCCAACGCAATCGCGATTTCGCTTTTGCCGCAACCGCTCAAACCGGTGAGGAGGAGCGTTGCTGGCTGCTGACCATATCGAGCGGCTCGTTCCGTCGGCGTCACAGCGCGGATACCGTCAGTTTCGCCTATGACTATCGGATCTACGGTTTCCCAAGCCGCCATCTTGGCTCCCTTGGCAACGTCACGATCGGTGATCATACCCGCGCCAACGGTGATATTCGTGATTCGATCGATAATAATGAAGCAACCGGTTGACTTGTTGCGACGGTACGAATCGAAGAACATGGGCTGATTGATTGTTACAGCGCAACGTCCAATTTCGTTTAGCTGCAAGTCTGGCGATGGAGAGCGGTGTAGCGTGTTCACATCGACACGATATCGAAGGGAATCGACTTGTCCGACGGCCGTGAGTGCCGTTTGCTTGAACAGATAGGTTTTCCCTGGGACCATCGCATCGGATGCCATCCAAACAATCGTCGCATCGAATTGCTGCGAGATCTTCGGAACGTTACCCGGTCTAACAATCATGTCTCCTCGGCTGCAGTCGACTTCATCCTCTAGAACGAGTGTCACGCTTTGCAACGAGTAGGCTTCTTCAAGGTCGCCATCAAAGGTAACGATCCGTTTCACTTTGGTCGTTCGTTTTGAGGGGAGAATCATGACTTCGTCACCACGGCGAATAATGCCCGATCCAATGGTGCCGCAAAATCCGCGAAAGTCGAGATTAGGCCTACTGACGAATTGCACTGGGAAACGAAAGTCTTCGAGATTGCGGTCGGAACCAATGTAAACCGACTCCAAAAAGTTCATTAAAGTAGAACCCTTGTACCAAGGCATATGCGGGCTTGGGTCTACAACATTATCGCCGTTGAGTGCCGAGACAGGGATGAAGTGAACATCTGGCAGATCAAGCCGTGATGCGAAAGAGCGATATTCGCTACAAATCTCTTCAAATCGAGCTTCGCTGAAACCGACGAGGTCCATCTTGTTCACGGTGACGACGACATGGCGAATCCCTAAAAGCGACACGATAAAGCTGTGTCGCTTCGTTTGCGTTAGAACGCCTTGCCGGGCATCGATGAGAATGACCGCAAGGTCTGCCGTCGATGCCCCAGTGGCCATGTTGCGGGTGTACTGCTCGTGACCGGGGGTGTCCGCGATGATGAATTTTCGTTTCGCGGTCGAGAAGTATCGGTACGCGACATCAATGGTGATCCCTTGCTCGCGTTCGGCCTTGAGTCCATCGGTAACCAGCGCCGGATCGAACTTTCCGCCTACAGTTCCATGCGTAATACTTTCGGATTCCAGTTGAGCTAACTGGTCCTCGTAAAGCATTTTTGAATCAAACAAGAGCCTTCCGATCAACGTGCTTTTGCCGTCGTCAACACTTCCGCAGGTAATGAACCGCAGCAGCTCTTTACGTTCGTGTTGTTCTAGATAAGCCAGAATGTCTTCGGAGATGAGATCGCTTTTATGTGACATATTAGAAATAACCTTGCTTCTTCTTTTCTTCCATACCAGCACCACCGGAGTCTTTGTCGATCATTCGTCCCTGCCGCTCGGATGTCTTGGTGAGAAGCATTTCCTGGATAATCTCGGGCAGTGTCGTTGCCGTCGACTCGACGCCCCCGGTCAGTGGGTAGCATCCAAGCGTGCGGAAGCGAACCATTTTGTGCTCGACTTTTTCACCGGGCTTCAGCTTCAATCGGTCGTCGTCGATCATAATCCAAGTTCCGTTTCGGAAGACCACGGGCCGGACCTTGGCAAAGTACAGCTGAGGAAGCGGAATATTCTCCAGGTAGATGTACTGCCAAACATCTAGCTCTGTCCAATTTGATAGCGGGAAGACACGAATACTTTCACCCGAATTCACCTTCGTGTTGAATAAGTTCCAGAGTTCGGGGCGTTGATTCTTCGGATCCCAACGATGGAACTTATCGCGGAACGAGAAGATCCGCTCCTTCGCTCTCGATTTCTCTTCGTCCCGTCGAGCACCTCCAAACGCTGCGTCGAATCCATAATGCGTCAACGCAGCTTTCAACGAGTCGGTCTTCATGACTTCAGTATGCTTTTCACTGTTTTCGGCTGGATCAATCCCCAGCTTCAGCCCCTCGTAATTGATGTTCACGTAAAGTTGGATACCCAGTTCCTTTCGAACATAATTCTCGCGAAACTCAATCATTTCGCGAAATTTCCAAGTCGTGTCGACGTGCAAAAATGGAAAGGGTGGTTTGCCAGGATAGAAGGCCTTCAGCGCCAGGTGTGTCATCACCGCCGAGTCTTTACCTATCGAGTAAAGCATGACCGGTTTTTTGAATTCGGCGGCCACCTCTCGGATGACGTGAATACTCTCGGCCTCAAGTTGTTTTAGATGGGTTAGACTGTAGTCATTCATAGATAAAACTCGACTTCCAAAACAATATTTCGAAGAACTCTAAAATAGCCCTGCATCTGGTCTCACGGAAGGGGAGAAGGAAGACTTCCGAACTGCCTGTCGTCAGCGACTATCCCGGGGTGGTAGCGCGGCAAACAGAGGCAGAGTCAAAACCCGCGACTAACGCCTAATGGCACAGTTTTCACCAGGGCGCCCATGCCCCTCGTCTGGTACTACACCAAAGATTGGATTAGTTGCGCAACCAGTTCGGGCCTGTCCTGGGCCCGAAGGTGAGAAATCCTGTCGGCTGGAATCGAGAGTTTCTCGAGATTGGAGGCGAGGGTGTCCCAGATTTTTTCCCGTTTTTTCCCCTCTGATAAGTACAATTCGGTCACCAGTTCTTGCGCTCGCTGCAAAGCAATATTGTCCCGGTTTTTGTAATAACTCTTGATAATTTTCTGCTGGTGACTCGAAAAGTTTTCCATTGGCATAGATCGACACTCTTTCGTTTCAAAAACATCCAAAAAATTTCACAAAGCAGAAGGGCTTTTTCGTGCCTTTCGAAAAGTTAATTCCCGGTATACTAAACGCCCTTAAGCCCCGTTAGGGCAGGACAAATCAACTTCACGAAGTTGCCTTTTCCGGCGTTACCGCACCTGGCAGGGTGCTGTTGGAAAAAGTCATAACGTCACCAAGATTAGACTATAAAACGTGGCGAGCTGGGTTAATATATAGACGATCCTCGATGAACTTCCTTGACAATCCTAAATCTCATCGTCATGTCCACCTTTTTCGACGCTTTGCCGATCTCACTTGAGCAGACTGCTCCCGTGAATGCCGTCTTTTTGGATAGCCACGGGTTGCGTGCTTGCATTGCGAAAGAGAGGCTGAGGTCAGATCGACATGGTCGTCACTTCGCTTTGATTGCTATTCGGCTGGTTGTCAACGAAAAATCGGATACTAGCAGAAAAATTGACAGCTTGAGAGACATTCTCGAGACTCGGCTTCGGATTACGGACGAGCGTGGCTTGGATCAAGACGGATCCATCGTCGTACTATTGCCGGAAACTGGTTACGAAGGTGGAATGGTCGTTGTGGACTCGTTGGTTAGCCTTGCCGCTCGGGAGGAGATCTACTTCCACGCTCAGGTTCATCTCTATCCCGGTGGATCTAATTCACAATTTACAGATTCCGATTCCGTCACTGCCGATAAATTGGATACTGGAAAAGAGGACCTTGCGCAAGGCGATGGCGTCGGATTTAATGGCGTCAGGAACCAGTCAATGGAGTCTAAAATCGCTGTTCACTGCTCGCGCGGACTTTATGCTCCTGATTCACGAGGTTTGATCGCACAACCTTTTCCAGCCTGGAAGCGAATCATGGATCTCCTATTCGCTGCAGCAGGACTGATCGTTGCCTCGCCCGTACTGCTGGCAGCGGCGACTGCCATTAAAGCCACTTCCAAAGGCCCTGTCCTCTTTCGGCAGTGGAGAACTGGGCAAAACGGTCGGCCATTCTTGATCATGAAATTTCGTACCATGGTTGTTGACGCAGAGGAACTGAAGGATAAACTTCGGCGAATGAACGAACGCGACGGGCCTGCCTTCAAGATGAAGGATGATCCTCGGGTCACTCTTGTGGGTAAGCTTTTGCGGTCGACTGGCTTAGACGAACTGCCTCAATTGTGGAATGTGTTTCGAGGAGAGATGTCAATCGTTGGCCCGCGACCGTTGCCTGTCGACGAAGATGCTTTGTGCCAGCAATGGCACCGAAGGCGACTGGATACCAAGCCTGGCATTACATGCTTGTGGCAGATTTCGAAGAGTCGCAAGATTTCGTTTGATGATTGGATGCGTATGGATATCCAGTACGCGAGTACTCGTAGCCTCAAGCGAGATGTCTCGTTGATGCTCCGTACAGTCGCCGCGGTTGTGCTGGGCCGAGTTGGGCACTAGTCGATTAACGACTCGTTAGGCAAGCTACTTCTGTAGAAAGCAAAGCTGCTGATAAAGCATTTGGATTTTTTTGGGTACATGTCCGCAGCGGATGGCTTCCAGTAGCGGTCTACCAACGATTGTGTCTATTTCCATCGATCTGCCCGCGAGATAGTCCAACCTCATGCTGCTATCGTATGGAACCATTTCATCGGTATAGGCGACCATTTGATCGATCTCTTTATCCTCAATTTGGATGCCACAAGCCTGTGCAGAAGCTTGCGTTTCTCGCATAAGATCGATCGCCAATTGCCGCGCTGGAGGGCTATTCATCACTGCGTTGGTAGGTGCATTCATGATTACTGAAAGCCCGTTAAATGGTATATTCCACATAAGCTTCTTCCAACGCGAATACTGAAGGTCATCGACCAGTTCGATACGAATCCCTGCGTTTAAAAAGTCTCCCTGAATGGCGAGTTGAGCATCGGTTGCGACCGGCCTTGAATTTCCATCCTCTCCCAAATAGGCTCCCATCGCGACATGTCCGTAGTCTAAATGCCGAATATGCCCTGGACCTATTTTGTTGCTACACAAAAAGCAACACCCACCCATGACGCGTCCCTGTCCCACGATCGCTTCCGAAGCTGCTTCAACATGCAATCCGTTTTGCAGAACCAACACGATCGCGTCCGCTTTCATCAGTGGCGTGACCAGCGCACCAAGCAGATGGTTTTGCGTGCTCTTCAGCGCAACGATCACAACATCGCACTTTGGCATCATGTCGACATTTGCATAAGCTTGAGCCGG
>Ga0105045_10001289_pt1 | contig 20323 bp, 13 predicted proteins | sample MAT02_FD_78089 | JGI IMG/M metagenome (GOLD analysis project Ga0105045, IMG submission 78089) | Freshwater microbial communities from Lake Fryxell liftoff mats and glacier meltwater in Antarctica - MAT-02 (megahit assembly) | ecosystem: Environmental > Aquatic > Freshwater > Ice > Liftoff... | reverse complement strand
TTTACGTTGTATGACAATCAAATTTTTAGAAAATCTTGAAAGGAAACGGAACAGATTTGTAGGTATTTTCATTAGCCGAAAAGAGAGGGAAATATGGCCAAAATCTACACCCTACGAAATCACCCCATTACTTGACTTCAGTTCCTGCCCAACTGTTTCATTTTGTAAAAGAAGATAATAAGGTAAAAATTAAATTACCTCATCATATCGCAATTAAAAAGAATTTAATTTACGTGATTTTAAATACAGCTGATGAACCCCTTCTATATCTTGGCAAAACGGAAGCAAAAAAAGGATTGAGAGCAAGAATAAGTGTTCATTTAACTAAAATTAATGGTGAAGCATCTACTAAAAACCCACTTTACTCCCAGATTTATCAAAATCCAGAAAAATTTGCATTAGGAATTTTATACAGTTTGGTTAATAAAGAGATAATACGTTGGCCTGATAGTTATCGAGATGATCGCGTAGGTAGAATTGAAACGAAATTTATTCAGTTTTATCTTAAAAATAGAGTTCCTCTTGCTAATAAACAGTTAGTAGGTGGAGGAGGGGGAAGAAGTCAAGCTGCCGAAACTCCTACTCATTATGCTATGCCCAAAACAGGTCTTTTTAAATCAGAAAATCTGTCCAAAATAAAAAAAATCAATGGTAAATTACAACTCAGTGTTGATTCAAAAATTTTTGAGCAATTCAAAGCGAATAGAAGAGTTGCACATAGTAATCAATGTGGATTTGGTGCCATTTATTGTTTTAAAAAATATACCCCATTAGCTGTTGAAAATCGATTAATAGAAGAACAAGATGATTTTGCTCCTTCGCTTTTATTACCAAAAGAGAGTGTAAAAAGAAAGTGGAGTCAAATGTCAGAATCAACATTCCCTCCACAAAAAAGGCAAAAAATAGAGCCAAGCAGTCAAGTGAATGAGATGATAAAGTCAACCAGTCAAGTGAATGGGATAGAGGTAACTTGTTATGTAGGTAGAGCAGGCGAACCAGACGAAAGAATCGAGGGTCATCTCTCTAAAGCTAATTCTCTTATCAAAAAAAAAGATATGAAATTAGATGAGCAAATTAATAAGGAGTTTTATTTAGATTTAATAAAAAATACTCACCAATTTACAGTCGAAATTTTACCGATTATTTTTCTTAAATGTTCTGAAGCTAAACCTGAACAACTAGAGAACTATGATTTCTATGAGAAACTTGGACCGGTAGAAAAACAATCTATTCTGACAGCAAAAAAAACTTATGAAGTTTATAACAAATCTTGTGACAGTCGAGGCTCTTATCATAGTTCGCTCTGCGGTCCCGTTTTTCCCATAGAATTCAGAGGTTTTGATTAGAAATAATACCAAGCCCAAGAAATAAAAGCATAAATTCCTCCAACCTAATGGGCATCTTTTGACAATCGTTTCTCATTGATAGTTAACACTATCAACTTCGAAACGATTGTCAAAATCAGCCTCATTATCTTGCATGAATTTATGCTTTTATTTCTTGGGCTTGGTATAAAAACAATTTTAATAAATTCCTTTTTAAAATATGAGATAGAAAGACTTGGATTTCTTTTACTAATTTAATTAGAGCAACTTGCGCTAATAACCTGCTTTTGGTATACCTTCTTAATTTAAATACAAAAGCCAGTTTTTTATTAAGTTTAAGGAGTCTCTCATGTTTTCAGCTTCTCTACAAGTTTTCCCCTCATTATTAAATGTGTCACTCCATCCTATCGATACTTTAAAAACTTGTTACAATCATTTTGCGGAAATCATTAAAAATAGTTATCCGTATATTCAATTGGTTCATTTAAAAAATCGTTTTGCTCCTTCTGCAGAAGTGCTTCATTTACGACAAATCCTCTCCTCTGGAAATCTAGAGGTAGAAAGTGTTGTTCATGCGATTATCGCTAAAAATTTCGCTCAGCTGCGTCCTGAAATTTATGGTATTTTAAATAAAATTACAGATGCTGAACTTGATTTTGTTCTAAAAAAAGTATTTGAAAAACAAGGGTTAGAAAATTTTCAACTCACCATAAAAAGATTAAATGGTTTGTTAACTTTATCCAAAGTAGAGCTAGCAGCAAAAAATGGTCTGAGTGAATTGAATTTTCACGTGTTAGCTAAAGAGATTGCAGGCCCAGCAAGAAGGGAACTTGAGTCTATAAAAACAGAAAACCGCCTGGGGTTTTTTCGTTTAGTAAAATTTTATATCACCTCTACTCTCGATTGGTTAGTCGATACATTTATGTATGTCTTTATGTTAAAAGATATTAGCGACGGCGATGCTACCAGTACAGAAAGACAAATGGTTGCTGCTTTACAGTGGCAAGCCTTTCGTGAGAATTTAACTCTCATAAGTGCCTGGTTGATTGCTTTAACCGTTTATACCGGAACTGCTGCGACGGCAGCATTGATAGCCGCTTCAATCGCTGTTCCAATTCTAACCCTTGGATATATCTATTTTAAATACTTTAAGCCGGCACCAGCACATGTTCATCCTGCAACGAATTTAACTGAATTAGCCGCTAAAAATGAGCTGCCTACTGTTCTATTTCGGCAAAAAATTGTCGATAAAATATTGACTCTTTTAAATATTAATGCCTCTACAAAAAGTTTTTGTATTTACCCTCTTTTAGTTGGTCCAAGTGGAGTAGGAAAAACCGATGCAATCAAAATGCTTGCGCAAATACTCAATAAAATACAAGTAAAAGGACCTTTTAAAGATGCACAAGTGCTAGATGTGAACGCTAATCATTTAGTAGATGGACAAGGTGATCCTCACCATCTTGAAATTATGATTAAATTATTGGCCGGATACGAAAAGAAAGTCATTATTGGCATGGATGAAATACAAGTGGCTTTTGCAACGGATGCGGGTCAAGTACTAGGAAACTTGCTATTAACCCTGATGGATACAAATGGATGGCCGTATATGGTATTTGCTTGTACACAAGAAGATTTTGACAAACATGTCAAATCCAATGCTGCATTTATGCGCCGTGTAGAAGTCATTCAGGTTAATTCATTAAAAGAAAAAGAAACTTATGCAGTTCTAGTCCAAGAAATGGCAGAAAATTTTTCGGATATTATGATTTCAGCAAAAGTTTTAGAAAGACTGGCAAAAATTTCTAAAGCAGATCCAATTTTTGCTCATTTGCCTCAACCTGTCACAGCTAAGAGAATTTTATTCAAAGCAATTGCGCAATTGCGTATGAATGAATTCGGTCAAGAAAAAGACGAATTAACTAAAAAAATTGATAAAAGAATTGTTGCAGATTTAGAAAAGAAAATTGAATCCACTTCTTTACAAAATCCATTGCATCAAACAAGCCGGTCTGCGAAACTAGATGCAGAAATTGATTCGCTCAAGCAGAAATTAGCAGAAAAAACAGAAAATCTAAAACAATTTAAAGAGTTATTAGATGCGCAGAAGTCTTTGAATATGAAGAACGAATCCTTAGCTATCAAACTTGCAGACTCAAAAGCATCGAATAAGGAAACTAAAGAGTTTATTTTAGCACAGCACTATTTAAAGCCTGCTTTACTGAAAGAAATAGATAATAAAAAAGCCGCATTAGGCTCAGCTTGTCCAGAAATCACTCTTGCTTATATCGAAGAGGTTATTGCACAAGAAAAAATGGAAATGCTTAAGAGAAATCCGGATTTACAGACTGAAAGTTCTAACCGATTCACTCAATTCTTCAAAAATAGGTTGTAAATGACAAAAAAATATGATGAAAATGCAATTAAAACATTAGATGCCCTCTCTCACATCCGTTTGCGTTCCGGCATGTATATTGGTCGTCTAGGAGATGGTTCAAATCCAGATGACGGCATTTACATCATGTTAAAAGAGGTGGTTGATAATAGTATTGATGAATTCATCATGCAACATGGGAATCAAGTTATTGTCAATGTGGATGAAGAAAGAAACTGCGTTTCAGTTCGTGATTATGGTAGAGGCATTCCTCTAGGCAAAGTCGTGGCTTGCGTGAGTCAAATCAACACGGGCGCGAAGTATAATGATGATGTCTTTCAATTTTCCGTGGGATTAAATGGCGTGGGCACTAAAGCAGTCAATGCCTTGTCTAGCCACTTTTTAATAAAAAGTTATCGAGAAGGAGAATATAAAGAGGCCTCATTCAGCGAAGGACAGCTTTTAAAAGAATCTAAGGGTAAAACGGAAGAACCGAATGGCACTTATGTAGAATTTATTCCTGATTTGAAAATCTTTAAAAAGTTTGCTTTTCAAAAGGAGTTCATTCTCAAAAGAATGTGGCATTACGCCTATCTGAATGCCGGGCTTACACTCGTTTTTAATGGCGAATCTATCAAATCGGATAATGGACTACTCGACCTCTTAAATGCTGAAGTGACTGAAGATCAACTGTATGAACCCCTGCATTATCGTGGCAAATTTTTAGAGTTTGCTTTTCTACATACACAAAGTAGCTACGGTGAAAGTTATTTTTCTTTTGTTAATGGTCAATATACGGCTGATGGAGGAACACACTTATCCGCTTTTCGAGAAGGGATTTTAAAGGGCATTAACGAATTTGCTAAAAAGAATTTTCAAAGTGTTGACGTCAGAGAGGGGATTGTTGGTACCGTTTTAGTACGTGTCAAAGATCCTATTTTTGAATCTCAAACAAAAAATAAGTTGGGCAATACAGAACTGCGTGGCCCAGTCGTGCAAGAAGTTAAAGAAGCTGTAATTAATCTTTTACTTAAACACCCGGAAGTCGCCAATCGTTTAGTCGAAAGAATTGTTTTTAATGAAAAACTTCGCAGAGAACTTGCTGCCGTGAAAAAAGAAGCAAAAGAAAAACAAAAGAAAATTTCTTTTAAAATTCCTAAACTTCGGGACTGTAAATATCACCTTAAAGATCAAAATTTTTACAGTGAAAACACCATGATCTTCTTAACGGAAGGGGATTCAGCTAGTGCTTCTATTGTTGCCTCGCGAGATCCTTTAACTCAAGCTGTCTTTTCTTTACGGGGCAAACCATTAAATGTCTTTGGTATGAAAATGGACCAACTCTACAAAAATGAAGAGATGTTTAATTTGATGAGTGCTCTTAATATCGAAGATGATATCAGTAACTTGCGTTATCAAAAAGTCATTTTAGCAACGGATGCAGATGTGGATGGAATGCATATACGTAATCTTTTGTTAACTTTCTTTCTCACTTATTTTGAAGGTCTAGTGCTGAATAACCATCTTTTTATATTAGAAACTCCACTATTCAAAGTGCGAAATAAAGAAAAGACAATCTACTGTTACTCAGAAGAAGAAATGCTTAAAGCAAAAGTAAAACTTAAAAAAGGGATTGAAGTCACACGTTTTAAAGGGCTCGGTGAAATTTCACCCAATGAGTTTAAACAATTTATCAGCAAAGATATGCGACTGATTCCGGTATTTATCAATGCTTTTTCTGAGATAAAAAATACCTTGCAATTTTACATGGGAAAGAATACACCACAGCGAAAAAACTTTATTATGCAAAATTTGATTGATGAGGAAACACTTTCCCCTACTCTTGCTGGAGCTTAGTTTCAAAAACACAGATTGACAGGCTAATGTAAAGTAGGAATAATTCCTCATTAAATTCATCATCTTATTTCAAATTATCGAGTGTATTTATGGAAGACATTAAGCAACTTATGAAACGTCACTATATCACTTATGCTTCATATGTGATCTTAGATCGTGCAATCCCTAATGTAATTGATGGCCTAAAACCGGTACAACGTCGCATTCTTCATACATTGTGGCAAATGCACGATGGAAAGCTCCATAAGGTTGCTAATGTTGCTGGACAAACGATGGCTTTACATCCACACGGGGATGCCGCTATTATTGATGCTTTAGTCAATATGTCTAATAAGGGCTATTTATTAGATCAGCAAGGAAATTTTGGTAATATTCTCACGGGCGATCCTGCCGCGGCAGCTCGCTATATTGAAACACGCTTATCTGGCATGGCACAAGAGACCCTATTTAATCCTGATTTGACTTCAAATAGTTTATCTTACGATGGAAGACATCAAGAACCTATCTGTTTGCCGGCAAAAATTCCGGTCGTTTTACTACAAGGCGCAGACGGGATCGCTGTAGGCATGGCAACACATATCTTTCCTCATAATTTTGTAGAGTTATTGCAAGCAGAGATTAATATTTTAGAAGGAAAAGATTTTGTTGTTCTACCAGATTTCTTGACGGGGGGATTCATGGATGCCTCGCAATATGACAAAGGGCGGGGAAAAGTCAAATTACGAGCTAAAATTGAAACACGGGATCCAAAAACTTTGGTCATCACGGAAATTTGTCATGGGACGACTACTGAATCGCTAATTAAGTCTATTGATGAAGCAGCCAAAAAAGGCAAAATAAAAATTGAAGCAATTAATGATTATACCGCTGACAAAGTAGAAATTGAAATTAAGTTACCTCGTGGCCAATATGCCCAAGATTTAATTAATAGTCTTTATGCTTACACTGACTGTGAAGTGTCTTTGACTTCACAAATTATTGTCATCAAAGATAATTTTCCTTGGGAAACTGACGTTAACGAAATTCTTCATCTCCATACCCAGAAATTACAAGAGTATCTGCAACGCGAACTAGAAATTGAACGGGATCGTTTAAATGAGAAAACTTTCGAAAAAACGCTTGAGCAGATATTTATCGAAAATCGTCTCTATAAATTTATTGAAGATAAAAAAACAGTGGAGCATGTTCATCAAACAATTGCAGAGAGTTTAGCTGTTTTTCATGCGCAACTCAGTCGAGTTCCTTCTCAAGATGATCGAGAGAAGTTATTAAATATTCCAATTAGACGCATTTCGCGTTTTGATATTGAAAAAAATCAAAATGAAATTACTGCAATTAATAAACAACTTCTCGAGATTGAAAAAGAATTAAAAAATATTAAAAAAGTCGCCATTCGCTATTTGCAAAATTTGATTAAGAAATATGGCAAAAACTATCCGCGCTTGACTCAACTGCAACAAATGACCGAAGTGAATATGCGTGCCATGGAAACGCGTACAATCAAGGTAGGTTTCGATTCAGCAGGGGGGTTTGTCGGTACAAAGGTCTCTAGTAACCAAGAAATTGAATGTACAAATTTTGATAAGTTATTAGTCTTGTATAAAGATGGCAGTTATCAAGTCATTAATATACCGGAAAAACAGTATCTTTATCATAACTGTAAGCAAGTTGTATTTATGGGGATTGCTGATAAAAAAACAGTCGTGAGTATTATTTATAAAGATCCTAAAACCAAATTTATGTTTGCAAAACGTTTTATCATTGAAAAATTTATTTTAGAAAAAAATTATCGATTTTTTGAAGAAGAGTATAAACTTGAATTTATCTCAACGCAAAAAGCTAATAAATTTGTTGTCCATTTAAAGCCTAAGCCTCGTCAAAAAGTCAATTCGGTACCCTTTGATTTAGAAAGTATTGCAGTCAAAAATGTTTCGGCAAAAGGTATCAAGATTGTCAGACAAGAAGTTGAAAAAATTGCCCTTGTGAAAAATGAAAATTGAAATAGTCAAGTCCGGCATTCCGGATCGCTTACTTATTGTTATTAATGATGAAATTTGGAAAGAGATTCATACTTCAATTTTTGGAAAACAACCCAAGCTTCCTTCCTGCAGTAATAAAAATGAATGGGGTGAAAAGTTTGCCGCATTCGAATTGCAGCGCGTTAAAAACTACGTTATCTGGCGGCTTTCCTCGCAAAATTACCATTCTCAGGAAATGAAACAGCTGTTGAAAAAGAGGTTAATTGCATCCTCACTCATACACAAAGTTTTAACAGAGTTTAAAGAAAAAGGTTTTTTTGATGATCCTTTATGGATCTCTTCTTTCATGCGTATACATAGCAAAAGATTAGGTTTACCAGCAATTTTGCAAAAAATGCGTATAAAAGGTATTTCTGAAGAAGAATTAGAAGATGTGCGCGCAAACTGGCAGGATAGTGATCAAGAAAAAGAGAGTGTCGAAAAGCTACTAGTGGGTCGCTACCGCTCAAAAAACTTGAAAGACTTCAAAGAAAAACAAAAAGTGATTCAGTCTTTAATGCGTAAAGGCTTTTCCTTTGAAAGTATAAAACTAGTAATGGATAATTTATTAATCGCTGATGATCATCTATAATTTATTTAATTATCTAACTAATACCAAACCCGAGAAATAAAAGCATAAATTCATCCAACCTAATGGGCATCTTTTGATCACTCGTTTCTCATTGATAGTTAAGACTATCAATGAGAAACGAGTGTCAAAATCAGCCTCATTATCTTGCATGAGTTTATGCTTTTATTTCTTGGGTTTGGTATAATCGGAAAAAGTCTTGTTTTTGTTAAATGCGATTAAAAAGATGAGTATATATGAAAACTAGGCCTTTCTAAATTTGATTTAGCGATTTTATTATTCTTAATGTTTTTAAATTATTTACGTGTTATAATAAAAATATAGTAAAAAATATTATAGGGTAGGTTATTATGAATGATATTTCTTCAGCAAGTAGTAGCTCAGAATCAGCATCTGGTTATAAAATTATCAATGGCGATATAAAAATCGAAACCATGGATGATTTGAAAAAAGTTATTATTGAAAAACCTAATGGGACGCAAACCACTCTTTTTAACGAAGTGATGGATGGACTAGCCATGAAAGTGACTAAAGATCTTCAAAAGCAAGAAGAACATAGAAAAAAGACAGTGAAAGATCAAAAGGACTCATAATGCGTTAAGATTTACTCTTTTCCTTGTTGTTTAATGGAATCTTCGTTATGTATATTACTAACTAATGAAAATTCAAGGGGGAACCATGTCAGATCAATCTAAGGCTACTCATCCACCATTAAGCATGAGTGAATTTAACGAAGATTTGGAAAAAGAATCAGCAGAATTTTATGCAAAATTTCAAGGGACGAAATTTGAAAAAAATGTTTTTGATTCCGAACAACATTTTCTTGATGAATTAAAGAATCATGCTCCAAAACTTTATGACAAACTGAAAAAAGCGAATTTTAAATTTAGATTAGATGATAAAATTAAGCAAGATTTCGCAGAACTTGTTAAAGAGACAGAAGAAACTTTGAAAAAGTTGAATGAGCCAAAAACTAGTAAATAATTTTTATTAAGTTTTTGGACTACTATAGAGTCTACAAAAAGTATAGAGAATGAAGAAGTTTTATCTTGACTCTCGTGCTTTCTGTAGGCTCTATAGTGTTTTTAACTAATAGACCTCTTTCGAAAGAGGTCTATTAAGCAAATAGGCTAGCTGTTTCATGTTCGATACAAACTTTTTCTTTGGGTTTCCTGTTGACGCTCTATATGAAACAGAATTAAAAAAAGTTTCCTCATCTTTAAAAGATTTATTCATTCAAGACCAAAGTGAAGAATATCTACAACGTATTGAGTTTGAAGGAAAAGTGATGTTAGGCAAATTTATGGGAGCCACTTTACAAACTTCAACGCTAGAATTAGTTTTCCTAAATATCATTAGTCTTCTCAAATGTCTTGTTCCCGATTACCCTTATTCACAACAAAACATCCTCTTAATGGCAGTCCCCCTAGAGAACGCATAAATCCTACCATTGTTTAATATTTTTCTCCGTGTTAAAGTATTCAAACAGTTATTCTTAGAAACTCACCTTACGCAAAAGAAGCAGATGAACAAGCCAATTTTTTGAATCTCAATTAACTTCAAAAATCCTCGCAATATTAGTAAATATTGCTGCGCTTTTTAAATTAATTGATTTTTCCAAATCTTCGGCTTCTTCATTTTGCTCCTTTTGCGTAAGGTGAGTTAGAAATTTTCCCAGTATTATTATTTTTAGAAAAAAGTTGAACATGAGTAAAGAAGAAGAATCATTCGATAGCATTTTTATTACAAACGAAGAAAGTGGGGAACGATTAGACAAAATTCTAGCAACACGTTTTAATGGTTCTTATTCTCGCACCTATTTTCAATACTTAATCGATCAGCATTTAGTTTTACTTAATGGTGAGCCCATTAAGAAAAGAATAAAACCTTTTACGGGTGATGAGGTAGAAATACAATTTTCAGCATTGCCTGATCTTAATCTAACACCAGAGAATATTCCCTTAACTATTCTTTTTGAAGATGAACATCTTTTAGCAGTCAATAAACCTGCAGGAATGGTTGTCCACCCTGCAGCGGGAAATTGGTCAGGTACCTTTGTCAATGCGCTTCTTTATCATTGCCAAACTCTTCCTAATCCAGCCAAAAGCGTTAGGCCAGGTATTGTACATCGTTTAGATAAAGAAACTTCAGGCGTTCTATTAGCAGCTAAGACTCTTGAAGCACAACAAAAGTTAATTGAAATGTTTGCTAAACGGCAGATACACAAAGAGTATATCGCTATTTGTCTTGGTAGACCTCCTGAACAAGAAATTCGTCAGCCCTTAGCAAGACATCCCGTTTTAAGAAAACAAATGGCGATCGTAGCTGAGGGAAAAGAAGCGATTACAATTCCAAAGATCTTAAAATCTACTACAAAACTGAGTGTCGTTGAGTTAATTATTTTAACCGGTCGAACGCATCAAATACGTGTTCATCTTAAACACGTCAATGCTCCTGTTCTCGGTGATCCTCTATACGGTAATAGCGCCATTAATAAAAAACTGAATATCAGTAGACAATTCCTGCATGCGGCTGTACTGAAGTTTCATCACCCTATCACAGGTGAAATTTTAGAAATAAAAGCTGAACTTCCTCAAGACATGATAAATTTTATTAACAAAAACTTCTAACGTCTTCTAGATTTAGTAAGATTTCTTAATCAATAATTTATAATTTATTTACAATAAATTAAAATTCACTTTTTTAATTTGAAATAGACAAATTAATATTTTTTCTTCATATTCTCCCTAATATTAATTAAATACTGTTTAAAAGTTTATTTTATAAAAGGTTTTTATGAATCCTATTGAACCAAGTCGCTTACTTTCTTTTAATATGCCTATGCCTAAAAAAGATGTTAAATCTGGCAGCGAAAAAGTTGAAGTCGAAGATAACAATTTTATAGGTTTTTCACCTGAAGATGAGCGTCTTGCGGATTTTCTTTCTCAGGGAGTGGATCTTTCTCAAAAATCAACCAATGACCCTGCTTTATTAGAAAGCTTTAAAACTTATTCTTCATCCCATCCTATTTATAAAACAGTTAATGGCCTAACTCATTCTTCAGGAGAGACATTTTCAGCAAACTATTTGTTTAAGGAGTTAATTGGTTTTAGCAGAAAAAGGCAAACGACGATGACGGAACCCAAAATGGTTTGGTGGCCTTGCCCGATTACTGAATTTCATCTCACCGGTAGCTCTGCTTGGTACTGTGTCATGCAGCATCCAGATATTCTTGCAGATTTAATCCAGACTGCTTTTGGTCAATTTTTATCTAAAGAATCACTTGCCAAGTGGGTCGTTGAAATGCAAGAAGATTTTTCGGCTAATCAAAAAAATAGGGGGACAGAAGTTAATTGCAAATTTGTTTCTCCCCAAGCAACTTTAATTCATTTAAAGGCATTTAGTCATTTAGCTCGAGAGAAGTTTGTAGAAAAATTTCCTGAGCTTGCAGAGCAGAAGGTAGGTATTACAAAATTTTCAGTGATTAATGAGAACATGACTTTGATCGGTTTTCATTATAAAGAAATGATCAATAAGGTAGAGAAAGAGATACATAGAGAATATACCTTTACCACCGATGAAATTCCACTTCCCTTGTCTAATCTTTGCGCATTAAGTATTTGTATAACTAATAAAGGGGTAAAAGTAAAATTTTTAGGTTTTAATCCTGCCGCTGTTTTAATGAGTTCTCGGGCTTTAGGGGGTGTCTATGTTTTTTGGAATGAAAATTTTCAATCTTATTTTCGTTATCTTTACAATTCTCAATGCCTTTGTGTGGGAGACAGTGAAAAACAAATAGTGGAAAAAAATTTAGAAGTTTTTTGTAAGACTTTTCCACATGATCTTAAAACTACACAAGAACGTTATATTGAAATGATGGATAGTCTGGGCTTTGGTTTTAATCAACCTATAATCAAGTATTGGAATAAAGGCCAATTTTGTTCAGAAAAACAAGAAATGATTGAACGGTATATTCATTTTCGGATTGCACGTCATCTTGAGACTAAAATTGAGCATGGGATTTGCCTTCATCCTGAATTAGCTGCCCCTTTTGCTTTACGTGTGCTTTTTTCTCTTTATAATCTCAATAAACTCAGCGATCCGGCAATTCAACAAATTACTGAATGGCTTTGCAAAGATAATTTACTGATTTACAGTGAAACTCCTCCTTTAGCTAAACTTCTTGTTGAATTGATTAAAGCGAAAGCGACTCCCGTATCTGTAATTAGGGCTTATGTGACTCTTTTGGCGATGATTTATCAACCCGACACCTTTACAAAACGCCAAAGTGAACCTTTGTTTTTTGTTAAAGACCCTTTTATTTTGCATATTCCTGCCGATATTGAGATTTCATTAAATATCATTAAAAATTATGTCAGAGTTGGTGAAAATCTTGATGCTCTTAAACAAATTCATGATTTATTTTCGACTTCTTCAAAAGAGCGTGCCCCTTTCCACCAGAAAATATGTGAGGAATTAAAATTAGATCTATCCAGTGTGCAAAGTTTTACTGATATTTTGTTACATCATGCAGATCCCTTTATGGTGGCTTTAGGCACACAACTAAACGCATGCGTTACCAATCCTATTCAATCTTTTGTATGGCATAGACAGTTACCTCCTTTGATAGAATTGAAGTGTGAAAAAAGTTTAAAGATTTTACAACGTGGGTTTGAAAATCAACATGGAAAAATCCAGCCCCATTCATTTAACCGTGACGTTTTAGTTGACTGGATTCAATTATTAATTCAAACAAATCAGCCACCTCTTCTATCGCAAGCCTATCTTTTATGGACACAGAACGGCAAAATGCAAGTTGAGAATTTTGCTTTGCAATTTATCAAATACTTTACTTTCACTTCACCTAGTCGAGCCATTCATATTTTTTTAGAAAATTATTCAGAAATCCCTGTAGAAGAAGCATTTTGTTTAGAAACTTTTAACAAAATCCAACAACAGTTTTCTTCTAATTTAATTGACGTGGAGCGGTTTTCTGCTTTACTTCATGCTGTGATCATGGATCCTCATTTAGATTTTCATTCGATTAATGCCGATGGAAAATTTACGCAACTTATCTTAAAAACTTTACAAGAGTTGCCAGAACAGAAAAAACAACAAAAGCTCTTAATGCAGGCAATTTTAAAAAATTATCTAGAAATTCGGACTCTTCCTAAAGATTTTCAAAGGTTGATTGAACCTTTTACTGAATTCTTAACTTATCGTCAAAAACGATCCCATGCACTTTCCCTACCTGAAAAGAAAGTGATTTTATCGTTCTTTAACACTTCGGCTCATTCGACAACTTCTTTAAAAATTAAACAGGCTTGGATTATACTTCTATATGGCGTTTTTTACCCTAATGCAAACACGTTACTTTCTGAGGCTGCGCTTTTAAAATTATTAAAATTCATCAATCAATACACTCAAAAATCTGACAATCTAGAAGAGTTGGAAGAACTTTATGAAATGATGCATCTCAAGCTGTCATTCGATGACCGAGAATTAGTTGATAGGCCTTTAAAAAATTTAAACCTAATCCATCAAGAATTAGATAAATTTGACCAAAGTAACCATTCAATCCTACAAACCGCTTCTTCAAAAATTAGAAAAAATTTATTAGATATCCCTTCTCTCAGTCATCTCCCCAAGCTTTTAAAAAATCCTTCCAAAAATTTACATACACTCGAAGGTTTAACAAAAGAATTTTTTCCAGATGTAAATATTGAAGAGTTTAATATTGCTCGCACAAAAGATTGGATAAACCTGTTACTCAAGACAAAAGATAGCCAATTAATTGAGTTAGCTTACGTCATTTGGAAAGAGAACACCTCTAAATGCGAAAATGGAACTGATTTATTAGTTTTTATCGCTTTAAGTCAAGTAGAACCTGCTACTACTTTACACCACTTTTGTCAACTTCATGCTCAAAGAGAACCTGCGTTAACAGCAGCCGACTATCTTACATGTTTGAACACACTTACAGAAGTCTACAGAAATAGTCCTTTTAAAAATCATTTGAAAATCTTGCTGCCTATTGTAGAAGAACTTGTACAACGTCAAGATTTTTGGAAACCTACGGAAAAAAATCAACTTTCTAATGCAATTCTGTTAATCAACAAATGCTCTGAAACTTCAGAAAATACCTATGAATTTCTGTTGAAAGCTTTATTAGAAGGTTTCATTTCGCTAGAGCATTTAGAAGAGACTCATCTTTCTAAAGTAAGTCACTCTCTATCCCAACGTTTACAAGAAGATAAACCTCACCGTGCCCATTTACAAAAGCTCTGTATAGATATTGGAGCCTATCTTTTGGAGCAGAAAGATGCCCATTACACGCTTTTCCTCGATCACCTTTTAAATAGTGATGAAATCTTAAAGCCAGTAAGAAAAAGTTTTGCCCAATTCTTTTCAAAAGCTATGCACAAGACCATGGAAAATGAAGATCTTTTCATCAAACAATTTTTAGCAAAATTTAAAAAATTTACTAAATTATGTCCAGAATTTCCGGGAAATGCCAAATTGGTCAACTCTTTTTTTACTCAATTAGTCACCCTTTCTTCCTCCTCCATTTCACTTAAAGATTTGAATGGAATGGATAGTCTTTTGGTTGAATATCAACAGGTTTTAAGTCAGCTACCTAATTGGTCAACTCTTATCCTCTCTTATCTTGGTACTACAGAAATCTCAAGCAAGAGATCTCAGTTAAATAAATTAATTGAAATTTTAATGGATACAAACGTAGAAGCAACGAGTGATTCATTACGGATATTAGCCAAATTATTAGAATGTTCTCCTAAACCTCCTCTAGTCGCTCGGATTAAAGAATATATTAAAGCATCCCATCCCATTGATCTATTTATAGAAAATAAAGAGTTCCACATTGCACAAATTTATATGAAAAACTCCTCTCTTCTTGGCCTGAGTACACAAGAACTTTCATCCCACATCTGGCAAGTTTGTGAACATTTAGTTAAGGATGAGAATAATCATTCAAAAATTTTAATGGATCTATTGAACCTTAAATCCTTGAAAGAATGGAATACGTTTTTTCAAAAGCATTACTCTTTTGAAGAGAACTCTTTAGGACTAGAAGAAAAATTAAACAGTTTTAAAGCCTTATTTCAATGCTTTTTTCATGAAAAAAATAAAACATTTCGTAAAACAGCTTTAGGTAAGTGGGGGAGTTGCTTACTCGAAAATTATTTCCGTTTATCAAATCATTCAAGTTTACAAAGTTTTTTTAATTGTTCTGATGAAGAGTATATTGAAGTTTTGCCCCTATTACTCACTTCAAATACTTCTGCACAAGTGAAAGAAGAGTTGTTCTATGCACGACCTCTTTCAGGGAAGAAAATTGAGGCAATAATAGATCAAGAGATTCAGCAACAAGTCTCCTCTCCTAAGATTTATTTCTCTGCGTGCTTGAAATTAATCCGACACTATTTTCCTAATGACCTCAATAGGTTTTTTCCTCTTATCGCTCAGTCACAAGCTTCTGATGATATTGCAGAAGTCATTTTAGTACTTGAAAATTATAAAGGAATAATTTCCTCAGAGTTGGCTAATTGTTGGTTACAGATTATAGATATTTTAATTAAACAAAAGGCTCCTGATCTTGAGATTCAAGAAAAAACTTTATTTTTAATCACTAAACTAAAACAATCAAATCGTGTGTCTTATGAAGTCTTGTTAAATACCTTTAATCGTTTACAGCAAAAATTTATTTCTATTTATCCTCATGAATGTTTAATGTTATTAGGTAAGATTTTTGAAACTTGTGAAAAAACCTCATCGGTAAGCATTGATGAAACACAGCTCTCACAATTTCACGCAAATTTAGCGCTTTTGAAAAAACATTTATGTGAAAATTTCAACTCAGCCATTTTGTCAGACCAAGCTGCACCCACTCAAATAATTGAAGACGCAGCAATTTCTTATTCTAACCTGTGTGATTTATTGTCAGATGGTAAAAGCTCAGCAGCCAACGCCAGTTCCTCAATCGTCACGGCTAGAGACGCACTGCTTTTATACTTAAAAAATAGGCCTGCTTGTTTAAAATTAAATACATACTGTCAATATGATAGACAATTGGCCTTGCAGTTGATGGAACAGGATTATGATGCTACAGTACAAAGTTACTCAGTCGTCTTATTTCAAAGTTTCTTTGAAAACTATCCAATTTTTATAAAACAGTTAGGCTTCAAGCCTGAACAAAAGAAAAAGCTTTACCAGTATGCAATCGCTCACTTAATGAGTGCTTTGGCGAATAATAGCAAGGCAGAGCAAGCCAATAAACAGATTGATCAAGCAATTTCTACACTTTTAGCATCTGTTTTTACAAATAGCGATGCCGATTATGTGAAAACGCTGTGCGAAATAGCTTGTCAAACATCCTATTCCTTAGAAATTCAAAAAAACTTGATAGAAACATTAATGGCAAGGGTTGTCGATAAGATGCAAATTGCTAAAAAGCAAAATAAAAAACCACTTTTTGATAAAGCGAAAAAGCAGTTTGAAAATGCCATAGATTATGTCATGTTTCAAGCCACCCCCTTGCAAATGTCTAATGAAAAATTTGAGGGACTCTTTAAAAAAATTCAATCATTAAATTTATATTCAAGGAAAGATGAATGGCTTTTAGTTCGCTTAGAAATTATCAATTTAAATAAAGAGATAGATGGACGTAGCCGGAATGAATTAATGAATAATCTTAGGTTTCACATACAGGCTGTATATAAGCTTTTAAGCTACCCTACACTTGAAAACACTGAGAAGGCAGTACGTATGTATATTCAGTATCTGTATTTTCGTGTAGATATTGAATTGAATGAGGCGCAAGCACTTTTTGAAACAGTTTCAACAGCTGCAGCTCAGTATCCTTTAGAAATGATAGAAGATCAAACTTTTCTAGGATATTTTACTGGCATTTACAAGCAGTTTAAGGCAAGTAATGACAACAAAATGAGACTTAAAAAAGAAGAGAGATTTAAGCCATTTCTTATCCATACTTTTAAATTTCAATATCAATTAATTTTAACAATTGCTGAAAAGGTAAAAGATTCTGGCGCAGTCAACTCAGATATAATCGCTTATTATACAATGCAAGCCCTGTTTGTTTTAAAACAGTTGTTAAGCCTTGGAGCTTATGAAGAGGTTATATCGAGCTATGAGCAGGATGTTCAACTTTTACTGCCTTTAGTGAAGCAGGTACTACACATCTATTCGTCCGGAGAAATGACTCATGCTCAACCTTTTAGTGTACCTTCTCTTGAAAAATTTGTTGAAAAATTTAATAAGACTTTTTTAGAATTATCTACAGAAAACTCTTTAATCCAACTTAAAAGAATTACAGTTTTAATAAATTTTTTAAAAGAATTAAGCGAAGACGCAAAACGTTCAGTGATTAGTCGTGAAATAGTGAAGTTTACTCTATTTGAGTTGTGTTTAAGATTGCAGCAGAAATATCCAACCTTAACAGGTTCTATTACTAAGAAATTTTATTCAGAGATTTTTTTGAGTATAAAGCCGGATTTTTTGCTGCCCTCAGACGAAATAAGTTTTAACATCTGTCGTATGCATTTCTTAAAAATAAATAAACAAATAGATGATAACAAAATTTACAGTGAATTGGATACGTGTTCTCAACAATTAGTAAATGTCCCTAGGGATGTTATCTATTGGCAAACTCTTTACAAAATCCTTCAATCCTACCTAAAATTACTTCCTGCCACAAATATATTGGCAAAGCTTGCTGCTTATAAATTTTTGCGCTTGCATAACCACTATTTAGAAGGTTTTGAAACGGATGCTTTAGAAAAATTTAGTCTAGAGATTTCAAATTTAATGGGTGAATTGATGCTAGTTGGACGTATCCATTTCCAGGATGGAGCATTTCAAACAGTATTAAGTGGTTTAAAAGGAAATTTTGAAAAATTAAAGATAGAGCCAATTCCATTAGAAATGTTAGCTCTTCTTTCTGAAGCTTCTCAATTAGGACCAGAACCATATAAATATCAAATAGAAGGCTTGATGCTTTCTTTTGCAAAATGGCTCGTTGAAAAAGATCTATATGAAGGAAGTTGTCCTCGATTTTTTACCTGTTTATTCCAACGTTTTCCTGAATTCGAAGCAGAATTAGAAGATTTCTGGAATTTAGCAATTCTCATGCAGCAAAAATAAAGCGTGGGTTAGAGTCCTGCAGATTAATCTTTTTATTTATCGATTAAAAAAAGAGGTGAATTTGTTTTTTGGTTTTGCTAAATAGGTTTATGATTGACAATTTTATCGCTTATGAAGGTGATGTATGCGTTTATTAGTGCAAAGAGTAAAAGAAGCTCAAGTTTTTATTGATAATGAGCTTCATAGTGCAATAGAAAAAGGCGTTTTGGTCTTTTTAGGTGTGCATCTTTATGACCAAGACGAGCAAGTTAAATGGTTAGTCAATAAACTGATTCATTTGCGAATTTTTAACGATGAAAATGGTAAAATGAACTATAGTGTAAAAGAATCGCAAGCGCAAGTATTAGTAGTGAGCCAGTTTACGCTCTATGGAAATTGTAAAAGCGGAAGGCGTCCTGATTATTTTCAGGCGGCTCCTCCGCAAATTGCCATTCCTTTGTACGAAAAGTTTATAAAACTTATTGGCAAGGAAATTACTGAAGTCAAATCAGGGAAATTTGGAGCTCATATGCAAGTTCATTTAATAAATGATGGCCCGGTGACCCTATTTATAGAGTCTCCTAATGAAAATGAATAAGTTTTTATAAAAAAAGCTTACATATTTTTGTAGAAAAATTATAGAATATTTCCTATTGTTGAATTTGCATCAGGTTATTGATGTAAAAGGCAATCTTCACGTATTGCGCATAGCGTTAATCTTCAAGTTTTCATTTGAAAAAGGATCGAATTATGAAGGAATTTGTAGCATATATAGTCAAAAATTTAGTTGACCATCCAGATAAAGTTAAAATTAACGAAATTGGAGGAACGCAAACATTGATTATTGAACTATCAGTTGAAAAATCAGATATTGGAAAAATCATCGGTAAAAAAGGGAAGACGATTAATGCAATTCGTACCCTACTTATGTCAGTGGCAAGTCGTAATGGCATACGGGTTAATCTTGAAATTTTAGAAGAAAATTCACGTGTGGAGTAGAAAAATTAGTTGCCAGATAAAAACAGATATTTATCCTACAACTACTTATTTCCCTTCGCAAAAAACGCAAAAGATGTCTTTTTGATTAAACTTAAAATAAGTGTAAACCTATTCAAAAGTTTAAACCTTATCATCTTTTGCGTTTTTTTATGTAATCAGACGCGGTAGAAAAGGCGTAATCATTGTCTTTCTAGAATTTAATAATCCGGCATTGAAGCGCAAGATAGCTAAATTTTCATACTGCAAAGGCGTGAAGTTGAATTTGATACTAGAGTTTGGAAAATATTGTATAAAAATTTGTGAAAACTCAGAAGATTCTTCATCAAACAACTCCCAAGAAACATTTGTAAGAATATGTTTAGTCCCTTGCTGAAAATTGGCTATAAAGCTATTTAAATGCGTGTGGGCAAGTTGTGTTGGGGGAATCCAGATCCATAATTCATCCAGATGCTGATAAGGTCTCACTTGTTTTTGAAAAACTTCTTCTGCACTTGCAATAGTACTCACCATATAAATATGCAAATCAATGTCCGGGTGTTTTTTAAAGACATCTTTTGATTTAGCTAACCAAATGTTTCGCATTTCATCTGCATGTGTTAAATAGAGAGGGAAATTTTCTTTGAAAAATTTGCTTTGTCCAACCCTTACACAGCCGTTTTGTTCTTTAGCATCAATAAAAATGTTAGAAGACTGTCCGCTTAAACATAATTTTAAGTTATCTTCCACAGATTGTTCGCGCAATGCATACACATGTTTATAGATAGAATGCATATCCGCCTGTTGCAAAATTAACTGACTCGCTAAATTCACAAAAGTATTGTCTTTAGGGATAGCATCAAAAGAAATAATCTCCACTTCTTTCTGTAAACTTAAAGATTTCAAGCGATTTAAAAGCTGCACAATGCATTCCAAATCACGCACAGTAACTTTTGTAAGAAGGTCTGTATCATCTAAGATAGCTTGTAAAAAGGATAAGTATTCGCAGTATTCTCTTTTTGGATGA
>Ga0105045_10001288_pt1 | contig 20329 bp, 16 predicted proteins | sample MAT02_FD_78089 | JGI IMG/M metagenome (GOLD analysis project Ga0105045, IMG submission 78089) | Freshwater microbial communities from Lake Fryxell liftoff mats and glacier meltwater in Antarctica - MAT-02 (megahit assembly) | ecosystem: Environmental > Aquatic > Freshwater > Ice > Liftoff... | reverse complement strand
GGGGCCGCCTCCTTGCGGCACCTGCGGCCAGGCCGATGGAAGAATGCACCGAATGCCCGGCAAAAAAGGCGGTAACGCTGGGCGCGCTCGCCAACGAGCAATCAAAAGGCGGCTGCGACGCCAAGCTGACCTATAACAATGGCTGGGCCAAGCGACTGCCCGCGGCATTCGCCGTCTATCCCCGCGCCATGATCCGGGAAGCGGCTGGCGTTGCAGGCGGCAAATGCAACATCCGCGTCGTCAATTTCCAGACCGCCGCGTCGAAACAAGCCGTGCTCAACTATTATCATACCATGGCCACCCGCGCCGGTTACACCAGCGACCACCGCGTCCAGGGCAGCGAACATATGCTGGGCGGCACCAAAGGCGAGCAGGCGTTCGTTGTCATGCTGCGCAGCGATGGCGGGATGACCGATGTCGACCTGGTGGCATCGGGCGGGCGGTAAAGCGCCACACCCGGCACAACTACCATCTGCTCTGATCTTGTCGAAGGGCAGACAGGGTAAGATGAACAGGCGGCGCTAAATCAACCCCGCCAGCGGGCTGGACGGGTCGGCATATTTGCGCACCCCCATCCGCCCGGCCAGATAGGCATCGCGCCCCGCCGCGACGGCCAGTTTCATGGCGCGCGCCATGCGGATGGGATCCTTTGCCTCGGCAATGGCGGTGTTCATCAGCACGCCGTCGCAGCCCAGTTCCATGGCCACCGCTGCATCGCTGGCCGTACCAACGCCAGCGTCAACCAGCACCGGCACCGACGCACCCTCGACGATCAGACGGATCGTGACGCGGTTCTGAATGCCCAGGCCCGACCCGATCGGCGCACCCAGGGGCATGATGGCCACCGCGCCTGCCTCTTCCAGTTGTTTGGCCGCGATGGGATCATCGACGCAATACACCATCGGCAAGAAGCCCTCGTTCGCCAAAATCTCCGTCGCCCGCAATGTTTCACGCATATCGGGATACAGGGTCCGGGCCTCGCCCAGCACCTCCAGCTTGACCAGTTCCCAGCCCCCGGCCTCACGCGCCAGCCGCAATGTGCGGATCGCATCATCGCCAGTGAAACAGCCCGCCGTGTTGGGCAGGTAGGTAATCTTGGTCGGGTCGATAAAGTCCGTCAGCATTGGTGCGGACGGGTCCGACACGTTCACCCGCCGAACCGCGACGGTCACAATCTCTGCCCCTGACGCTGCAACGGCGGCGGCGTTCTCAGCGAAATCCTTGTACTTTCCCGTACCGACAATCAGCCGCGAGGTGAAAGTGCGGCCCGCTACGGTCCAGCTATCGGCGCTCATCGACCTATCATCCCCCACCCACAAAATGCACGATTTCCAAACTATCGCCCTCGGCAAGTTCGACCTGCCCCAGCGTCGAACGGGGCACAATCTCCAAATTCCGCTCTACCGCGACCTTGGCCAGCGGCAGGCCCAACGCTTCGACCAGCGCCGCGATAGAGCTGGGCACAACGCGGCGCGGCTCGCCGTTCAGGATGATGGAAATCATGTCCGCCCTTTCCACTGCTGATATGGGGTTTCGTCCCAGCATATATAGGCAGCGCCAATGGAAGGGCAACCAATGGCTGCACCATGCCCAGACTTCAGACCCAGCAAAGCTAGTGTTGCCCAAACACCACAAAATGCCCTGTTTCACAGCAAATGGGAACTTTGTCCTGTGCGACTGATTATCCAACTCCCGCAACAAGCCAAGTTACAAACAGAACAAGCATTGCGGATCTCCCACGACAACGATTGAGGACATTATGCGTAAATATCTTATTGCAGCTGTTGCTGCGGCTAGTTGTTCGGCAGCAATGCCCGCCATGGCGCAAGACACCATGACGGCCCCGCCGGAAAACACCTCCACTCCCGATGAAGTCACCGCTCCTGATGGCAGCGATGCTTTCGGCTTCGAACCCTATGTCGCAATCATGGGTGGCTATGCCAGCTTTGACAACAACACGGTCGGCAGCGGCATTCCAAATCGCCTCAACGGCAATCGCCGTCAGGGCGCACTTGTTGAAGGCATTGTCGGCGCAAACATTCCGCTGGGCGCATTCTTCATCGGTGCCGAAGGCAATGTCGCCAAGGGCGTCGATGGCCAGATCGACTGGCAATATGGCGTTGCGGGCCGCGTCGGCCTGCGTGCGGGCGAAAGCGGCCTAGTCTATGCTAAAGCCGGTTATGAGTGGGTGAATTTCACCGACGACGCCATCACCGGCCAACGCGATTACGGTGACGAAGTGTACGGCATCGGATTTGAAGCCGGCCCGCGTGAGATTGGCCTGGGCGGTCTGACCGGTGAATCCGGCATCCGTATCCGCGCCGAAGTCACCACCCGCGACTTTGAATCCCTGCGCCCGATGGTCGGCGTCGTGTTCCACTTCTAATCTATCCAGACGGGCGGCAAGCAATTGCCGCCCGTTTTGCTTTCACGGCCTGTGCCGGGAAAAGCGCATTGCATCACCCCGCTCGCTGCTTATACCCCGGCGCATGGCCACTCCCATCATCTATATCCTCAATGGTCCCAACCTTAATCTGCTCGGCATACGTGAGCCAGCGGTTTACGGGACGACCACCCTTGACGAAATCGCTGGTCGTTTGCACGAACAGGCCGCCCGGCTTGGCGTGCGGATCGACCTTCGCCAGTCAAACCACGAAGGCGTGCTGATCGACTGGCTGCACGAGGCGCATTTTGCCGGGGCCAAGTCGGTGTTGCTGAACGCAGGCGGTTATACCCACACGTCAATTGCGCTGCACGATGCCATCAAATCCATCAGCGTTCCGGTGATCGAGGTGCATTTGTCCGACCCGGCCAAGCGCGAGCCATTCCGCCACACCAGCTATGTCGGCATGGCCGCGCACAGCAGTTTTGCGGGCCATGGGGCGGACAGTTACACGCTGGCGCTGGACGCCGCCGCTGCTCTCTGACATGAGAGGTGGCATAATTTGGGGCGCATCGCGGGGCACAACCACCGCGGTCCACAACACGGGACAAAAATATGGGTGACCATAAAGAACACGGCATCGACATCGATCCGGACTATATTCGCGAACTAGCCGAAATGCTGGATGCGACCGGCCTGTCCGAAATTGAAGTGGAGGATGGGACGCGCAAGATCCGCGTTGCCCGTACGATAACTGCGGCCGCCGCGCCGGTTTATGCCGCTCCGTTGGTCGCCGCGCCGGTTGCGACACCGGCTGCCGTTGTGCCTTCGGCCCCCGCTGCTGATAATTTCGCCGGGGCCACCAAATCGCCGATGGTCGGCACCGTCTATCTTTCTCCCGAACCCGGCGCGGCTTCCTACGCTGCCATTGGCAGCACGGTCGCAGCGGGCGACACTATCCTGATCATCGAGGCGATGAAGGTGATGAACCCGATCCCTGCACCCACCGGCGGCATACTCAAGGCCGTGCATGTCGAAAACAGCCAGCCGGTCGAGTTTGACCAGCCGCTCTTTACGATCGTCTGACATGGCCATCGAAAAATTGCTGATCGCCAACCGCGGCGAGATTGCGCTGCGCATCCACCGTGCGTGCCACGAAATGGGCATCAAGACGGTTGCGGTGCATTCGACCGCCGATGCCGAGGCGATGCACGTGCGCCTGGCGGATCAGGCCGTGTGCATCGGCCCGCCGTCGGCCAAGGACAGCTACCTCAACATCCCGGCGATCATTTCCGCTGCCGAAGTAACGGGGGCGGATGCCATCCATCCGGGCTATGGCTTCCTGTCCGAAAACGCCCGTTTCGCCGAGATTATCGAGGCGCACGGGATCGTATTCGTTGGCCCCAAGCCCGACCATATCCGCACCATGGGCGACAAGGTAGAGGCGAAGCGCACCGCCGTCACGCTGGGTATGCCCGTCGTCCCGGGCTCGCCCGGTGCCGTCACCTATGGTCCCGAATGCCGCGCGATGGCCGAAGAGATTGGCTATCCGGTATTGATCAAGGCAGCATCTGGCGGCGGCGGGCGGGGGATGAAGGTCGTGCCCGACGAAGCCAGCCTGGAAAGCCTGATAGGTCAGGCATCGTCCGAAGCAGCAGCGGCGTTTGGCGATCCGACCGTTTACATGGAAAAATATCTCGGCAACCCCCGCCACATCGAATTTCAGGTGTTTGGCGATGGCAATGGTACCGCTATCCATCTGGGCGAACGCGATTGCTCGCTCCAGCGCCGCCACCAAAAGGTGCTGGAGGAAGCGCCTTCGCCTGTAATTTCCAACGAAGAGCGTGCGCGGATGGGTGGGATCGTTGCTGATGCCATGGCCAAAATGAGCTATCGCGGGGCAGGCACCATCGAATTTTTGTGGGAGGACGGAACGTTTTATTTCATCGAAATGAACACCCGAATTCAGGTCGAACATCCCGTAACCGAGATGATCACCGGATTTGATCTGGTGCGCGAACAAATTCGGATTGCGGGCGGGTCCGCGCTATCGGTGACGCAGGATCAGCTGGAATTTCGCGGCCACAGCATGGAATGCCGGATCAACGCCGAAGATCCGCGCACCTTCATGCCCTCCCCCGGAAAGGTCACGCAATACCACCCCGCAGGCGGCATGCACGTCCGCGTCGATAGCGGGCTGTATGCCGGTTATTCGATCCCGCCCTATTACGACAGCATGATCGCCAAGCTGATCGTCTATGGCCGCACTCGTGAAAGCTGTATGATGCGAATGCGCCGGGCGCTGGAAGAAATGGTCGTCAGCGGGGTCAAGACCAACATCCCGCTGCATCAGGCGCTGCTTCAAAACCCCGACGTCATCAATGGCGATTATACGATCAAATGGCTGGAGGAATGGCTGGCGGAGCAAGACGACTGATTGTTGCGGGTTAGGCCATTTTGCACGACATATTCGTCAGCCAACGGCGAAAAGCGGCCATCCCCGGCGTTTCGGGCCGCGTGTGCAGCCGCGTCGGTAGTGTCTCAGTTTCAATTTTGAAACCGCCGTCGGTGGCAATCCGGCGGCGATGGGCCAATATGATTAGCTGAAAGCATGGGAGGCTTATGACTTGGCATGACTATCTGTGCGGCACGAGCGCACGGAGAAGATGAGCACGATCGAAATTCTGTCGTCGGGCAGAGTTCAATCATTCATCACTACAACGGTGTGCAGCGGGAAACTACCCAAGAGAATGCCGAGAAGCTGAAAACCGACATTGCCGAAATTGAGCAAATCCTCAACGATGCGGAGGAACAGGTCCCCGAGGAGATAAGCGCCCCGCCGACGCCATCAACCTTGCCGTGATGATCGGCAAAATCGCGACGGGCGAGATCGAGGACGACGCCGACACGACCACACCGCTGGCAATGGCCGAGCTGGTCCGGCGGATAACGACGCGGGACATTCTGGCCCCCGCGTCGGGCCAATGCTTGCTGCAATGGATGGAAAACACGCAAACCGGCGCCCTGCGTCTGCGCGCCGGCCTTCCTACCGACTAGCGGACCGGAAACAAAACCGGGACAGGACGGGCACCGGGAATCACTAACAAATGTAATGACGTCGCGATCACCTTCCCGCCAGCAAAGGCCCCCATCATTATCTCAACCTATTTCGACAGCGGCGAATACCCCGATCAGACAGAGGATCGGCATCAGGCTGTTGTTGCCAGAGTGGGGCGTATAGCCGCGGACTGGGCGATGCGTTGACAGCCGTTCATTCGGCCTCTTTCCCAACTGCGCTGGTTGCGTTAAAGACATGCTATGCGCACCCCCTTTCCCCTGAATCGCACCCTCCTTTTGACAGCGGCCGCTTTGATGCTGGCGCCCGCCGTGATGGCCAAACCCAAGCCTAAGGACGCTGTCGCCGAAGATAGCGTGGTTTTCGTTCCCGATGTGGTTGAGGACAAGGCACCAGAACAGGCTTCAACAGATGCGGTGCTGATCCCCGACTGGAACCTGGTCAATGCCCGCGCGCTGCTCACCGCGATTACCGCTGCAGACGCAGAGGGACTGTTCCCGGCCGATTATGCACCCGAAAAGTTGACCGCAGCGATTGCAGGCGGCCCCGGTCCAGCCCTCAATCAGACCGCAACCGACGCCTTTCTGCTGCTTGCGACGCATTTGCGCGATGGCCGCACGCCCAATGCTGCGCGCAAACAATGGTTCATGACCGATAGCGATGCCACGACCCAGCCGCTCGTTCAGCTACTCGTCGCGGCGCTGTCGAGTAACAGTGTTGGTCCGGTTCTGGCTGGGCTTAACCCCGCCCACGCCGATTTTGCTGTCCTCCGGGCCGCGCTTTCGGCCACCAAGGACAAAGCGGCAGCGGCCCGCATCCGGGTCAACATGGAACGCTGGCGCTGGATGCCGCGCGAGCTGGGCGATCGCTACATCGTCACGAATGTGCCCGAATATCTGACCCGTGTCGTCCACACCGGGAAAACCATCGCCACGCACAAGGCCGTCGTAGGCAAAGTCGCCACCGCCTCGCCGCAGCTTAACCCGATGGCGACCGGCATCATCATCAACCCGACCTGGACCCTGCCGCGCAGCATCATCAACGAAGGGATTGGCGCGACCATCGCCTCGCGTCCCGCGGTCGCACGGGCGCAGGGCTATACCTGGTCGGGCAGCGGAAAATCGCTTTCGGTCGTCCAGTCCGCCGGGCCCGGTAACGCGCTGGGGATGATGAAGCTTGAGATGCTGAATGATCATGCCATCTACTTGCATGACACCCCGTCAAAAGGCGCTTTTGCGGCGACCGAACGCGCGTTCAGCCATGGCTGTATCCGCACCGAACGCGCGCTGCATTTTTCGGGTTTGATGGCGGTGATGTTCGGCGGACGCAGCCCGGAAGAATTTGGCGAAGCCTATGCCAGCGGCAAAACGACCCGCTTTGGTTTTGACGAACCCTTTCCGGTCTACGTCGCTTATTGGACCGTCGCACCGAACGGCGATGGCAAGCTGGCGACCTTCAAGGATATTTATGGCCGCGACGCACCAGTAGTCGCCAGCTTTGCCAAGCCCGGCCGCCCCGCCGCAACGGTGCTGGCGGCAGTGGCACCTGTGGTGCCGGCAACGCCACCAGCAGGGCGATAAATATCAACAGCGCAAAGAATATGCCGTGTTTTAGGGCAGCGTTGTTCCACTGACGGCCATCACGACATTGCCCTGATTGAACTGTGGCAACGGCGGCGGCGGCGCTCTCATCGGCAACGCACTAAACCGGTCGGCGACAATCAGCCGTCCTGGCCCCAGCTTATACAAAATCTCTGGCAGCACATCGGCTCCGAACACGAAACAACCCTCGCTGCGACCCAGCTTGCCCTGTTCGCTGATCAACGTCGGTTCGGCATACCAAGCGCCGTGGATAACAATGGCGCGCGTATCGGCATTGCTATTGTCAGCCTCCAGCCCCTTCAGGCGCATCGAAGACCCGTTGGCGCCCCAATAATAATCGCTGGTGCTGTAAGCGCCCCGCGATGTCGCCAGCGAACCGACGCGGTTCGAAAAATGTTTCAGCCACCCATCATGTTCCGGGTCCGACCCACGCCCGTGCGTCACGGGATAATAATCAACCCTGCCGCGCAACATATCGACCAGCGCAAAACGCGGTGCGCGTGATGGCTGGCCAAAGTCGACGACTCCGACCCGGTCAGCAAGGGCGATGCTGTGTGCATGGCGGGCGAGTTGTTCGCGCGCGATGCTCAGGGGGTCAAACGGCTTGCTGGCGATCGTCGCAAACGGATTAAAAATCTCCGCACGCAGCGGCGCACTTGCGGCCGCGCCAAGCGCGGCGAGACCACCCAATAATGACCTACGTCCAACAGGCGTATTTCCGACCATGACCCTCCGCGTCGCTTGATGCGATCTTATGCCAAGTGCACCAAACTCGTTTAGCATAGAAAGCTCAAGTTGCGGGGAGATTAACTGCGGGCAATGGTGCGATTTGTGCCGTGAATGGAGCGTCCTAGAATTTGACCCGCACCGTCAGGCGCGCATTGCGCGGCGCACCGGTCGAAATATTATGATCATTGTGGGCAAACGGGAAATACCGCGCGCCAAACAGATTTTCGATGTTGATCTGTGCGTCCACCCGGTCACCCAGCTTGGCGAACAGCGCCGCATCGACCCGCGTATGGGCTGGGATCACGGCGGCATTGCTGATCGTCGCAAAGCTTTTCGATTGATGGAACAGGCCAAGACCCAAGCCCAGCATGTCGTTCACATTGACCCGATTCCACAAATTGACCTGGTGTTGCGGCACCTGCGCCACGTGCCGGCCCGCCGGGGCAGCGCTGGTTGTCGCAGTGATCTCGGCATCAGTGTAGCTATACCCCGCCGCAATTTGCCAGCCGGGCATGGGCTTGCCGGTCAGACCAAATTCAAACCCTTTGCTGCGCTGTTCACCCGTCAGCACCACCGTACCCGCCACTGCGCCGGGCGCCCGCGTATTGCTACGGTCCAGCTGATACAAGGCCGCAGTCAGCGACAATCCAGGGGTCACGTCCCACTTCACGCCAAGCTCATAATTATCAAAACCTTCAGGCTTCAACGCAGCACTGGTCAGGTCCAGATTGACGAATTGGTCCCCCGATTGCGGCAGAAAACTTTTGGCATAGCTGACATAGATCGACGCATTGGGCACGGGTTTGAACACCAGCCCGACACGCGGCGACCACAGGTCATCGACGCGGGCAAATTCTGCCCGTGTAAACGCATTTACTGCAGTCAAGTCGAACCGATCATACCGCAGTCCGGCGATCAGCTCGACGGCCTCGCCAATGCTGATCTGGTCCTGCACATAGAGTGAAAATTGCGACAGGTCGCTCGTCACCGAACGGTTGCTGTTGCCGGTCGGCCCCGCAACAAACACTGGCACCGGAATGACCGGACTGGGGGTCAGGGTTATATTCACCCGGCGATTCGCCGCCGCGAGCCCGCCGCCGAAAAATCCGTTGATACGCTCGTTTGCGCTGTCCTGTGTGGTGAATTCCGCACCGACCAGCAACACATGGTCAAGCGGCCCGGTGGACCCGCGCCACACCAGATTGGACTGGGCGATAAAACTTTCGCGCTGGTACTGGTCGGCATAGGCCTCGATCAGCACCGTCGGCTGCGGACCAGACCGGTCAACGCCGCTCGCCGGATACACATTCCGATACACCTTGTCATAATCCCCATACAGCGCCTGCGCGCTCAGCGTCAGGCTGTCCGACAGCGCTGCTTCGCCGCGAAAGCTCAGCACATGCGCCTCGAAATCAGTGTCATTGACCCCGCGCACGCCGAAAAATGTGTCGCGAAAGCCTGGCAGCGGCCCGGTCGGCGCCGCCAGCGTGCCGACGAAAGCTCCTGGCACACCGCGATCGACGACGCGGTCGTCGCGGACATATTCGTAACCAAGCTCGACCTTCACTGTCTCGCTCAATTCTGCACCGATCACCGGATTGACGGCATATCGTTCGCCCGAAAAGGCATCGCGGTGATTGTTGAGCGTTTCATAAAATGCGTTGACGCGCAGGCCCGCCGCCGTGCCCAGTGTCGCATTGACATCTGCGGCCAGATACCAGGCCCCAAAGGTGTCGACCGACCCGGTTGCCGCAATCCGGCTTTCACCGACCAGCGCGCCTTTGGTGATGCGGTTGATCAACCCGCCACCGCCGCCACGCCCGAACACCATCGCATTGGGGCCTTTGTGCACCTCGACGCGCTCGATATTATAGAAACTGCGGAAATATTGAACATCGTCGCGCAGGCCATCGACAAAGAAATCGGCTGTCGAATTATTGCCGCGAAAGGTCAGCTGGTCGCGGTGTCCCTCGCCCTGCCCCGCCGATATGCCGGATACCAGCCGCGCCAGATCGGTCATCGACCGGATGGCCTGATCGTCCAACTGCGCGGCGGTCACCACCGTGATCGACTGCGGCACGTCAATGATTGGCGTGCTGGTCTTGGTCCCCGTCGTGGTTTCCACCGTGCGATAGCCGTCGAGCGTTCCGGTCACGATAATCTCGCGCCCATCAAATTCCGCAACGGCAGCTGCGCTGCTGTTCGTTGTCAATGCCGCCCGCGCCGCCGCGCTGTCCGCTGCAAGCACCGGAGATGAAACGCCAGCGAGCAGCGCTGCGGAAATAGATATAAGGGACTTCATTGGGGTATTACCGCTTTCTGATTCCGCTTGTGTAGACGCACTCCACTAATGCGAATAATTCGCAGTGACAAGATGCGAATTATTCGCATGATCAAAAAAGATATTATAAGTCCGAAATTGCGGAGCAGCGCTTAGTGCGCGATGAAAGCAACCATCCGGCGCGGCCGTCCTTAGGTCGCTTAATACGGAATGCCCGCTGTTGTCCGCAGCGCAGGATGGAAACGACCGATCCGGTCACGCCCACACCGTGGTGCGCGGCACTCCCTGACGCTATCATCACCCCAGCGTGATCGCTCCTTGCCCCAGCGCATACCGCGTCACTGCACCTTTGATCCCTGTAAACAACGCTGCCTCGGTCCCCGTCAGCCAGCATTGGCCACCCCCCGCGCTGAGCCGTGCATAAAGTGCCGCTCGCCGGGCGGGGTCAAGGTGCGCGGCCACTTCATCGAGCAGCAACAAGGGCCGCACGCCGCGCAACCGTGCCACGCAATCGGCGTGCGCCAGCGTCAACGCAAGCAGCAACCCTTTTTGCTCGCCGGTTGAACAGCGTGCGGCGGCCCGCCCCGTCGCGGCGTTCCGCACGAACAGGTCGTCGCGATGCGGTCCGCGCGTCGTTCGCCCTGCTGCGGCATCCATGCTCCGGCGCGCGGCCAGCAGGTCCGCCAACGCCTGGGCCGCCCATGGCACAGCGCGCGCCGCGCCCTCGCTGTCGATCAGGCCGATCGCTGGGCGCGGAAAATCATCGTCATGGTCCTTCCTTGCAAGGTCGTCGCCCAATGCTGTCACTGTGCGCAGCCGCGCGCCATCCACTGCAGCGCCATGCTCAGCAATCTGACCTTCCAGGGCGGTCATCCAATCCCGGTCATAACCGTGCGGATCGCTCAGCAGCTTGCCGCGCGCGCGCAGGGCCGCCTCCAACCGGTTGCTGTGCAGCGCGTGCGCTGGCTCCAGCGCCAGCACCAGCCGGTCCAGGAACCGCCGCCGTCCCCCGGCACTTTCCTGAAACAATCGGTCCATCGCCGGGGTCAGCCACAGCACCGCCAGCCATTCGGCCAGCGACGATGCCGCTGCTGCTGCGCCGTTTATCCGTACCTGCCGGCGCGTGGGCCGATCAGCGCTGACCCCGGTGCCCAGGGCCGCCGCAGCACCGTCAGTCATCTGCCAGTCCGCAAAAACCGCAAAGCCGCTCAAAACATCGTCACGCGCCATATCGGACAACGCAGCGCCGCGCAGCCCGCGTCCTGGGGTCAACAGCGATAACGCCTCCAATATATTGGTCTTGCCCGCGCCATTGGCCCCGTGGAGCACCATCAACCCCGCCTGCGCGCTCAGATCGACAGCAGCATGGTTGCGAAAATTGGTCAGGGCCAGACGGATAATTGCCATAAGCCTTGCGCCTAACCGGTCGGCGACACGTCATCCAGCGGAAACTTCAATGGCCTTAGGTGAAAAATACCGTTCATCAGTATATTTTTCACGAATGCTGAATTTTTTTCGTTTTATTCACCGGTTCCGCTGTTGAAATTCGCCGTTAACAGCCGATGAACGAATTTGGCACGACCTGTGCAAAGACATTGGCATGGGCCGGCACAGCCGATCCGAAAGCAAATTAACAGGAGTTTATCATGTCTTCCATCAACTTTGACGCCCTTCGCAGTTTCGCCGTTGCCGGCGTTGTTTCGCTCTATTCCGCACTGATGCTCGCAGCCGCCATGGGTGCCAGCGGCGTTGGTGGTTCAATCGTCTGATACCAATCTGCGTGCTACATATAGCCCGCATCGCTTCCCACACTCGAAAAGGATCTGACAAATGAAAAAGGGTTTCCGCAAGAATCGCGTTAACGGAATGGCGTTTGGCGTGTGCGCGGGCCTCGCCGACCAGTTCGGTCTGAATATCCTGTGGACGCGGATCGCGTTTGTCGGCCTGACGCTGCTGGGCTTCGGCCTGCCGCTGCTGCTCTATATCGCGATTGCCATTATCGCTGATTGAGGCCCGACCATTTCCCAAATGAAAAAGGCCCGCTGGTTGAACCAGCGGGCCTCTTTTAACCGATCAAGTAATCAGGCGTAGCGAACCCGAACCGGTTGACGCCGCGCCGAACGCATCGCGCCGCCGATGACACCAAAGCCCAGGATCAGCATCGCCCAAGTGGTGGGTTCCGGAACGGCGGCGATTGCCGAAACGGAGAAATCGATATTGTCGATGCCCACATTCAAGCTGTCCGGTCCATATTGGATGCCCAGACCGTTGGCGCTAGTCAGCTTGGGGCTGAACAGGCTGGATGCCAGTCCTGGGCCAACGGGGACAGATCCGGACGAAAACAAAGTTTTGCCAACTCCTTCGAAGATAACAAAGCTGGATAGCCGATTAAAACCCAACCAGCTACCAAGGCGGAAGCTGTTCAGGGTAACCTGCGTATTCGCCTTCAACGGAGCGAAAAAGATTGAGGCCGCAGCTGTACGCGACGAGCCGTAAGCAATTCCGGAAAGGTCGCTATAATTATTGCTCCAATAGGAAAAGCGATTGGCATCGGTAGCAGCAAGCGCGCTTGTGCCGCGCCACTGGACATCAATTTCAGAGGAAGCGCCGTAGCTCTGATCAATTTTCTGGCCATTCGTACAGGCACCGCCGCTGCAACTTGCATCCGACATAATCAATACAGCGGCTTGGGCGGTGGCGGTGAAAGCGATGGATGCGCCAGCCGCCAACAGCAGCATCGATATTTTTTTCATCATAAAATCCGCTATAAAAATGGCAAATATCTATAAATCCCAATCCGCTATGATTCAGGATTTGAGATTCACCAGTACAAGGAAACAATTCGGTAGGCTGGGAGAGTGAAAGGCTGTGGCGGCAATGGTCTTTCAAATACCATTCCGCACGCCGGATCTTTGCCGACGCTGTGATTGGTAAACCAGGCATTTACTTTTCCGGACATCGCCACCGATGCACCGGTACAAAAAAGGCCCCGCCAGAATGCTCTGGCGGGGCCTTTTTAAGACACACGGGCCGAAACCCGTATCAATTTAGGACACTCGCAAATGCTCAGCTATCGCCAGCATCTTCCGAATCAGGCTGGTCGAGCACCACGACATCGTCCGTCGTGAAATCCTCACCCTGCACCGCACCCAGCGGATCGTCGCCAATCGCTGCTTCCGGGCCTTGCGCCAGTTCGGCGACATGCTCTTCGGCCGCCGACTTCGGAGCGATCAGGCTGGCCTGCACCGCGGCCTGGGTCGCCGCGCGCATCGATGCACGAAGCGCCGCGTCGCGCGACGAAGCAGTCACGCGCGCGCGGTTCATCGCCGCGCCGGTGCCTGCCGGGATCAGACGCCCGACGATCACGTTTTCTTTCAGACCGATCAACATGTCGACCTTGCCCTGCACCGATGCCTCGGTCAGCACACGGGTCGTTTCCTGGAATGACGCCGCCGAGATAAAGCTGCGCGTTTGCAGGCTTGCCTTGGTAATGCCCAGCAGCACCGGGTTGCCGACCGCCGGAATTCCGCCCTTGGGCAGCTTGGCGTTGACCTCCATCATCTCCAGATAATCAAGCTGTTCGCCGGGCAGCAGCGTGGTGTCGCCGCCGTCGGTGATCTCGACCTTTTGGAGCATCTGGCGGACGATCACTTCAATATGCTTGTCGTTGATCTTCACACCCTGAAGCCGGTACACTTCCTGAATTTCCGCCACCAGATATTCGGCCAGCGCTTCGACACCCATCACGTCCAATATGTCATGGGGGTTCGGCGAGCCAGAGATCAGCGCATCGCCGCGCTTCACATAATCGCCCTCCTGAACTTCCAGCACCTTGGACTTGGGGATCAGGTATTCGACCGCATCGCCCTCTTCCGGGACAATCGCAATCTTGCGCTTTGCCTTGTAATCCTTGACGAATTCGACACGGCCCGAGATTTTGGCGATAACGCTGTTGTCCTTGGGGATGCGCGCTTCGAACAATTCGGCGACACGCGGCAAACCGCCGGTAATGTCGCGCGTCTTGCCCGCTTCCCGCGTCACGCGTGCCAGCACGTCACCGGCCTGAACCGTCGCACCATCCTGAACCGACAACATTGTGCCAACGGCCAGCAGATAGCGCGCGGCTTCACCGCTGGCTTCGTCAAGCAACGTCAGGCGCGGTTGCAGGTCTTCCTTTTTCCCGCGACCCGCCAGACGATATTCGATCACGACGCTCTGGGCGATACCCGTTGCTTCATCGACCTGTTCGACCAGCGTTTTGCCTTCGGCCAGATCCTGATACTTCACAACGCCCGGCTTTTCGGTGATCAGCGGCATGGTGAACGGATCCCATTCGGCAATCCGGTCGCCCTTCTTCACCTTTGCACCGTCCGCAAACAGGATCGCGGCACCATAGGGCAGCTTGTGCATCGCACGTTCGCGGCCGTTGCCGTCGATGATGACCAGTTCGCCCGAACGCGACAGCGCCAGACGGCGGCCACGCTGATCGATGATCGTTGCCATGTCACGATATTCGATGGTGCCGTCAGACACGCTTTCCAGGTTCGACTGTTCGTTGACCTGCGCCGCGCCGCCGATGTGGAACGTCCGCATCGTCAACTGGGTGCCTGGTTCACCGATGGACTGGGCGGCAATAACGCCGACCGCTTCACCGATATTCACCGGCGTCCCACGGGCAAGATCGCGGCCATAGCATTTGCCGCACACGCCCAAGATCGATTCGCACACCAACGGTGAACGGATCTTGATCGCCTGTACTTCGGCCGCCTCGATGACCGCGACCATCGCTTCGTCGAGCAAGACGCCAGCCGGGGCAAGAACAGTGCCGTCCTTGTCCGTCACATCTTCCATCGTCGTGCGGCCCAGCACACGTTCGCCCAGCGACGCAATGACCGAACCGCCCTGGACAATGGCGCGCATTTCAAGGCCGCGGGTCGTGCCGCAATCTTCTTCGATAACAACACAATCCTGCGACACGTCAACCAGACGGCGGGTCAAGTAACCCGAGTTTGCCGTCTTGAGCGCCGTATCAGCCAGTCCCTTGCGGGCGCCGTGGGTCGAGTTGAAATATTCAAGAACGGTCAGACCTTCCTTGAAGTTCGAGATGATCGGCGTTTCGATGATCTCACCCGACGGCTTGGCCATCAACCCGCGCATACCGGCGAGTTGTTTCATTTGGGCCTGGCTGCCACGGGCACCCGAATGCGCCATCATGTAGATGGAGTTTACGGGGGCCATGCGGCCGTCCTTGTCCTTTGGCGTGGCACGAATTTCGTCCATCATCGCGGTTGCAACCTTGTCACCGCATTGTGACCAGGCATCGATCGCCTTGTTGTATTTTTCCTGCTGCGTGATCAGTCCATCCTGATACTGCTGCTCGAAATCCTTCACCAGCGCGCGGGTGTCATCGACCAGTTTGATCTTCTCGACCGGGATGATCATGTCGTCCTTACCGAACGAAATGCCGGCCTTGAACGCGTGACGGAAACCCAGCGCCATGATGGCGTCGGCGAACAGCACCGTCTCTTTCTGGCCGGTGTGGCGATAGACCTGATCGATCACATCGCCGATTTCTTTTTTGGTGAGCAGGCGGTTGACCAGCGGAAAGGGAACGGTGTGCGATTTCGGCATACATTCGCCGATCAGCATGCGGCCCGGGGTCGTTTCGAACCGCGCCATATATTCACGGCCCGCCTCGTCGGTCTGCGGCACACGACTGGTGATCTTGCTGTGCAAAGTCACGGCGCCGGTGAACAGTGCCTGATGCACTTCGGCCAGGTCTGACAGGATCATGCCCTCACCCGGCTCGCCATCACGCTCCATCGTCAGATAATACAGGCCCAGAACCATATCTTGCGACGGCACGATGATCGGCTTGCCGTTTGCGGGGCTCAGGATGTTGTTGGTCGACATCATCAGCACGCGCGCTTCCAACTGCGCCTCAAGGCTCAGCGGAATGTGGACAGCCATCTGGTCACCGTCAAAGTCGGCATTGAACGCCGAACAGACGAGCGGATGCAGCTGGATTGCCTTGCCTTCGATCAGCACAGGCTCGAACGCCTGAATTCCCAGGCGGTGAAGCGTTGGGGCACGGTTCAGCAGCACGGGATGCTCGCGGATCACCTCGTCCAGGATGTCCCAGACTTCCTTGCGTTCCTTTTCGACCCACTTCTTCGCCTGTTTCAGCGTCATCGACAGCCCCTTGGCGTCAAGGCGCGCGTAAATGAACGGCTTGAACAACTCGAGTGCCATCTTTTTGGGCAGGCCGCACTGGTGCAGCTTCAATTCCGGTCCGGTCACGATGACCGAACGGCCCGAATAATCGACGCGCTTACCCAGCAGATTCTGCCGGAAACGGCCCTGTTTGCCCTTCAGCATGTCGGACAGCGATTTAAGAGGACGTTTGTTGGCGCCAGTGATCGTGCGGCCACGGCGGCCGTTGTCGAACAAGGCGTCAACGGCTTCCTGCAACATGCGCTTTTCATTGCGCACGATGATGTCAGGGGCGCGCAGTTCCATCAGGCGCTTCAGACGGTTGTTGCGGTTAATGACGCGGCGATACAGATCGTTCAGATCCGACGTTGCAAAACGGCCACCGTCCAGCGGCACCAGCGGGCGCAGCTCGGGCGGGATAACCGGTATGACCTGCAGCACCATCCATTCCGGGCGGTTGCCCGAATCGATAAAGCTTTCGACCACCTTCAGCCGCTTGATAATCTTCTTGGGCTTCAGTTCCGACTTGGTTTCGGACAATTCCTTGAGCAGGTCGTCGCGTTCGCTTTTCAGGTCAAGCTGTTCGAGCAGGACGCGGATCGCCTCCGCGCCGATACCGGCCGAAAAGGCGTCTTCGCCATGTTCGTCCTGTGCGTCGAGCAGTTCGTCCTCGGTCAACAGCTGGAATTTTTCCAGCGGCGTCAGACCGGGTTCAAGGACGATATACGCCTCGAAATACAGCACGCGCTCAAGCTGCTTCAACTGCATGTCAAGCAACAGCCCGATGCGCGATGGCAGCGATTTCAGGAACCAGATGTGGGCAACCGGCGCGGCCAGTTCAATGTGCCCCATCCGTTCGCGGCGAACCTTGGTAACCGTCACTTCGACACCGCATTTTTCGCAGACGATGCCCTTATATTTCATGCGCTTATATTTACCGCACAGGCATTCATAATCCTTGATCGGGCCAAAGATGCGCGCACAAAACAGACCGTCGCGTTCAGGTTTGAACGTGCGATAGTTGATGGTTTCGGGCTTTTTGATTTCACCAAACGACCAGCTGCGGATACGTTCCGGGCTGGCGATGCCGATCTTGATCATGTCGAACGTTTCGGCCTTGGCGACCGGGTTCATGAAATTGGTAAGCTGGTTCATCACTGTTTCCTCGCTTAGCCCCTCTCCTTTGCGGGAGGGGTTGGGGTGGGGCCTGTCGCGCTAACGCGGCGTTACTGCGACAGGCCCCACGCCCGAACCCTCCCCGGAAAGGGAGGGGTCGAATGGGTTATTCGGCGGCTTTCGGCAATGCGCCCGGCGCTTCGTCGGGATCTTCCTCGGCGTAAGAGGAAAGTTCGACGTTGAGGCCCAGCGAGCGCATTTCCTTGACGAGCACGTTGAAGGATTCCGGAATACCGGCCTCAAACGAGTCGTCGCCCTTGACGATCGCTTCATACACTTTCGTCCGCCCGATCACGTCATCGGACTTTACCGTCAGCATTTCTTGCAACGTATAAGCCGCGCCATAGGCTTGCAGCGCCCAGACTTCCATTTCACCAAAGCGCTGGCCACCAAACTGCGCCTTACCACCCAGCGGCTGCTGCGTGACCAGGCTGTACGGGCCAATCGACCGCGCGTGGATTTTGTCGTCGACAAGGTGATGGAGCTTGAGGATATATTTATACCCAACCGTCACCTTACGATCAAACTTCTCGCCCGAACGGCCATCATACAGGTCGACCTGCCCCGATTTGTCGAGACCGGCGCGTTCCAGCATGTCGGACACGTCGGCTTCGCGGGCACCATCGAACACCGGCGTTGCAAAGGGCACGCCAAGACCCAGATTTTCGGCCAGCTCGATAATCTGCTCATCGCTGCGAGCGCCGATTTCCTCGGCATATTCGACGCCATAGGCATGGTTCAGCGCCGCGCGCACCACCTCGGGCGGCTTGCCCGCAGTCGGATTGGGATTGGCAAGACGCCATTCCTCAAGCGCATCGGTAATCTGCTTGGCCAGGCCGTGCGCGGCCCAGCTAAGGTGCGTTTCCAAAATCTGTCCGACGTTCATGCGGCTGGGCACGCCCAGCGGGTTGAGCACGACGTCGACCGGTTTCCCATCGTCCAGGAACGGCATGTCCTCCTGTGGCAGGATGCGGCTGATGATGCCCTTGTTGCCGTGACGGCCAGCCATCTTGTCGCCCGACTGCAACTTGCGCTTGATCGCGACAAACACCTTGACCGATTTCAGGACGCCCGGCGCCAGATCGTCGCCGCGCTCAAGCTTTTCGACCCGATTGGCAAACCTGTCATTGATCAGCTTGATTGCCTCGTCATACTGGCCCTTGATCGCCTCAAGACCGGACTGCGCGGCATCGTCAGCCACGGCGACTTTCCACCAATCGCCCCGGTCCATTTCGACCAGCATGTCCTCGGTGATGACGTCGCCCTTCTTGTAACCCTTCGGCATGGCGCTCGACACCTGACCGATCAGCAGTTCCTTAAGGCCCGAGAAAGTCGCCCGGTTCAGGATGGCGCGCTCGTCGTCGGCGTCCTGCTTCAACCGTTCGATTTCTTCACGTTCGATCGCAATCGCGCGCTCGTCCTTGTCGATCCCGTGACGGTTGAACACGCGCACTTCGACGATGGTCCCCGACACGCCCGGCGGCAACCGCAGCGATGTGTCGCGCACGTCGCTGGCCTTTTCACCGAAAATGGCGCGCAACAGCTTTTCTTCTGGCGTCATCGGGCTTTCACCCTTTGGCGTGATTTTGCCGACCAAAATGTCACCCGGGGCGACCTCGGCACCGATGTACACAATGCCTGCCTCGTCCAGGTTGCGCAGTGCTTCTTCACCCACGTTCGGAATGTCGCGGGTGATGTCTTCCGGTCCAAGACGGGTATCGCGCGCGGTGACTTCAAACTCCTCGATATGGATTGACGTGAACACGTCATCCTTCACGATGCGTTCCGAAATCAGGATCGAATCTTCATAGTTATAGCCGTTCCAGGGCATGAATGCGACGAGCACATTCTTGCCCAGCGCCAGTTCACCCAGTTCGGTCGACGGACCGTCGGCGATAATCTCGCCCGAATGGATAATGTCACCCACCTTCACCAGCGGACGCTGGTTGATGCAGGTGTTCTGGTTCGACCGTTGGAATTTCTGCAGGCGATAGATGTCTACGCCCGACTTGCCGGGTTCGACCCCGTCGGTCGCGCGGATAACGATACGCGTCGCATCAATCTGATCGACCACACCGCCGCGCCGGGCCGCAATCGCAGCACCGGAATCGCGGGCCACGGTGCGCTCCATCCCGGTGCCGACCAGCGGCGCTTCGGCGCGCAGCAATGGCACCGCCTGACGCTGCATGTTCGATCCCATCAGTGCGCGGTTGGCGTCGTCATTTTCCAGGAACGGAATAAGCGAAGCCGCAACCGACACCAGCTGCTTGGGCGACACGTCCATCAACGTGATGATATCGCGCGGAGCCATCAGGAATTCGCCCGATTGCCGCGCCGAAATCAGCTCTTCAACAAAGCTGCCATCTTCATGCAGGTCGGCGTTGGCCTGAGCGACCGTATGCTTCTGCTCTTCCATCGCGGACAGATACACCACATCGGGCGTCACTTTGTGATCGACAACCTTGCGATACGGCGTTTCGATAAAGCCATATTTGTTGACGCGGGCAAAAGTCGCAAGGCTGTTGATCAGGCCGATGTTCGGCCCTTCGGGCGTTTCAATCGGACAGATCCGGCCATAATGGGTCGGATGAACGTCGCGCACTTCAAAGCCTGCGCGTTCACGCGTCAAACCACCCGGCCCAAGCGCCGACACGCGGCGCTTGTGGGTGACTTCGGACAGCGGGTTGGTTTGATCCATGAACTGCGACAGCTGCGACGAACCAAAAAATTCGCGCACTGCGGCGACCGCTGGCTTGGCGTTGATCAGGTCGTTTGGCATCACCGTCGAGACATCAACCGAGCTCATCCGCTCCTTCACCGCGCGCTCCATCCGGAGCAGGCCGACGCGGTACTGATTTTCGAGCAACTCG
>Ga0105045_10001287_pt1 | contig 20329 bp, 16 predicted proteins | sample MAT02_FD_78089 | JGI IMG/M metagenome (GOLD analysis project Ga0105045, IMG submission 78089) | Freshwater microbial communities from Lake Fryxell liftoff mats and glacier meltwater in Antarctica - MAT-02 (megahit assembly) | ecosystem: Environmental > Aquatic > Freshwater > Ice > Liftoff... | reverse complement strand
GGTCTCGCTGGCCTGTCACTTGCTATACAACTATCAACCAGCGGGCATTCCGTTGCGCTATTCGAGAAAGAGCAATATCCTTTTCATAAAGTATGCGGAGAATATATCAGCCTGGAAAGCTGGAATTTTTTAAAAAGTCTTGGCCTGCCATTAGATGAAATGAATTTGCCTATCATTAAAAAACTGATGGTAAGTTCACCAGATGGCAATCTTTTACAAACTGATTTACCACTCGGCGGATTTGGCATCAGTCGCTACCTATTGGATAACGAGTTGAAAAATATTGCCATAAAAAATGGTGTAGCATTATATGATAATTGCAAGGTAGAGGCTGTGCATTTTGAGGCTGATGCATTTACATTGGAAACTACCGCAGGCAAATTTATAAGCAAGGTTTGTTGCGGTAGTTATGGCAAAAGAAGCAATATTGATATTCAACTTAAACGCAAGTTCATTACCCGGAAAAATAATAAACTGAACAATTACATCGGTATAAAATATCATATTAAAACAAACTTCCCTGTAGATACCATTGCGCTGCATAATTTTAAAAATGGCTATTGTGGCATCTCTAAAATTGAAGCGGATAAATACTGTCTTTGTTATCTCACCAATGCTGCTAATTTGCAATCAAATGGAAACTCCATTGCTGCAATGGAAAAGAATGTGTTGCATAAAAATAAATACCTGAAGCAAATTTTTGAAACCAGTCAGATGGTGTACACGGCTCCTGTTACCATTTCGCAAGTTTCCTTTTCAAAAAAGACACAAGTTGAAAATCATATATTGTTATTGGGAGATGCTGCCGGAATGATAACGCCTTTATGTGGTAACGGAATGAGCATGGCACTTCGTGGAAGTAAAATTGTAAGTAGTGAAATTGGAGCCTACCTGCAAAACAAGATCAATCGTGATGCAATGGAAAAGCATTATGAAGCCAAATGGAAGCAAGCTTTCTCAAAGCGTCTAACGATTGGCCGAATGATACAGAAAACTTTTGGAAAAGAAACGCTTACAAATCGATTTGTAGGCCTAATGAAACGGATGCCTGTTATTACAAATCTACTCATCAAACAAACACATGGAAAGCCTTTCTAAAGCTATCCCATTTCTGCGTCCACCCTTTTCATATCCCTTATATGCATCCTGGCTGAATTTAAAAATCGGGTTCCTTTTGCAAATGCCCAGGGTTTCACTCCACGCCGCTTATTGTAGCTGCTAATTTCGTACAGGGCCTTCCAATGTTTTAATATTTCTTTATAGGCACCAATCAGCGTATAACCGGTATCGTAAAAATGATTGGGTTCTGCACCGCAACCATTGTATTCCAAAATGGTAAAATTCTTACCTGCTTTTAAATCTTCTGCACTGGTACACATAATGTCGTAACGGCCATAAAAGAAATCATCAATTTTAAAACTAATTGTATCAAATACCGCTACCAGTTGTTGATCAATCTTATCTTTTAGATCAATAAACTGTGCCCCACGATTATGGTTAGCCGCATAACTCAGCATATATTTCTCACCTGCCGGTAATACATCATCCCACCTTGTTTTGTGCTTATTATACAATTCTTCCAACCGCTTACCACCTTTGGGATGTTGTGCAATCAACGATTCCAGTGTTTGCACTCCATTGCCTGTGACCTGTAATGGAACCTTATGTAAAAAACCAGTAACCTTTCCCGTTTTTTCTTCTGGATGCCGGATGTAGAAAACACTTACTTCCATCGGGTAATATACAAGGCTTTGCACAATGTATTCCCAGGGCATTAAGTCATGGTATTTTTTCAGATCGGCTTCGTTTTCAATCATCCTCAATAGTATGCCCTGACCGCCTACTTCCGGCTTTACGATCAGTGGGTAATCAATTTTATGCTGTGTAAGTTTATGTTTTATAAAACTGAACTCTTCGTGAGGTAAAACATAAAAGGTTGGTGGGAAAAAGCCTTCCGGCAAAAGGTCATACATTTCCTTTTTGGGTTCACCTTCCATACCACCGAAAGTTAGTTTGGGATTACTGGATGTGAAAAACCAAACTGCTCTGGATTTAATGGTGTACCAAAGCCAAAAAAAAGACATGGGTGTATAAATTAGTTCAAACGGCCATGCCTCCCAATTTGTAATTTTATGTATTATCCCCTTTACTATTTTCATTGAAACGCAAAATTAACATCTTACAGCCAACAATAAACATGCTTACAGAAACAGCAAACATTTAGTTACATTTGTCCTACTGAAACATAGAAATATATGCATGTACCAACAATGGCCGAAATGACTGCAAAGGGAGAAAGTCCGGATATTTTATTTTGGGTAGGGTGTGCAGGCAGCTATGACCAGCGGGCTCAGAAAATCACAAAAGCTTTTGCCATAATATTAGACAAAGTGGGAACCAAATATGCCATTTTAGGAAAAGAAGAAGCTTGTACTGGAGACCCCGCCAGACGTGCCGGTAACGAGTTTATGTTCCAGATAATGGCTTATCAGAATATCCAGATTTTGAACGGGTACGGAATAAAAAAGATTGTTACCGCCTGCCCACACTGTTTTAATACACTAAAAAATGAATACCCTGAGCTGGGTGGTAATTACGAGGTGATACATCATGCTACTTTTATCCAGCAACTGATTGATGAAGGAAAAATAATCATGAAAGAAGATGGCAGCTTTAAAGGTAAGAAGATAACCTACCATGATAGCTGCTACCTGGGAAGGGCTAACAATATTTATGAAGCACCCCGAAAAGTACTGGAGTTTCTTGATATAGAATTGGTGGAAATGAAGCGATGTAAATCAAATGGTTTATGTTGTGGTGCAGGTGGTGCACAAATGTTTAAAGAAGAAGAAAAAGGAAGCATCCGTATTAACTTCGACAGAAGTAATGAAGCCATTGCAACCGGCGCTGGTATAATTGCTGCAGCCTGCCCTTTTTGCAATACGATGATGACAGATGGTGTTAAGAACAGCAATAAAGAAGAAGACGTACAGGTACTCGATATAGCCGAATTAATAGCGGCATCCATTTAAAAAAAAAACATGAACCTTGCATTCCACGAACAAATACCTGCAGACTTTAACGAGTTGTCTAAAGTCTGGATTTACCAAAGCAGCCGGTTATTTTTTATCAGTGAAGCGTTACAGATTGAAGAAATGCTGGAAGAGTTTGTCGGCAGTTGGAAGAGTCATGGCGCTCCTGTAAAGGGATATGCCAATATCATCTTCGGACAGTTTTTGGTGATCATTGCAGATGAAACATCTACGAGTGTGGGTGGTTGTAGCACTGATAGTTCAGTAAGACTCATAAAAGAAATCGAGCAAAAATTTAATGTGCAGCTTTTTGACAGGCAAACCCTGGCGTTTGCTGTGAAGGATAAAATCCAATTGTTACCACTGTCGCAATTGAACTATGCAGCCACCAACAAATTCATCAATGCAGATACTTTGTATTTTAATAATACAGTGCTAACCAAGAAGGAATTATTAACCAACTGGATAATTCCCATTAGACAAAGCTGGCTTTCAAAGCGAATCAACTTTGCCGAACTGGCGAAATAGCAACTATTTTTCTGAAGGATTTCTTTTTAGGTAAGTCAATTTGTCGATCGTGGCTTCTAAACGGGCAAGTTTTGTTTCCTCCTTTTTTGCTCCGGTAATCCAAGTAATATATTCGTTTCTGTTGGTGAAGGAAAGCGATTCAAAAAATGCCTTAGCCGATTGATTTTCGGAAAATAGTTCCTCAAGTTCTGTAGGTGTGGTAATTGTTCTATTGTCAATAACAAAACCTGATAATTCCGACCCCATGGCAGGCTTTTTCACCTGGTCTGCTCTTTTAAACCGCATTGCACTCCAGATGCTATCCAGAGTAATTGAGCGAACACTTTCAAATCCAAATTGAGCAATGCATTCCCAGTTACGATCTCTTGTTAAATCACTTACTATTTTAGAAGAAACTTTCGGATAAGCAATCCAAAGTTTGGCATCCTCATGTAGTGCAGGTACAATTTCTCTTAATATATCATTTAGTTGTTTGTGGCTGATTGCAAAAACAAGGGCAAAGTCTATTTTTCTAATTTTGAGTAATGGAGTAACATTTTTAGCGAAGGATATTTTAACAAATTGCTTTTCAACAGTAGAAGGTAGTCCTTGTATTAATAAATTTTTTTCATCTTTTAATTGCAATTTCTCTAAAAGTGTCTGTGATGGTGCTAATACTTCCATGTAAAAATTTTTTAAATTTATTAAGTGAACAATAAGTTATCCGAATCCTTTACAGGATACCAATAACGCCTACATAATCAAGGATAATATAAATGGCAAATACATTAGGGGTACAAATAAAGTCGCAAATTTAATGATTAATTCACATAAAACTAAAAAATCTCCCATTTAATGGGAGATTTGAATATAATTGAATAATAAAATATTTATTTAGAAACTGGCTTGTAATATTTTAATGCCTCGTCCATATAGCCCTGTAATCGTGCTATCCTGTTTTCATCCGCAGGATGCGTTGCTAAAAATTCAGGTGATTTTTGTCCGCCAGATGCTTGTGACATTCTTTGCCAGAAAGAAATCGCTTCCCTAGGATTATAACCAGCCATTGCGGCGAATATAAGTCCAAAATGATCTGCTTCATATTCCTGTTTTCTAGAATTGGGTAAAGTAAAACCTAACTGGCTGCCAGGTGCAAACACACTATTAAAAATGCCATTTACCTTACTATTGCCGGAGGTTAAAATATCTCCTGCAATACCAACACCCTGGGTAACCAAACCCTGGCTCATGCGTTCATTTCCGTGATTAGCTACTGCATGGGATATCTCATGCCCGAGCACAATGGCCAACGCAGCTTCGTTTTGAGTTATCGGCAATAATCCGGTGTACACCACTACTTTCCCCCCTGGCATACACCATGCATTTACATCTTTATTATCAACTAAATTAAATTCCCATTTATAACCACTTAAAATTGCACCCTTGCCTTGCTTCGTGTAGTATTCTGTGATGGCATTGGCAATCCTTGTTCCTACTCTTCTAACCATTTCCGCATCTTTATTGGTTGTAGTGCTTACTACCTTATTTTGCGATAAGAAAGATTTATATTCCGCAACGGCCATTTCCTGCAACTGGCTTTCGGGCAATAAACTTAACTGCGTGCGTCCTGTAACTGCATTGGTAGTGCAAGCCATAAAAAGCACGGGCAATGCCAACAGTAAAAAAAGGGATTTCTTCATGTGGTTTTATTTTATTTACGACTAAGCAATTGGCGTACGAGTTTGATATAGCATTTCCCTTTAAAAAATGTTCTAACGAATTGGAAAATTGAAGTGGAAGATTGCTGTAGATTTACTTTTTACGAAGTTTGCGTTTGTCCCGGCCTTTAAAGATGGGGACTCTGCTTTCGCTGCCCCGTAAAATTTTCACTATATTCTTTTGATGGGTTAGTATGATCAACACTGCAACTAACAAAGCAAAAATTCTATAAAGTATAACATCATCGTTCCATATCCAAAGTACACAAACAGGTAGTGCAATACCAGCTAAAATAGAACTTAGCGAAACGTATCGTGTAAAAAAAAGTACTAATAAAAATACGCCCACACAACTGAGTGCTATAACGGGTTGCACTGCCAGAATCATCCCAAATAAAGTAGCCACACCCTTGCCTCCTCTGAATTGTGCGAATATGGGAAATACATGCCCTAATACGGCAGCCAATCCAAGACCAACCATCAGGTTGGTGCGATCCCATTCATTGGTAAGGTAGTAAGGCAAAAAGTAGAATAATGCCACGGCACCCATTCCCTTTAGAATATCAAATATCATTACAACAGTACCATATTTTGCACCCAATACCCGAAAAGTATTGGTAGCACCCATGTTGCCGCTACCATAGTCCCGAATATCAATGTGGAAAAAAACTTTGCTTATAATTAAAGCAGTTGGAATAGATCCAATAAAATAGGCTAATATGATTAGTAATAGTTCGTTCATTGTTTCTTTGTTAAGTTGAGTGGACAAATATACCCAAAATTGGGTTTCAGTTACGTTTATCTAACATACAATATTACTAATTAGACCAATTTTACCATAACAACAATCCAATCCCCCTTTTGAATAGTAGTTAAATATCCTAAGCCAACTTCCCGGATGGCATCAAGCAGCATCAATTCATTTTCTTTTAAAATTCCACTAAACAGTATTGTAGCTCCTTCTGCTGATGCTTCTTTTATAGACGATAAGTTATTAAGAATTACATTCAGGTTAATATTAGCCAGAATAATATCAAATTTGTCATTTACCGGAACGGTATCCATTTGCTCTACTATGATATTCAGGCATGTATTCTGTTCAATGTTTTCAATGGCGTTGGTTATACTCCATTCATCATAGTCAATCGCAACAATTTTTTCTGCCCCCAACTTACTTGCCAATATAGCCAACACCCCCGTTCCTGTACCAAAATCCAAAACGAATTTCCCTTTAAAACTGATTGATTCCATTTGTTTAATCATCAAACAAGTGGTAGCATGATGGCCTGTACCAAAACTCATTTTTGGCGTAATAATAATTTCGTGCGCTACATTTTTAAGCCGCTGGTGAAACCATGCCCTTATGCCGACGAAATCTTCTACCACTACTGGTTTAAACTCTTTTTCCCATATCTGATTCCAATTGACATTTTCAATCGTGGTCTGGATGTAACTTACGATATCGAACAAATCAAGTACGCTTGAAAATTCATCCTGGTTAAATTTATCTTCAGGTGTAAATGCATCCAGCGAATTCTCACCTTCTTCAAAACCTTCAAAGCCAAGGTTGGCCAATAATGCTACAAGCCTCTCCTGCTGTTCGATATTGTCTACATCAAATTGAAATTTTAAATAATTCATCCGGTCTTTAATTTATTTTAATGCAATGTTAACCGGCTTTCCTGAAAAATCAATTGAAAAATAATAATTACCTGTGGCGATTCCATCACTATTTAAAACAGGCTGCACTGGTTGCGACCGTTTTCCATTAACGTAAATGCCGCTGTTAAAACCATTTGTACCGTGTACAATGAATTTTATTTTTCGCTTTAAAGGCTTGCCAGGAAAGGTTCCGCCATTTGAATGAATTATAAAGCGCATTTCCGTTGGAGAAGGGATCGCCTTAAATTCAATCAGTTCAAATTGCTTTAATCTGACAGACCGGTTATTGTTTCCATCATCATCAAACAACGTGTATTGAGATGACTGATCTGCTTTGTAGTAATGAATCGTTAAACTGTCGGTAAAATATGCTTTAGTATTTATACCTTCCTGGCGCATCATCATGGGAATAAAACTGCCTGCCTTTACAAAAACAGGCATTGCATCTATGGAGGTTTTAAAATTGGTTGAAGATTGATAAATGTTATTATTAGTTTGGTGGGTTTTCAAATTAATAAATTCGTACCATTTACCTTCCGGGAAAAATACTTTTCGTTCAGTTACGCCTTTTTGCAAAACAGGAGCAACTAAAATATTTTCTCCCCACATGAACTCATCCTCTACTTTAACTACAGCGGTATCGTGTGGATAATAATAATATAAAGGTGCAACCAGCGGTTCGCCCTGGGTAGCCTGTCTGTAAGCCAATGTATAATTATAGGGCAATAAGGAATACCGGAGATTTACAACAGCTTTGGCATAACTGCGATAAGGCTCAACAATCAACGCCAGCTCGCTGGGAAAGCTAAATGCTGCAGTATCCAAGTCGTATAAAGCAGTACCATGCGGCCTGAAGATGGGAGTGAAACCAGCAAACTGCAACCATCGAACATACAATTCATTGTCACCTTCACCGCCCGCAAAACCACCGGCATCTGCGTGAATATAGGGAACACCACTCATACTCATGCCCAGCATAACAGGTAACTGTGCACGCAATCCACTCCAGCTTCGGCTTACATCGCCGCTCCATGGAAAGATGCTGTAGCGCTGGCTTCCGGCAAAACCCGACCGGTTAAGATGAAAAAGCCTTTTATCAGGGAACTTCTTTGTATAATTTGAAAACAGCATTTTATTCCAATAATGACCATACACATTGTGTACCTCATCTGCTTTCATTTTTCGTTTAATTCCGAAGGCTGACAGGTTGTGCATCATATTGACGGGATGTTTCTCAGGTTCCCCCAAATCTGTCCACCACCCCGATATACCATTTGAAATTTGTTTTTTATAATGATTATTCCAAATCCAATCACCGGCATCTTTACGGAAAATGTCAAGTAATCCGCCCCTACCGAAATAAAAATCCGTTAACTCATAAGGCTTACCAATACTATCTGTTGCCAAAAATGGTTGGGATGCTGCGTATGTCCGGGTGCCTTCTAAAATAAATGGTTCAGCTATTAAAATAGAATTGATCTTTTTCTTCGTGAAGCCTTCGATCATTTCCTTTGGATTGGGCCATTTGTTTTTATTGATCCAATCAAGATTTCCAAGGGTTCCTTTAATGCTATCGCCAAACCAATACAAATCAAAAATGATGGCATCTACCGGAATATTTTCCGTCTCCATTTTGCCCAGTATTCCATTTACCTGCTGCTCGCTGCTATATCCAAATCTGCTCATAAAATTACCCATCGCCCATCTTGGTGGAAGCGGCTGTGTGCCGGTAAGACTATGATAAGAAGAAAGTATTTCCTGGTAATTTTTCCCCATGATGATATAGACATTCATCTCTCCGCTCATAAATCCCACTTCAAATATATCTGGATTTGTTTTCCCAATGTCGGCGTAACCACGGGAACCGTTGTCAAAAAACAATGCATATCCTTTGGATGAAGTGAAGAATGGAACCGAATAATTCAATGCATCCGCACCCTCACTATAGCCATACCATGGATTATTGTACAAAGGGAATTTATACCCCCTCCGGTTGATGGAAATGGCTCTTTCTCCCCCGCCGAAAATTTGCTCACCCGGTTGAAGCTTAAACCGAAAGCCGTTGAATTCATCCTTTTGAAAAACCTCTTCCAACACAATGGATTTATTTTCACCAAACAATAATTTACCCTTGTTATAGTCAATACTTGTGTTAGAAAAAATTACAGATTCCTGAAACCGGACTTCTGCTATCCGCTTAAAAGATTTGAATTGAAGTGGTTTCAAAATAACAGCATCGCTTACATTTTCATTGGTCATATATACATTGGGCTGATACTTGAGCTGGATAATATTTTTAGCAAATTGCTGAAAGGTGAATGTGCCTGTTGCTGTTTTAATTTTTTCAGCCTGGCCAATGCCAAAAAAAGCAATCAATAAAAATATTAACGTAAAATGTAGTCTTAATTTCATTGCAAACTTTATTAAATAAAAAACGACTCCGTAAAGTGTAAATTTAATCCAAAGCTCTTAACACCGCTAAACCCAATTTATAAGGATTGATAATAAATAATATGGTTGATAATGATGTAGCAGCGTAGTAAAAAACAATCAAAGCCATTGTTAGCCGCCTTTTTAAAATCCGGCTGATCGGTAAACCCTGGAGAATATTTGCCATGTTTAAGAAAAATTACAAAGCAGCGTTGCCCCAAAAAAAACTCAATTTACCAAAGAGATGATGGTAAATTGAGCATTTCGTAATCTATTAAAAACGATTTATTTTTTAAGGTACATCACTTCTTTTACCAGTTTAATTGTTCTTGGAATATCGGGTAGGTAAAGGGCTACCAGATTAGGCGCATAGTGCATTGGAGCATCTACAGAAGTAATTCTACGGATAGGAGCATCCAGGTAATCAAAACCTTCTTTTTGTATGCGATAAGTGATTTCAGAAGAAACTGAAGCAAACGGCCATTGTTCTTCTACAATCACCAGGCGATTGGTTTTTTTAACACTCTCTAATATAGTAAACCAATCCAGTGGACGTATGGTTGCCAGATCGATTACCTCTGCCTCAATGCCTTCCTTTGCCAATTCTTCTGCGGCACCCAAAGCAACTTTCATCATTTTGCTGAAGGACACAATCGTTACATCTTTACCTTCCCGCTTTACAAACGCCTTACCAATTGGTAATAAATATTCTTCTTCAGGTACATCTCCTTTTTCACCATACATCACTTCGCTCTCCATAAAAATAACAGGATCATCATCCCGAATGGCACTTTTCAATAAGCCTTTTCCATCATAAGGATTACTAACAGACACTACTTTTAAACCAGGAATATTTGCATACAGCGCTTCAAAAGCAGTAGAATGTTGAGCCCCCAACTGGCCTGCACTTCCGTTTGGTCCACGAAAAACAATCGGGCAACCAACCTGGCCACCGCTCATGGCCAACATTTTTGAGGCAGTGTTCAATATTTGGTCTAAAGGCAATACTGCAAAATTCCAGGTCATAAATTCCACTATCGGACGTAAACCATTTTGTGCTGCACCCACTGCAATAGCTGTAAAACCTAACTCAGCAATCGGAGTATCAATTATTCTTTTTTCACCAAATTCATCCAGCATTCCCTGGCTTACCTTGTAGGCTCCGTTGTACTCTGCTACCTCTTCGCCCATTAAAAATACATTTTCATCCCTTCTCATTTCTTCCTGCATGGCTTCCCTTAAAGCTTCTCTGAACGCAATTTGTCGCATGTGCTTTGATAATTAATTGGTTAATATGAATCTCTAAAAGAATCATATATTTTAATGACGTTAATTTTAAACAATGTGCAAATTTATTCTTTCGGAGTCAGATCAACAAATTGAGTTACTACATTTAAATTTTACTTTCTAAAAAAAAGCTGGCCTATAATAAGCCAGCCTTTCTATAAATACTAAAAATTAAAAATCGTTAAAGAGGACGAGGTAATAGCACCTGGTCAATTCTGAACATAACGCCATTTACATAATTTTGATCAGTTGCAAATGGATTTAATGGATTAATAATAATGTTTGACGGAGTTGCATTCGCCAGTCCTTTTACAGAGGCAGCTCCAACAAACGGACCAGCAAAAGTAGCCTGTAGGGTCACTCCCGGATGAATGGAGACTGCCTGGTTAAGCAATGTTTTTACCAGAGTAGGTGTAGTTGGCATGTTTACCGAAAAAACCCTGATACCCGGAATGGTAGTGCCTAGTATATGATAAACCACTATTCCTCTTACAGTTTGTGCACTAAGGGCACCAAACAATGCTGGGTTACTAAATACATCGGGTGTAGCTGCAAATGCGGCAGCCTGTGTCAATGCAATACCTGGTGCCTGGGTTGCGGCGATAACAGGCGCTTGCGCAGTTGCCTCTGCATCAGTTGCTCCACCTGCAATTAATTGTGCGGTGATGATAGGGATTAGCTGCTGGATTACTATTGGAATAAGCGCTTGTCTTATTGCACCAGTCAATGCGATTCTAAAAGCCATATCAGTTGGTGCCAATATAGTTAAGTTTACTCCAAAAGTACTTAATGCCGTCTGTAAACGACCAGCCACTGCTACCCCACTATCCGCCCGAATGATGGCTGCTCTTAAGTAGGTTAAATCGGCACTGGCTGAAACTGAATCCCAAATAAATCTTGTTGGCGGAGCTACAAGTACAGCAACTTTATGCAGTACTCCATTAACAGCCGAAACGTCTGTTCGGGTGATCGGTATATTATTGATCCATGCAGCCGAACCTCGTTTACTTGAAAAACTGGTAAGCCGTACCAATGGATTAAAACCTGCCGTACCAGTGGTAGGGTTTAAAATGGTTGGATATTCAAAATTTGGAAAAGTAGATGGTATAGATGTGGAGGCAATTACCTGCGGAATAACATGGTAGCTTATCAAACCAGCTACCGTTGCAACCGGAAGCGAATTGATAACTGCTACACTCGGAATACCGGATAACATAAAAGCAGTGTTATCAGGTGCAAATACAGTATACCGTTGCGTAGGCGAAGATAACGGAGCCAATAAGCCCGCTCTTACAACGGCTGCCTTTAAAAAGGTAAAACTGGAATCCGGGTTATCTAACAAAGAAGCCAAGGTTGGAGAAGTTCCCTGAACCGGTTGAGCAATGGGCGCAGGTGGCAAAGGTGCCTTATTACAGGCGGTAATCAATAGGGCGGCCATTACTATTAATAAGCCTCCTCTTTTTATTTTATAAGATAATTTCATATTGCTAGATTTGAAAAGTGATAAAGATTAAAAAACATTGTAGGCAAAACTTACATAATACAAACCGCCCACAATAGAATTACCTGCGGAGTTTGTATAGTATTGATTCAACAGGTTGTTAGCACCCAATTTCAACATTGATTTTGTTGCAGGTAACTTTAAACTAATCTGGGCATCAACGGTGTGAATGGCCGGTAGTGTTTCATTTGCAAAATCACTTTCAAAGAAAAAGGCTTCCTGCCAGCGGTAAGCAACGCTAAAACCCAGACGCTTCTTGTATCCAAATCCCGTATTGCCAATAGAAAGATTGGTACGGTACTTTGGTGTGCTGAAGTAAGCGATAAAACCGGCTGGTACATCCTTCAAATTATCGGATGATAAGTTGGCACCGATCGTAAATGCTCCCGGTAAACGATAATCAACGCTTACTCCAAAACCATACGTTTTTACTTTCGTTGGCGAGTTCACCGGTATAGAATAGATGTTTGCTACATTACTTACCGCTACTCCTTTGTTCAATGCTGTTACAATATCATTTACTGTATTGTTTCCGGTGGGTTGAACCAACAGCCTACGGGTTAAAAAGTCCTGATATTGTCCATAATAACCATATACGTCAACTAATAATTTATCCTGCAATGCAAGCCCTTTATATCCCAATTCATAAGTACTTACTGCTTCTGGTTTAAATGGTGTAACCGTGTACGGTGTAGTTACAGATGGCAAATCGCTTAAAGAATAAGTATTAGTGTTTAAATTATATTTCTGCTGAAAAAATGGAACACCACCTAATAATCTTGTATTAGAACCTACGTCCAAATCAATCCATTGCTGTTGAGTACTTGGAAAACGATACGCAGTTTGGAAACTCACCCTGATATTGTTATTGTTAGCAACCTTAATCAATGCGGTTGCTCTTGGAGTAAACCTTCCTTTGAAGTTATCATTCTTGTCATAACGGCCACTTAAAGTTATTTTAAGAAAATCGAACAAACTTCTGGTTGCCTGAACATATCCGCCATATTCACCAATCTTGATGATGCCGCCTCCATCAGCAAACAAGGTGCCCTGGCTGTTTAAATTATATTGCTTGTAATTGGCACCCACCAATACATCAGCAAATTTGCTGGTAAGATGCGTTAAATTATATTGACCTTCCACATTATAAAGATCTGTCCTGTCAACAAACAACCCCCCGCCCGGACTGCCACCAATTGGCAAACTCCTGATCTTATCAAAACCTGATTTAAATGCCGGACTTCCAGGAACCGGCCTGCCAACATCGGCAGAACTTCTGGCCAATTGTTGTGCTGCATGATCAGTTAATCCATTCAAACGGCCACCCAAATATGCCTGGCTATATTGAGAAAACCAGCCTGTTGCGCCACCACTTGGCTTCCAGTTTTCATTAAACAAACGGGCTGTAACAGTAGCATTATAACTTTCACCGGAATTTTCCTGTGTAGTGTAACCCCTGATCATCCAGTTTTTATGATTCAGTTCCAATTTGTACTGACCAACTTTTAAAGCCCTTAAACTGTAACGTTCGCTACCGGTGTAAATGGTGTTGCCAGTTCCCCAATAACCTGAAAGAACGGCTTCAATACCGGGCGTAATCTTATAATGAAAGGCTCCCGATAGCTTATAGTTTAGTGTATTTGGACTTACCATATCACTTTCATCATATCCGGTACGGGATACATTGATAGGACGACCTCCATTCAAGGTGTCAATAAAGTTTTTTAGAAACGGTGCCGCCGATGAACCAATTGCATTCAAAACAGAAGTTCGAATATCTGTAGTGGTTTCATCACCATACACGTTTACGCCGTCATAGTTAGGGTCAGAAGCCCTGTCGCCACCAATGATGTTGCCTGTTGTACCTTTACGCAGGTAGTTTCTTTTATCATAACCCAACCAATCTTTGGCAGATATTATTTCTGTTCCAATTTTAAAAGCAAACTTTTCAGATACTTTTTTTGCCCAGCGCAGCGACCAGTTGTTGTAGGATGATGCCTCTCTATAACGGTTATCTGCATTCATGATACCTGTTTTTACCTGAAAAGAAAGACCCTGGTATTTAAAAGGATTCTTACTGTTGATAAGAATGGTTCCATTCATACCACCCGGACCATACAAAGCAGAGGAAGCACCCGGTAATAATTCGATATTGTCCACATCAAGTTCAGTTAGACCTATAACGCTTCCTACAGAAAAGTTCAAACCCGGAGCCTGGTTATCCATACCATCCACAATCTGGTTTACCCTTAAGTTGCCACTGCCATTAAATCCACGGGTAGACGGTGTTTTAAAGGTAAGCGATGAGGTCGTGAAATCCACTCCTTTCAGACTACTCAGGATGTCGTAGTAAGAAGACACCGGAGAGTTTCTGATATTGGCTGCACTTACTCTTTCAATAGAGACCGGTGATTCCAATATTTTTAGTGCCACTTTGGTTGCCGACACAACTACCTCCTGCCCCAGTGAATTGGAGGGAACCATTTGAATCGTTAAATACTCAGAAGGATTGGTGATGACCAATTCCTGTAATGCATACCCTACTGAAGAAAAGAACACTGTGATGGGTAGCTTCTGATTAAAGTTGACTTTAAAATTTCCCTTATCATCGGTAAATGTACCAAGCTGGGAACCTTTAATTGTAACGGATACGGCCGTAATACTCTCATTGGTTGTGCGGTTAACAATTTTACCGCTGATGGAGGAATTTTGGGCGTAGGCAACACCCGTTAAGATGTTGGTCAATAAAAAGACCATCATATAGCTCGCAATTTTTTTCATTATGGTTTTTTTAGGTTTAAAAAGTCTAGCAAAGTAAGCAATGTTATTTTTTTGTAAAAATTTAATTTCTAAAAATTTTTGAAAATCTTATCTCTTTTAAAATTGGGTAGATAAAATGTATGCCTGTAATTTAGCATTATGACAAATTTTAAATTCCCGGAACAAACCAAATTTTACAGTGGAAAAGTTAGAGATGTGTACACAATCTCCAATAAATGGCTGGTAATGATAGCAAGCAATCGTATTTCAGCATTCGATGTGATTCTTCCAAAAGCAGTTCCGTTCAAAGGACAGGTTTTAAATCAAATAGCTGCATACATGCTAAAAGCTACCGCAGATATTTGTGCAAACTGGCTGATTGCAACGCCAACGCCCAATTGTGCCATTGGTAAAAAATGTATTCCCTTTAAAGTTGAAATGGTAATCAGGGGAAATTTGACCGGGCATGCATGGCGAACATACCAGTCAGGATTAAGAGAACTCTGCGGTGTATCATTGCCCGAAGGCTTAATAGAAAATGACGTTTTCCCGGAGCCCATCATTACTCCATCTACCAAAGCAGCAGTGGGCCATGATGAAGACATTAGCAAAGAAGATATATTAAAAAGTGGCATCGTAAATGAAAGCGATTATGATCAGATTGAAAAATACACAAAGGCTCTTTTTGAAAGAGGTAAGCAATTGGCTGCAATGCAGGGATTGATATTGGTGGATACAAAATATGAGTTTGGAAAAATTGATGGTACAATCTATCTAATGGACGAAATTCATACGCCCGATAGCTCAAGGTATTTTTATGCAGAAGGATTTGAAGCAAGACAGGCAGCAGGTGAAAAGCAACAGCAACTGAGCAAAGAATTTGTAAGGGAATGGCTGATCGCAAATAATTTCATGGGGAAAGAAGGACAGGTAGTACCGGCCATGAGTGATGAATGGGTTGATGTAATCAGTAAAAGGTACATCGAACTTTATGAAAAGGTAATTGGTGAAAAGTTTATTCCGCAGGAATTGAGTGATGAAGAAACAATCGAAAAGATTACTCAGGCGTTGGAAGCAATTGAAACTATCAGTAGTCCTTACTAATTATTTTCATTAATGGATGAATATAAATTTGCTGGCATAAAACATTAACGAGTCGATATTTTATTTTGGAGTTTTTGCCTAAACTATTTGATGTAGCAACGGACTTTAATCGGTTGTTAGAAAATTCATTTCATTGTATTCAACAAAATGTGCGTTTAAAATAACGTACATTCAAAAAAAATAAACTTATGTCAGCCAGATTACTTTTTTTATATCTGTTTTTTTTCAATGTTGCTTTTGCACAAACCAATGCCAATTTATTAATAGGTACCTATACTTCCGGTAAAAGTGAAGGCATTTATGTGTATGCTTTCAACACCGAAACCGGAGACAGTAAAAAGCTAAGTTCCATTCAAACACCCAATCCCTCCTACCTGGCCGTTTCGCCCGATCAAAAGATTGTGTATGCTGTAGCAGAAACGGACGAGGCTAAAAAGGAAGGCACTGGCGGAGCGGTAAGCGCCTTTTTCTTTAATCATGCCAATGGAAGTCTAAGTTTGATCAATCAACAATTTTCGCAGGGCAAAAACCCCTGTTATGTATCCGTTGATAAAACCGGCAAATGGGTATTTGCAGGTAATTATAGCAGTGGAAGTGCCGTGCTATTTCCTGTTAGGGCCGATGGTGGACTTGAAACTTCAAAGCAAGTGCTGCAACATAGTGGAAGTGGTCCCAATAAAGACCGGCAGGAAGGGCCGCATGTACATTCCACTGTACTTGCGCCTGATAATAAATTTTTGTTTACCCCCGACCTCGGTATTGATAAAGTGATGATCTACCGTTTTGATAAAAAGAATGGAAAGCTCAGCCCTGCTGCTACTCCTTTTGCGGCATCCGTTCCCGGCAGTGGCCCCAGGCATTTCGATTTTCACCCTAATGGCAAGTTTGCTTACCTGATTGAGGAAATGACCGGCACAGTTGTGGTCTTTAAATATAAAAAAGGAAAATTAGCACCCATCCAAAGAACCACCACATTACCTATCGATTTTAAAGGTGTGATTGGCAGCGCTGATATACACGTATCACCCGACGGTAAATTTTTGTATGCCAGTAACCGCGGCGAATCGAATACGATTGCCGTCTTTTCAATAGACACCAAAACGGGTAAACTTACTGCAATAGGTCATCAATCGACCATGGGCAAAACACCGAGGAATTTTAATTTTGACCCTCGCGGCAATTATTTACTGGTAGCCAATCAGAACTCCGACGACATTGTTATTTTTAAAATTGACAGAAAAACCGGTTTACTTACAGATACAGGTAAAAGAATCAATGTGCCTAATCCGGTTTGTGTGAAATGGATTCAATAATAGGGCGAATAATTCTAAGTAATCATTTTTATACAACAAGGCACTAAAAAATATGGAATTAATAACAATGGATATCGGACTGTTAATTTGGACACTTCTAAGCTTATCAAGTTTCGTGCTTTTTTTGATAGCGTTGATTGGTTTGTTAAGAAATAGACATTGGCCGGATACTACTACCAAGCTAATGTGGGCTATAATTATCATTTTTGTGCCAACAATTGGCCCTGTCCTTTATTTAATTATTGGAAAAAAGCAAAATAGAGTGAGCACTCAGTAGGCATAAACAAAACGACAACCAGCGACAGTTTTGCCGTTCAGTTTGTCCCATTTCCAAAGCTGGGGACAAAGTGCAGCAGTGCTGGCCCGAAAGGAGGACATCAGGCACTTTTTTAAAAAGGCAGTATATCAGGATCATCATTTACATTGTCATCCCTCCTGTCAATATCTTGATCTGCCTCAGCCTCAGCCTCATTCCATATTTCCAAGCAAGAACAGTATTCTTTAAAAACACAGTCAGGGGCATATCCGGAGCAAAAATCAAAATTTATCCGACCGGTTTCGAAAATAGTCGTTTTGCTATCCAGTATTTCAACCGTCATTTTATAAGCTATTGGAATAGGTAAATTTTGCGGAAAACTGGTAGCAAGGTTCCAGGAAAACAACATGTTCCGAAGCGCTTCCAAAACAGTTTTCATATCAGCTTCCGTTAACTGTTCTGCCGGCGGAAAATTGATAGATTCCAATCCGCAATAATAGCCGAAAGTATGCGGTGGCTCCTCTTCTTCCTCCCATTTTTCAAGCTCTTCCATTTCTTCCTCAAAAGTCAACGGACGCTTATTTTCAACCTGTATTTCGGTTCGCCAGGCCGCATTGATATCAGCCAGCAGGTGGGGTAAATAAGGATGCATAGTGGAAGAATTTTATGTAAAGGATTGGCGTATTTGTAAGCCTATTCATTAAAAGGTTACAAATGCCTTACGATAAAGTTAAAATAATTCGATTGTAAAATAAAGCTGTTACCGGAACTATTTTTTAACACCGCTAAAATTTGATATTCATTGGATAGCTTTTTTCAGTTGCATATTTACAATTAGTTTGGATCGGTAGTTAATACCTTGACCCAATAAAATCTTTGGTCAAAGCCTTTTTGTGTCTTTCATGTTTATCACCGGTTATACTTGAATATATTTGTTGCACTTACAAAATCAATCTGAATCCAACTCCCAGATTGTTAAGAAATGAGCCACTTAAACTTGAATTAACTCCGAAAGAGTTCGAGGTACTTTCCTTAGTCCCAATGATGCTTTTACCGCTGTTGTAACTCACCCCTATCACTTCTGGAAGTAGTATTTCCAACTGCAGATTTTCAGAAATAGCATAAGACAATCCTGGTGCAAAATTTACTTGTGCACTTTTATTGATGTTTTTGGCTGCATCAGCATTGTTGCTGTAAGTAGTTGTTTGTGTTGTGCGGAAATAACCGGCTGTTGCAGCCCCGAAAAAATAAAAATTACTGGTGAGGTTTCTATAGCTTCGATAGAAAACGCCGGTATTATAACCTTTCGTCTTAGATGATGCATAATTCGATCCGTTGAAGCTATTGGTGTTTGATCCATGTAGGTATCCAAGAGTAAATCCAAATACGGCATTATCCTTATACGCTTTGCCTGCAGATAAATTAAAATTTGTATTGCCGGATTGTTGTTTTGGTTGATTGGGTGCATCGTAGTTAGAACGATTGAATCCCAATTGCCCTCCAAACAGAAATGAGCCTTGTTTAATTTGAGCGCTTGCAAAAAAAGTGGTAATCAGTAGAGTTAATAACAGATAATTTTTTTTCATGTTGTTTTGTTTTGAAGGAAGACAGATTAATGATGCATGTTGATGTTAAAAGTACGGTAATTAGTAAAGCCCATAGAACTACGGCTGTTTGCGGCAACAAATTTCACTGTTGCATACATTAATATGGAGGACTTGCGGCAATCTTAAGGTAGTTATTAAAAAGAACCCCAACTGCAACAAAAGCTAAGTAATGAACATATTCGTAACATCTTGTTAACCGCTTCGGAAACTCAGCAAGCTGTCACGAAGGAGAGACGAAGAAAGTATGGAAAGCCCAAACTAATATTATTCCCCCGGTTTTCGATTTATTTCATCCAGCCTTGGTCTCAATCGCTGCTTACTTTTATTAAAAACCATGCGCCCTTTTTCAATACCTTTCCTCAATTTTTTTTGTGCCTCCAATGGCAGATTAAAAGTGGTTTGACATTCAACCGAACAGCAATCGTCATACTTTGCCGCACAGTCGCTGCATTGAATAAACAACAAATGGCAACCATCATTTTTACAATTGGTATGGGTATCGGCCGGTTTTCCGCACTGGTGGCATTTGGCGATCACATCTTCGGTGATTCGCTCCCCCAGCCTGTCGTCGAACACAAAGTTTTTTCCAATAAAATGACTGTTTAATCCATGCTCTTTTACTTGTTTTGCATAATTGATAATGCCACCCTCCAGGTGGAATACATTGTCAAAGCCATTGTGTAGCATGAAGGCACTGGCTTTTTCGCAACGTATGCCACCGGTGCAATACATAATGATGTTTTTGTCCTTGTTGTCTTGCATCATTGCTACAGCCATGGGTAGCTGCTCTCTAAAAGTGTCGCTTGGTATCTCCACCGCTTTTGCAAAATGGCCTACTTCATATTCATAATGGTTGCGCATATCAATCACAATGGTGTTTTCATCCTGCAGCAACTGATTCATTTTATCAGCGTTTACGTACTTGCCTTTACGCTCCATGCTAAAACCTGGATCGCTGATGCCATCTGCCACAATCTTATCCCTCACTTTTATTTTTAACACCCAGAACGATTTACCCTGACTCAGTTTGTCATTTAAATCGTCGTTTGCATTTACGGCGATGTTTAAACGGATGCCATTGAGTGGCTCAATGCTGTAGAGATAATCTTGAAAGGCGGACACATTTCCTTCCGGCACACTGATCTGTGCATT
>Ga0105045_10001285_pt1 | contig 20344 bp, 15 predicted proteins | sample MAT02_FD_78089 | JGI IMG/M metagenome (GOLD analysis project Ga0105045, IMG submission 78089) | Freshwater microbial communities from Lake Fryxell liftoff mats and glacier meltwater in Antarctica - MAT-02 (megahit assembly) | ecosystem: Environmental > Aquatic > Freshwater > Ice > Liftoff... | reverse complement strand
GATAGGCTGGTCTATCCAAATCCAGTAGTAGATGGAAATACTTTTTTTATTAAGGGATTAGATTCTGAGTTGATTTCTAAAGTAAACTTGTTTACAATGGATGGGAAACAAGTATCCTATTCATACCACCAGATTGATCAAGATACTGTACTTTTTACCTTAAATAATGATGTCAAAGGATTAATAATTATTAAAATTAATAACGATACTTATTTCCATAAAATAATCATGAAATAATGTTTATATTATATATATATGTTATATATTTGAATCAAAAAGATATAGATTTAAACATAGAATGATATGACAAATAAATTTAACCTGCGAGAAATTTTGTAAACAACTGTGGGTTCGGCATTTGTGGCCATGATACCTGAACAAGCATCCGCAGAAGTATTAAAGTTTGTTGATGGGGTTAGTGCAGATAATTCCATGTGTCCCTATCAAAACATGGCAACGTCTAAGAAGACAAGTATCTTTTATGGTCTGTGATGACCATTCAGAATCCTATAGATTTTGCTAATAAAGTAGATGGGATCTTAAAAAGGAATAATTGTCGGTCAGAAATAAGTTATCATTTTAGTGATAAGTTTAAATCGTCGTCATGTAAGGAAATCATTGATTTAGTCATGATTGATGGAGGTATTTAGTTTGATATGAAGTTTTTTGAGAATACTCCTGCTTCATTCAAAGATTTGAAGCCAACGGATTTTGAAGCTAAAATGACATCTATTTTCAAAAAAGCAATTTCTAAGAAGAAGGTGATTAAGTTGATAAGTAAATCAGAAGATTATCATGGTCCTTCTTCACAATATAATAAGAAGTTCATGGCCCTTCATGGAATGCCAAATGTGGCTGTTGATCCGATAGAAGATAGGATACTACAAGTAAATAATTTGTGTGCAGGTATTTGTTATGCATTGATGACAAAAAGAGAAGTGAAAGCTTCTGTCAAAATAGAACTTAATAAATATTTAAATGCTAAAGCACCTATATCGCAAACTAGTAATGGAGTTAGAAGAAATATAGCCCCCTTTAATGTATCAAGGGAGAAGATTTAGCGACTGTAGTTGTTAAAGCCCGTGCGATAGTGCGGGCATTTTTTATTTTATATGTTTTAACCCGCATTACGCATTAGAAAATCTATCCGGAAGCTAAACTACCGCAAATCAGAATCCGCCGTGGCGGACAATTTATCTTCTGTTTGCCATAAAAGCACATTGGCTATCGCACAAAGTGTTTTGACTACGCTATTCGCTCCTCGCTGTGCTGCGTGGCGATAGCTTTGTTTCACTTCGGTTATTAGACATACCTATGTCTCGCACGACCTTGTTCTCCGTAGCGGCGCTATGCTTTTCGAATGTAAATAGGGTCTAGTGAAATTAACAAAAATAATTGATATTTGAGTCAACTCCGAAAAGTATTTGACAGAAATATAAGGATAATATTAGTTTCTACTAAACTGATAATCAACGGTTTTCCTTTACGGAGCAGCGTACAAAACTGTTGATTATCATATTTCGAGTGTTTTCGGAGCGGACTTATATTTAAAATTATACATTATAATAATTAGCTTTAACTGCACGAGTATATAGAAAAACCCTACATAAGCTCTGCACATCATTTAAATTATTTTGTAAGTCAGCTGACCTCAATCTATTGCAACTTCGAAGTATTAATATATCTATGGCTTGAAACATCGTATCTTAAGCACATCTGACTTTTTCGGCAGACCCCTAAATAGCTGATTTATTGCATTTTAACTTCTCACTACGAAGTTCCAACGCATAATTCGGGTTTAAAATAAATGATTGCTGTAGTTATTTTTAATTATTCCTCTTCGCTAATTACGTCCGGAAATTCGATGGTTGATGTCACTGCATAATGGTCAGAAAAACTATCTTTTATAATATTAAAAGCATTTACATTTAGTGTTTTGTCTACAAAAATGTAGTCAATTCTAAGTAGTGGAATTTTGCCTGCATAAGTAGTACCAATACCATAACCACGCTCTCTGAATGCGTCTTTGCCAAGTTCAGAAAAAACATGGTACGTATATGATTGCGGAGGATCATTTAAGTCTCCAGCCAAGATGTTTTTATAAGGAGATTTTTTTGCGTGGTTTTTTATTTTTTCTGCCTGCCGGCTTCTTTCAAGGTGATGATTCCTGAATTTACGTAGCATTCCTTTGATATCATACCAAGCCTTTTTCTGGTTTATCTCGGTTTGATTGGCAAGTTTTTCGGCATCTGCACTGATTCTATTGGATTGCAAATGGTAGGAATACACCCTTATAGTGTCAAATTTCAGATTTATATCTGCCCAAAGACAAGAGTTTGTAATTGTGCCAAAATCTATTTCTCCTTTTTTTATAAACGGATATTTTGATAGTATTACGGCACCTTTTTCTTTATAATACATGTGGTGCGCAGGAAATGTCTTCTTTAATATATCGTAAGCGTATGCACCTACTTCCTGAATGCAGAATATATCTGTGTCCTTATATTGTTTTAAAAACTCAATAAAGGCTTCTTTTTTTTCATCTCGATTTTTTTTCTTTTTATCATATCCAAAAGAAGCATTGCTTATATTGTATGACATAAAAGATATAGTTTCGCCTTTTGACTCAACGACTTCGTTATTAAATGCGATGAAGCCTTTGAGTTGGCTATATCCCAAAATGATACAAATGAGGGATGGCCAGAGATAAGTTCTTTTTTTAAATAACCAAAATATGATAAAAGCTGCATTTAATATCAATAAAACGGGATAAAAAAGGCCAAAAAATGAAATAGTCCACGTAAGTTCAGGATCGATCACTGGGGCAAGATAGGCAAGCAGGGTAGCGATAACTACACCAATATTTAACAATAATATGGCCTTGTCCAGAATCTTCAAATGTTTGTTTTATATTGCGTTTAATTTTTACTCGCTTGATACAATACGTCTTTTTCTTCGTTCGTAAGGCTATCGTAACCAGTTTGCTTTATCTTATCCAAAATTTCATCAACCCTCGTTGGGATATTATAATTGGTTTTGTTCTGTATGTTCTGTCTTTGGTTTTCAGAAGCTTTGTGAGCTACTTTAAGGTTTGATCGTTTTTTGGGTCTACGTGTTGTTTTGAAACTAAAAAAGTCAATAGTTCTATTGAAGTAATCTGATAAATCTATACCTCGTCTGATGAGATATACAAATAAAAATCCAAACAGTGCGCCACCTAGGTGAGCAATATGTCCTCCAGAGTTTACCATTGACCTAGTACCCAAGATATCTAGGAATAGAATGACTAAACCTATATATTTTATCCTGACTGCTCCAAATAAAATAAGATTCATACTATAATCGGGAGCCGTAGCTACAGCGGCAAAAACGATAGCCATTATCGCAGCAGAAGCTCCTAAAGCCATAAATCCTATTCCCGACAATAACTGGAATGAAAGTAGATATGCCAATGCTCCGAACAATCCACCAATAATGTAAACGGGGAATATCTTTTTGTCACCAATAAGGTCTCCCACTATGTATCCGAACCAATAAAAGGTGAGCATATTCCATAAAACATGCCATAACCCATCATGTAAAAACATATGGGTGATTAGGGTCCACGGTCTGTATAATAAAAGCATGGGATCGCCTGGCAATGCTAGGTATGGGAGTATATTGGTAGCGTAAAATGATGGGAAAAAAGCGCCCATTATAGCGGTAACTACAAAAACAGCTACATTGATGATAATCAGTTTTATCACCATATTTCCGTAATCAAAGGAAGATCTTATATCGTTTGCTATCGATCGTAACATATTGTTTTTTATTAACGTAAATTGGCCATTTGCCAGTAATGTACCATGATAAATCCACAAATAGCGCCTCCTACGTGCGCAAAATGACCAATGCCTGCCTGGATGCCTGTAAACCCACTAAACAAACCAAAAGCAATAAGACCAAGTGCCATATACTTAGCCTTAACAGGTATTGGTGGAAATAATAACATCAGTTTCATATTTGGAAACATAGTGGCAAATGCGGCTAGTGCACCATATACGGCTCCTGATGCACCTACTATCGCACCTTGCGAAATAAACATTTGGGCGATAGATGCTACAAATCCACTTAATAGATACATGATCAAAAATCGCTTTGGGCCCAAACTGCTTTCTACCCAAGGTCCTAGGAAGTATAAACCAAGCATATTGAACAGTAAGTGTCTCTCATCTGCATGCATAAACATGTGTGTAATGATCTGGACAGGCTCAAATTTATATATAAACCCATTATCCATAAATTCTACACCTGGATATACCAAGACAAAAAAGCGCTCAATACCGGGTATAGGAAGAAGGTACCTCACAGCAAAAAAAACTATGACATTGATTATCAAAAGATTTTTTACTACATCTGTGATCCTTAGCATATCTGGATATTTATTTATTGGTTAAAACGTTTGGAAAGGTCATCAAGTTCTAGGGTAATAAAACATTTCTTTCCCGATGGACTTGTGTACACCATTTTACAGCCGAATAACTGGTCTATTAAACGGGTCATTTCTTCCTTCTCCATTTTTTTTCCACGCTTTATACACGCAGAATAAGCCATAGAACGCGCTAAGTTATCTTCAATCCCGAGTTCAAATTCTAGATTTTGTACATATTGATACAATATTTTTTCTATTAGTGTATCAATAGAAATGGAACTATCAAGACCTGACGGTGTGCCATGAATGATAAAAGTATTCTGCCCAAACTCTTCCATTTCAAATCCCAAGGCGTTGACTTTATCTAGTATTTTTTTAAGTACACTAGCTTTGGCAGGATCAAGCTCTATCGTCCTAGGAAACAATTCTTTTTGGGAAAACAACTCTCCGTTTTGGAAGGACTCGAGATAGTATTCATACAATATTCTTTCGTGCGCTGCTTGCTGATCTATGACCATCATACCGTTCTTGATCTGATGAATGATGTATGTACCATGAAGTTGATAAGGCTCCCTCGTACTGACTCCTTTTATGGAATTGGTTTCGTCAAAACTCATTTGAAACGCCTCACTTTCTATCGTTCGTACTTCTTCGCTTGAGTGCGTAGTATCATTAGGTTGCGCACTTAGACCCTTGTATATTTCCTCCCATCCGAAAGCTTTTTCTTGTCCTGGTCGGAAAGTGGCTTCTTTTTCTACTTGGTAGGCTTGATTTTTTGTGGGACGAGAAAAATCATTAGTGGGTGGGTCGCTTGAAAACTTGTAATTAAAATTTTGATCTGTATTAAAATCCAACATAGGCGCAAGGCTATATTGACCTAATGAATGTTTGAGTGACACCCTTAGATAGTTATAAATAAGGCGTTCGTCTTCAAATTTTATTTCCGTCTTGGTAGGATGTACATTAATATCAATATTTGCTGGGTCTATCTCTAAAAATAGAAAGTAGGTAGGGAACACATCTTTGGTAATCAGCTCGTCATAAGCCGCACGAATTGCATGATTGAGGTAGTGGCTTTTGATAAATCTATCATTGACAAAGATGAATTGATCACCTTGGGATTTTCTAGACGCTTCTGCCTTACCAATGAACCCTGTAAAAGTAGCAACTTCTGTTTCTTCATTTACGGGAATAAGTTTGTCATTGATCTGCTTACCCAAGACACCTATGATACGTTGTTTAAGATTGGATTTGGGTAAGTGATATATTTCGTTACCATTGTGATGAAATGTAAAATATACATCTGGATTGGCTAGTGCTACCCTATGGAATTCGTCTAGAATATGTTTGAGTTCTACGGGATCAGATTTTAGAAACTTTCGCCTAGCTGGTACATTGTAAAAAAGGTTTTTTATAGTAATACTCGTCCCTGGCATGGCTTGTACCTTCTCCTTCTTGGTGATGGTAGATCCTTCGATGACCAATTTGTTTGCTACATCTTCATGATGTTGTCTAGTGATCATCTCTACATGAGCGATGGCTGCAATTGATGCTAGTGCTTCACCCCTGAATCCCAAAGTTTTAATAGCAAATAGGTCGTTGGCAGATTTAATTTTTGAAGTAGCGTGACGTTCGAAGGCCATTCTCGCATCTGTTTCAGACATTCCTTTGCCATCGTCAATGACTTGGATACTCGTTTTGCCTGCTTCTTTTACGATGAGTTTTATGTTTGTACATCCAGCATCGATTGCATTTTCAAGCAATTCTTTGATCACAGATGCTGGTCTTTGGATGACCTCACCAGCTGCAATCTGATTGGCAATACTATCGGGAAGTAATTGGATGATATCAGGCACTATCTAGCTATTAATGAGTAAAAACGTCTAGCAACGATAAAAACCTATCAGACTTCATGATGACATAAGAAATCAAAATGAGTGTAATGATAATAAACAATAATCTAATATTTGACTGCCTTACTACGCTACTTCTCAGGTTTGGATCTCCATAAAACTTCTGTCTCATGCCAGATTTGATCCTGTTTTTCATTTGATCTACTTGCACAGAAGCATCATTGGTCTGCTCGAATTTGGAAAGACGCTCATTAAGTTCCTCTTTGACAGGATCATAAAATCTTGGAATAAACCCAAATGACTTTGGTCTAACTCTTTTACCGAAACCAATTTTGATCATAATCTGAAAAAGGTTTTATATCAATATCAAACACAATTATGCCTGTTATTGTTTTATTTCCACACGTACCATAAACATTTCAAATATCTTTATTTTCGTGCCGCAAGTTATAACCATATCAGAAATAACTTTTATGCGGAGTAGAAAAAAGATTTAGATATCGATTTTGGCGTATTTGGCATTTTCTTCGATAAATTGTCTTCTTGGTGGTACTTCATCACCCATCAACATACTGAAGATTCTGTCGGCTTCCATGGCATCATATATGGTAATTTGTCTAAGCATACGCACATTTGGATCCATGGTGGTTTCCCAAAGTTGTTCAGCATTCATCTCTCCAAGACCCTTATACCTTTGTGTCTTGATACCGGTATCTTCCTTACCATTTGAATAAGAATCAATCGCTGCTTTTCTTTCTTCATCATTCCAGCAATACATGAAGTTTTTGCCCTTTTTTACTTGATATAAAGGTGGGGCAGCAATGTAAATATGTCCTTTTTCGATAAGTGGTTTCATATATCTGAAAAAGAAAGTCATTATCAAAGTGGAAATGTGACTACCATCTACGTCGGCATCACACATGATGACTACCTTATGGTATCTCAATTTTTCGATATTTAGGATTTTCTCGCCTTCTTTCTCTTCTATACTTACGCCAAGAGCCGTAAACATATTTTTTATCTCTTCATTTTCATATATCCTGTATTCCATAGCTTTCTCTACATTAAGGATCTTACCTCTCAACGGCAGGATGGCCTGAAAATGTCTATCTCTACCTTGTTTTGCTGTACCACCTGCAGAATCCCCTTCCACTAGGAATATCTCTGACTCTACAGGATCTTTTGAACTACAATCCGATAATTTTCCAGGCAAACCACTACCCGTAAGTACATTTTTACGTTGCACCATTTCACGTGCTTTACGCGCAGCGTGACGTGCTGTTGCAGCTAGGATCACTTTGTCGATAATCTTACGAGCTTGCATAGGATTTTCTTCAAGGTATGCTTTTAGTACATCACCTACACATCTAGATACAATACCCGTTACTTCCGAGTTGCCTAGTTCGCCTTTTGTTTGACCTTTAAATTGTGGCTCAGGTACTTTTACAGAAATGATGGCGGTGAGTCCTTCTTTGAAATCTTCCCCTTGAATTTCTATTTTCAGTTTGCTGAACATGTTGTTATCGTCCCCATATTGCTTAAACAATCTGGTAATAGCTCTTCTGAAACCTTGTACGTGCGTTCCACCTTCACGAGTGTTGATGTTATTCACGTATGAAAATATATTTTCTTGGTAGCCAGTATTGTATTGCATGGCTACTTCAACTTCTACATTATCTTCCTTACCTGTTACGTAAATTGGTTCATCTATGAGTGGAGGTCTAGTTTCATCTAGATATTTGACAAATTCTTTTAGACCGCCTTCAGAATAATAATCTACTAATCTAGGTTCGCCGTTTTCGTCGAGTTCTCTTTCATCTTTAAGGGATAGCTTCAATCCTTTATTCAGGTATGAAAGCTCTCTTATTCTACCCGATATTGTATTGAAATTATACTCTGTTGATTCAAAAATGGTGGTGTCTGGGAGAAAAGTTACATAAGTACCTCTTTTGTCAGAATCTCCTAGTGTTTTTACCGGCCCTAGAGGAATACCTTTACTGTATTCTTGGTCAAAATACTTGCCATCTCTGTGTACTTCTACTCTGAGGTATTCAGATAATGCATTCACACACGATACACCTACTCCGTGCAGTCCACCTGAAACTTTATATGTATCTTTATCAAACTTTCCACCTGCATGAAGTACCGTCATGACGACTTCCAAGGCTGACTTTTGCAGCTTTTCGTGCATGCCAGTAGGAATACCTCTACCATTATCCGTTACGGTAATGGAGTTATCTTTATGAATAGTGGTATCAATATGCGTACAGTATCCGGCTAAGTGCTCATCTATAGAATTGTCTATAACTTCCCATACCAAGTGGTGCAACCCTTTGGTGTCGGTACTGCCTATGTACATTCCTGGACGTTTTCTTACTGCTTCTAGTCCTTCGAGTGCTTGAATATTATCCGCACTGTAATTGCTTTTATCTTGTTCTTTATTATCGCTCATATGATGTATGAAATCCTTTTTTTTATTTGGAATGCAAAGATACGAAATTTATACCGTATTACCAACAAAAAAAATGATTTGATACCCTAATAATCAGCTATTTCTGTTAAAAAAGTATCATTTTTTCAATTTAGCCTTTTGTAAAAATATTGATTCAGCAAAAACAGTGTTTTGCAACTCGAAATAGACAAAAATCGCTTATTTGATAATACAAACTTTACTAAAGCTTTATTAGAAAGGCGATTATATAGAAATTAATTTTTGACCTTATCGGCCAATGTCACAGATCCAGAATAATCTATAACTTTACGATCTATAAATAAGACCCTTGCAGTGTACACAAATACGCCTGGGTCTAATCTTGAGCTTTTGAAAGTTCCATCCCATCCATCTATTCCTGTAGGATCGGGCATGTAATTTTCTTTAAAAAACACCCGATTCCCCCATCTATCAAATATGGCAAATGAATGGACTAATTCGACACCTGGTCCAATAGCTACTTGGAAGTAATCATTGTTTCCATCTCTATTTGGTGTAAAAATATTGGCAAAATATACACTTCTAATGTCTTTAACAGTGACTTTAACTTCGTCAGTCCCAGTACAGCCGATTTCATCTGTGACTGTAAGTAAATATGTCGTTGTTTCTGCTGGAAATACTTCTATAGTCTGACAATTGCTGGTAAGACATAAAAGAGAATCCATCGGTGTCCACACGAGCGTATCAATAGGGAAAGGTGAATCTATCAATGCATTTATAATAGGCGAAGGTAGCCCCAATTGAATCTCTAAATCATCTCCCAAATCGACTGAAATAGGATCTGGTTGTCCGATAGTAATAATGGTATCAATACTACAACCTGCAGAATCAATAAGGTTGATGGAATAGGTACTAGCAAAAACAGTCACGCATGAATCTATAGGATAACGTATGCCATTATTAATTTGGAAGGTGTACTGATTGCCCGTACCACCTGTGAGGAAGTCTACAGAGATACAAGTTGTACCACCATTGCACAATGGTTCAGGTGTAGGATTGAGTACTCCGACCAAAGGCGCTGGAGCTATTAATGTGTAACAAATAGTATCCATACATCCTTTGTTATCACTTACCGTAGCACAATAAGTACCAGCTGATAGATTAGTTGCTGTCTCACGATCGGCAGTCACTCCGCTTTGCCAGGTGTAGGTTTTTATGCCAGGATTGCCACCATTTGTAGTCAAAACTATTTTTCCCTGGTTCTGATTATTACAATCAAGCTCTGCCGTTCTTATCCTATCTACAGAAGCGACGAGCGGATCAGGTTGTGTGACAAAAAGCGTTTCTTTGGTAGTACAGTTGTTACTATCCATGATGACTACTTCATAACCTCCTGCTGCAAGATTTGTAGCTTGGTTCGTATTGTTATTTAATCCTGTCCAGTTGTATGAATAGCTTAGTCCAGTACCACCTATGGCTTGAATAGTAATTGAACCATTAGTGTCGCCAAAACAGGTTGGATTGACGTGTACCACTTGTGATTCGTCTATGGAGATGGGCGGGAAAGTTCCCACATTAAAGAATACTGTATCTGAGATGCATGTGCCATTTCTCGCAAGAACCCAATTTAGTCCTTCTGGTAACATAATGGCAAAAAATGCTGTTTCGCCGGATGACCATTCATAAGATAGACCTGCTGGGCCATTCACAATTGACCCTTGCCCAGTACTAAGCCCAAAACAAGTCACATTTCTGGTTTGAGGCGTTGGGAAAGTAATAGTTCCGGATGGGTTAATATTAAAAAACAAGGTATCCGATGCACAAGCACCAATAGAGCCGATTACCCAGTTTTCACCAGCAGGCAATGTATTGGTAGTTGTCGATGTTTGACCTGATGACCAAATAAATGTCATACCCATAGGTGCATTGGGAATAGTGGCTGTACCTGAATTAGCTGATGCACAAGTAACTGCTGTAGTTGTAGGTGTTTCAAATGTGATCTCAGGAGGAGATGTTATCGTTATTAAAGTATCTTTTGCACAACCACTTGGCGCTATTACCTTTAGATTATATAATCCTGCATTTGCGGTTAAAGTATTTGTAATGTTTATTACCGCAAGCATCCCGTTTTCTCTCCACTCATAAGTAAAGCCCGGTGGATTACCATTGACGGTAACTACTGCCTGACCCGTTGAAGTGAAACAAGGCGCATTGGTAACATTTACGCTAATGTTAAAGCCAGGTACATCTAGTATGGTGATTGATTTGGTATTGGTGCATCCGTCACTTGCTGTTACTTCAACAGTATAAGTGCCTGCGCCTAGATTCTGAACGGTCTGCGACATACTAATAATGTCGCTATTTGCATTTCGCCATATGATCACAAAAGGACCATTTGAACTAAGTATATCAACCCTGAGAGTTGCATCGTTTACACCGGCACAACTTATGGGTCTGACTAATTGTGGTGTAATATCTAAAGAGCCTTGATTATTGAGTAATGTGTTTAATGTGGCTGTGCAATCATTGGCGTCTGTTACCGTAACTGAATAAACGCCTCCATCTAGGTTATTTAAAATACTTGGGTTGCCTGGTTGCGGTGGATTCCAAGTAAAAACATAGGGTGGCGTACCTCCACTAGGATTTAATGTGATAGACCCGACCGTAGAACAGCCTGGATTTACGATCACTTCATTTAAGATAATCGGATCTGGCTCTATGATAGAGAAAAATACGGTATCTTTACAGCCTTCGAGATCTAACACTCTATATCCATAATTGCCTGGGCCTAAATCTGTTAAAGTCAGAGTATCCGCTTTTACTTGAATTCCTATACTAGGAAAATTTTGGATAAAGGTATAGTCTGCTAGAGGAGAAGCCGTCATTATAACAGATCCATCTTTGGCACCAAAACAAGAAATATCCGTTTTCTCAAAAGTCATATTAATCACTCGATTTACGGGCATCGTAAATCTAGTTACATCTGTATCACAACTTAATGAATCTCTAACATTAAATGTAAAATTACCACCAGCGATATTCATTATAGATAAGGGTGGAGTAAACCGAACCCAATTGCCACTGTTGAGCATGTATTCATAGGGTTGACCTATTCGCCAGTTTGTTCCACCTGTGGCACCTACGATGATATGTCCATTTTTGATATCGGCACAGGATGCATCTTTTGTAATTTGTAAGTTAAGTTTCAAAGTATCTATGGTAAGTGTGAAAGTATCTCTAAGCATGCATCCACTACCATCTGTAATAGTTACAAAGTACTCCCCAGAGCCCAATTCATCAATGCTATTGAAGTTATTGCCGCTTATAAAATTGGACCATTGATACCTAAAAGGTGTCACACCTCCTTCTAGATTAAAAACCGTAATAACGCCATTAGCACGATCAACACAAGATGGATTTTTAACATTGACAGAATCTATAAAAAAAGGAAATGTATTGCTAATGAGGATTGATCCTAGGTTGAAAGTCATACCAGTAGCATCAGTAATTAGGATATTATAATTTGCCTGTGGTATATTCGGAATAGTGACACGTTCACCAGCGGTGTTTAAAGTGCCCGTGTAAGCACCAGGTGTTATATTATAGGTATATGGAGGCGTACCACCGGCAGCATAAAACGTCAAGGATGCGTTATCGATATTGTTGACACCATCAGCATCGCATTTGTTGGCAAAAGCAACTAGTGTGTTTGAGATAATATCTATTTCACAATCATTTACTGTTATATCATTGGTACAAACAGTATTACCATTGGTGTCTGTTTGACAGATTTCTGTAGATATAAAGTCATTTATAAATATAGGAGAAGAGTTACCTGCATTACCTATGACATCAAAACACAGTATAAATAATCTAGACCCATTGGGTAAAGTAATTGGACTATCAAACCATACAAAGTTTAAGAAGCCATTTCCACCATTTAGACAATTTAGGTTAGCTTCACTTATAGTTGCGCCTAAACCAGAAGTTGAAAAATCATAGAGACTACAATTTGTTGTCACTAATGTAGCATCAAATGAAATCCCAAACTGAATAGACTCTACATTAGTAAAATTATCTACGGTAAATTCTAAACAGACCTGATCTCCAGTGACACCTGTGGCACAATCAACGTTTAGCACAATAGGAAGCAACGGTTGTGCTGAAATATTGTTAGCATTGTAAATAAATACAATTGTACAAATAAGGGCAAATAATGTAGATTTTCTGAACTCCATTAGATTCAAATATAATTATATTGATAAGAAATGAGATTAAAAAAATGCAAATGTATGCAATATTTTTATAATATTACATGATTTTGAGGAAAACTGCTCATTTGAAACGTAAAAGTACGGTTAATGTTGTTTTGTTAGGTAGGATTTTAATGTTTTTTGATAATTTTTTTTATCAAATAAAATTGATCTGTACACGAATGAATACAGATCAATTTCTCAAACGTTGCTATTTATATTTTTGGCCTAAGGCTTCTGACCACTTTTCCAGCTTGCCACATTTCTGATTCACGGAGTTCTTTAAGTTCTACTTCGAGTTTCTCTCGGTAATCTGGATGGGAGTTTGTGTCAATGGATCTTTGGGCTTCTTCACCAGCGGCTACACTTTTGTATAGGTCTTCGAATACCGGAGAAACAGCATCTCTAAATTTGTTTTTCCAGTCGAGTGCACCTCTTTGCGCTGTAGTACTACAATTGGCATACATCCAGTCCATACCATTCTCAGCTACCAAAGGCATTAAGGATTCTGTAAGTTCCTCCACGGTTTCATTGAATGCTTCGGAAGGACTGTGTCCATTTTTACGTAAAACATTGTATTGTGCTTCAAATATTCCTTGGATAGCGCCCATCAAAGTACCACGCTCACCAGTAAGATCAGAATAAACTTCCTTTTTAAAATCTGTTTCAAACAAATATCCCGACCCGATGCCTATACCTAGGGCTACTACTCTATCTTTTGCCTTACCCGTAGCGTCTTGGAAGATCGCATAACTAGAGTTTAGACCTTTACCTGCCAAGAATAGACGTCTCAAGCTTGTACCAGAACCCTTAGGGGCGGCCAAAATGACATCGATATCAGTAGGAGGGATGATACCTGTTCTCTCTTTGTAGGTGATACCAAATCCATGCGAAAAGTACAACGCTTTGCCTACTGTAAGGTGTGGTTTGAGTTGTGGCCAAACAGCTATTTGAGCAGCATCAGAAAGTAAATATTGTATGATAGTACCTTTGGCGGCGGCTTCTTCGATAGGAAACAAAGTTTGTCCAGGTACAAAACCGTCATTTACCGCTTTGTCCCATGAGTGGGAGTTTGGTCGCTGACCGATGATAACATTAAACCCATTGTCCTTCAGATTTAGGGCTTGACCAGGACCCTGTACACCATATCCAATAATGGCAATGGTCTCGTCTTTTAATATTTCTCTAGCTTTTGCCAATGGAAATTCATCACGTGTTACAACGTTTTCTAAGGTGCCTCCAAAATTTAATTGCGCCATAATATTTTATTAAGATTTATGAAATAAGTATTGTTCTATGCTTCTATTGATTTTAAATAGCTTTTTAGTCTTTCCATCGGTTTTACTATTGCTATTCGGCCTGAACGTACAAATTCGTAAATGCCGATTTCCTTCAATTCCGTAAGCAAAGCTTCTGTCTCAACTTGGTGGCCTGTTCTTTCAATTACGATGTATTCTTGTTCTATGGTAAGTATTCGAGCATTATGTCTTCTGATGAGTCTCTCTACACTATCGCCATTATAAAAAGCTTCTGTAGGTACTTTGTAGAGTGCAATCTCCTGGTAAATGATTTGGCTATTATCATAATAAAAAGCTTTGAGCACATCTACTTGTTTTTCTATTTGCTCTGTCAATTTTCTTACTTGTTCTTCTTCAAGGAAAAGCATTATGGTAAATCTGTAAATTCCTTCCATAGACGATGGTGACACGGTGATACTTCTAATATCAAAATGTCTGCGTGCAATAATAGTGACTATCCTACTAAGAAGTCCTGTCTTATCTTCACTAAATACGGTCATTGTATATTCTTGCATCTCTAACTTCTTTATATTATTCTAATGAAATTTCGTCAACTGCTTTGCCTGTAGCTATCATCGGGAATACATTGTCTTCTTTCTCCACCATAACATGAAGGAGGTATGGGCCATCATATTCAAGCATTTCTGTCACGGCTGACTCTAGTTCAGATGCTTTGGTTATTTTTTTTGCTTTCACTCCGAATCCTTCAGAAATCATACAGAAATTAGGGTTTTTTAATTCAACAGATGAATACCTTCTTTCAAAAAACAATTCTTGCCATTGGCGCACCATACCGAGGAATTCATTGTCTAGAATAATGATTTTTACACCTATATTCCATTGTGAGCAGACGCCTAGCTCTTGTAGTGTCATCTGAAAACCTCCATCTCCTATAAAAGCTACAACAGTACGGTCTTTGCCAGCAACTTTTGCACCAATAGCTGCTGGTAGTCCATATCCCATAGTACCAGCTCCTCCGGAAGAAACCCACTGATTGTCGCCAAGATAGTCATAATATCTAGCTGCAGCCATTTGGTGTTGGCCTACATCGGTCGTAACTATTGCTTTTCCATATGTCTGTCTAGAAACTTCTTTTACCACCCTGCCCATTGTCATCTGCTTATCCAGACTAATATCTAAGTCTCTGGAGATTACTTTGTCGTACTCTTTTTGATATAACTGATCGAATTGCTGATACCATTCTGGGTAAGTTTTTGTTTCGACTTGACTTAAGAGCAATTCTAAGGCTTCTTTGGCATCAGCGTGGATTGCTACCGCAGTTTTGACGTTTTTGTCTATTTCTGATGGGTCTATTTCTATATGAATGACCTTAGCTTGTTTGGCATACTTGGACAAATTGCCCGTAACTCTATCGTCAAACCTCATCCCAATAGCAATGAGTACATCACACGAGTTGGTCAAAACATTAGGTGCTAAGTTACCATGCATACCAAGCATGCCTTTCATCAATGGATGATCATCAGACAAGGCAGATAATCCGTGAATAGTACTTCCTACAGGTATTCCGGATTTTTCTACAAAATCCTTAAATATGCCTTGTGCATGTGAAATATGGATACCATGACCAGCTAAAATAAATGGTTTCTTAGCTGAATTGATAAGATCAGCGGCTTCCTTTATTTTATCAAGGTTGACTGTTGGTTTAGGGTGATATGATCTTACTACTGGTTTTTTGCGGTATTCAAATAAGGTTTTATCTATTTGCGCATTTTTGGTAATGTCAATTAATACTGGTCCAGGCCGGCCCGAGTTTGCTACATAAAAAGCTTTTGCGATGGCATCAGAAATTTCAGATGCTTTGGTCACTTGGCAATTCCATTTGGTAATGGGATTAGTACACCCGATGACGTCTACTTCCTGGAAAGCGTCAGAACCTAAAAGGTGGGCAAACACTTGCCCTGTGATACACACTAAAGGTGTAGAGTCCATCAACGCATCTCCAAGACCTGTCATAAGGTTTGTGGCACCAGGCCCCGATGTTGCAAATACTACGCCAGGCTGCCGACTCACTCTGGCCATACCTTCAGCCGCATGAATTGCTCCTTGTTCATGTCTAGTCAATATATGGGTGATCTGGTCTTCAAAATCATACAAAGCGTCATACACAGGCATGATAGCTCCGCCCGGATAGCCAAAAATAGTTTGTATACCTTCTTCTATCAGGCACCTGATGATCACTTCAGCACCACTTACCATGATCTTTTGGTCGGTGATTTCCTGATTTGATTTTACTTCCATTACTTCCATAATGATATATTTTTATTGTTTAGCAAGTGATACATCCTTGACTGGCAGATGCCACAGTTGCCCGATATTTTTTTAAAAATCCTCTCAATATTTCATTTGGTTGCACCCATTTTTGTCTTCTCGCTTCAAGAATACTTTCAGCTAAGTCTACAGAAATGGTGTTGTTGACAGCGTCTATGATGATGATGTCCCCATTTTCAACCAATGCAATCGATCCGCCATCAAAAGCTTCAGGTGTGACGTGGCCGACTACAAATCCGTGTGTACCTCCTGAAAATCTGCCATCTGTAACCAATGCTATTGATTTGCCTAAGCCTGCACCCATGATCAGTGAGGTAGGTTTAAGCATTTCTGGCATTCCCGGACCACCTTTTGGTCCACAATATCGGATGATTATGACATCACCTTCTGTTATTTCATTATTTTGAATATCCATATTTGCCAGCTCTTCTGAGTTATAAACTCTAGCGGGACCAGTGAATTTTTCACCTTCTTTCCCCGTAATTTTTGCCACTGATCCTTCTGTTGCTAGGTTGCCATACAAGATTTGAATATGACCAGTTGTTTTTATTGGCTGATTTACCGGGTAAATTACTTTTTGTGTTTCCCCTATGGGCTCAATGTGTTTTAAGTTTTCTTCGATAGATTTGCCTGTAACTGTCAGACAACTTCCATCCATTAATCCTTCGTTCAACATCATTTTCATGACTGCCGGAATACCTCCAGCTTCGTGAAGATCTTGCATAACATATTTGCCACTTGGTTTGAGATCGGCTAAGAAAGGAGTTTCATTGCTCCATTTCTGAAAATCATCTAATGTAAAAGGCAATTCAAATGCATCAGCCACTGCCAATAAATGGAGGACAGCGTTGGTGCTTCCACCAAGTACAGTGATGAGTTTGACAGCGTTTTCAAGAGATTTTAAGGTAACAATATCTCTTGGTTTTATATCCAAATGGAGGAGATTTAAAATTGCTTTACCAAGAAGTGCGCACTCATCTGCTTTGTTTTTGCTCACTGCAGGATTTGACGAGTTGTATGGCAAGCTCATACCTAATGCTTCTATAGCCGATGCCATAGTATTTGCAGTGTACATACCACCACAAGCACCTGCGCCCGGGCAAGCTTTCAAAATAATATTCTCAAATGTTTCCTGATTGATTTCACCACTTAATTTCTGCCCTAAAGCTTCAAATGCGGAGACAACATCAAGATTTTTTCCGGCATGACATCCAGGGGCTATGCTACCTCCATACACTATGATACCCGGTCTGTTAAGTCTGCCTAATGCCATTAATGCACCAGGCATGTTTTTGTCACAGCCTACTATAGCTACCACAGCATCGTACCATTGAGCAGAAACCACGGTTTCGATAGAGTCCGCAATAATATCTCTAGAAGGAAGCGAAAATCTCATACCTGCAGTTCCCATTGAGATGCCATCGCTCACTCCGATAGTATTGAATATAAGTCCTACAAGTCCTTCGCTGTTTATACTTTTTTTTATGTCTTTTGCTAAGTCATTGAGATGCATATTGCACGGATTACCGTCCCAGCCGGTACTTGCAATTCCAATTTGGGCCTTGAGCAAATCGTCTTTAGACAATCCAATAGCATGGAGCATTGCTTGAGCCGCTGGTTGAGAAGGATCTTGAGTAACGTGTCTACTATATTTATTCAGCATGAGATTTAAATGTTTAAAATAACTACATCCAAATTAAGGAAGGATGACTATAAGGTGACAAAGATAAAATGATTGGACGTGGATCTTAACTTAATATTTAAAAATCATTACGAAGCCCAAATCTTAGATATATGATATAAAAATCTGTTAATGAAATGATTAAGTCAGATTATGTTACAGGTCTAAATGATAGAAACTAGTTATTTTATTATATAAAAAAACAACATTAAGAATCCTTAACAACTACTAAACTATCAAATGAGCAACTCGATCGCCAACGGCTGCGCATCCCACGGCTACTATTGGTTTAAGGTCTTCTGTCAGGAATCCGTCAGCTATACAAATATCTACAGCTCTGATAATATCATCTGCTTCATCAAGATATCCGAAATCTCTTAACATCATCTCCACAGAAAGAATTGTGGCAAGAGGATTGGCAATATCTTTTCCTGCTGCTTGTGGATAGGAACCATGAATAGGCTCATATAGTGCGGACGTTTCTCCTTTGGATGCAGAAGGTAGTAAACCCATAGATCCTGAAAGTACACTAGCTTCATCTGACAAAATGTCCCCAAAAAGATTATCACATAGTACGACATCAAACCGTGATGGATTCAATATCACTTGCATGGCAGCATTGTCGATAAATAGATAATCAAGTGCTACCTCAGGATATTGAATACTGATTTCTTGGACAACAGATCTCCATAACCTTGACGTTTCAAGTACATTGGCTTTGTCTACGAGGGTTAATTTTTTTCTTCTAGTAAGTGCTTGCTGAAAAGCGAGGTGAGAAATTCTCTCCACTTCATATCTGTGGTAAATGCACAAATCTGACGAATAAGTCGCTTCTTTGACCTTTTCACCAAAATAGATACCACCTGTAAGCTCTCTATAAATGACAAAATCCACATCTTTTAAGATTTCGGGTTTAAAAACAGAAAGGTGTACTAATTGCTCGTATATCTTTACCGGACGGATGTTTGCGTATAGACCAAGCGATTTTCTCATTCGCAGTAGTCCTTGTTCGGGTCTGACTTTGGCCGATGGGTCATTATCGTACTTTGGATCACCAATAGCACCCAATAATATGGCATCTGCTTCCTGACATGCTGAAAGTGAAGCTTCGGGGAAAGGGTCGCCGGTGGCATCAATAGCACAAGCACCTATCAAGGCCTCTCTGGTTTCCCAATTATGTTGGTATTTTTTTGCTACGGCCTTTAGTACTTTTAAAGCTTGGGCAATCACTTCAGGTCCAATACCATCGCCAGGTAAAACAGTAATTTTATTTAACTTCTTCTTGTTCATTTGTAAATACTAAAGTGAAAATACTCTATTTATTTCGAAAGATTCGATATCGTCTTTGATGCTAAGTAAATAATCAATATCGTCATAACCATTGATCAAACATACTTTTTTATATGGATCAATATTGAAGGTTACGGATTGGTCATTAAACTGTAGTGTTTGTTTTTCTACATTGATTTCGAGCGTTATTTTTGGGTTACTTTCTATAGCTTTGAATATTTCGTCCAAGGTTTGTTGGCCTACTTGTAAAGGCAAAATACCGTTGTTCAAAGCATTACCACGGAAAATATCTGCAAAAAAGCTACTAATCACTACACGAAACCCATAATCTGCAAGCGCCCAAGCAGCATGTTCTCTACTTGAACCACAACCGAAATTCCTTCCGGCAACTAAGATTTTGCCGCTGTAGGTATCATTGTTTAAAACAAAATCATTGACTTTTGTACCGTCTTGTCGGTACTTCCAATCTCGGAATAAGTTTTCACCAAAACCGTCTTTGGAAACCGCTTTGAGAAACCTAGCTGGGATTATCTGATCTGTATCAACATCTTCTATAGGCATCGGGACGGCTGAACTTATTATTTTATCTAACTTTTCCATCTTTTTTTTTTAATTTAAATAGTTTCTGATATCAACGATCTCTCCATGAATAGCTGCAGCCGCTGCCATAAGTGGACTAGCCAGAATGGTTCTTGCACCGGGGCCTTGACGACCTTCAAAATTTCGATTTGAAGTTGAGACACAATATTCTCCTCCAGGTATTTTGTCTTCATTCATACCGAGACATGCACTACATCCCGGCTCTCGAAGTTCGAATCCAGCTTGTGCAAATATTTTG
>Ga0105045_10001284_pt1 | contig 20360 bp, 20 predicted proteins | sample MAT02_FD_78089 | JGI IMG/M metagenome (GOLD analysis project Ga0105045, IMG submission 78089) | Freshwater microbial communities from Lake Fryxell liftoff mats and glacier meltwater in Antarctica - MAT-02 (megahit assembly) | ecosystem: Environmental > Aquatic > Freshwater > Ice > Liftoff... | reverse complement strand
TGGCGCTGGCCTGCGACCTGCGCATCGCCAGCCGGCGTAGCCGCTTTGCCTTGACGCCAGCGCGGCTGGGCCTGGTCTACAGCGCGGCCGACACGCGGCGGCTGGTCGGTGTCGTTGGCCAGGCCCAGGCGCGGCGCATGCTGCTGTGTGCGCCGGTGCTGGACGCGGACGATGCACTGGCGGCGGGCCTGGTGCATGAAGTCGTCGCCGACGATGCCCTGGAGGCAGCGCGCGCGCGCATGCTGCAGGCGCTGGACCAGACCTCGCCGCAGGCGCGCGCTGGGCTGAAGACTGTGCTGGCACACGTCGGTGGCGATCCCCAGGCTGGTGCCGCCGCCGCGGAGCACGCCTTCGCCAAGGGCTTTGCCAGCACCGATTTCGCCGAGGGCTCGGCCGCATTCCTCGCCAAGCGCGCGCCGCGCTTTTCCCGCGAGTGAGGACCCCCTGACCATGTCCGGCTGGTCAGCCAACCCGAAAGCCTGGCGCATGCCCTGGAATCAAAAGCCCCTGCTCTCTCCCCAATTCCCTTCCGGCACGAGCCCTCTTCCATGCCCGCCTACATGATCATCGAAGCCAGCATCACCGATCGGGCGCGCTTCCGCGCCTATGCCGAAGCCAATCCACCCGTAGTGGCTCGCTATGGCGGGTGCTACATCGCCATGGGCGGCGAAGTCGAGGCGCTGGAAGGCGACCTGGGCGAGGCGAAAGTCGTGGTGTCGCGGTGGCCGGACATGGACGCCGCGCGCCGCTACTGGCGCTCGCCCGAATACGCCGCGGTGCGGCCACTGCGCGAGGGTACGGGCAGCTTCCGCGTGCTGCTGGTCGAGGGCGCGGCGAAGGAAACGCTGGCATGAGCCTCGCGTATCGCGCGCTGGCGCTGCAGACCGCCTGCCATGCGGTCAACGCGTGCAACGATGCGGCGCATGCGCGCGCGCGGATCGCAGCCGGGATCGAGCGTATTGGCACCCAGATCCGCGCCAGCAAGGCGTTCCTCGGTGCCGACCTGCGGCTGGTAGTGCTGCCGGAGTACTTCGCCACCGGCTTTCCGCAGGGCGAGACGCTGCCGGAATGGGCTGCCAAGGCCGCGTTCGCGCCCGACGGCCCGGAGTATGCACAGCTGGGGCACATCGCCCAGGAGTGTGGCGTGTTCATTGCCGGCAATGCCTACGAAGCCGACCCGGCGTTTGCGCCGCTGTATTTCCAGACCAGCTTCATCGTCGACGATGCCGGCACGGTAGTGCTGCGCTATCGCCGCCTGATTTCGCTGTACGCGCCTTCGCCGGTGGACGTGTGGGATGCTTACCTGGACCGCTACGGGCTGGACGGTGTGTTCCCGGTGGCCGACACCGTGCTTGGGCGCCTGGCCTGCATTGCCTCGGAGGAAATCCTGTACCCCGAGATCGCCCGCGCGCTGGCGCTGCGCGGTGCAGAGGTGTTCTGCCATTCCACCAGCGAGGTGGGTAGCGTCGAGCTGACCCCCAAGGACATCGGCAAGCGCGCGCGCGCGGTGGAGAACCTGGCCTTCGTGGTCTCGGCCAACAGCGCAGGCATCACCGACGCCGGGTTTCCCGCCGCTTCGACCGACGGCATGAGCAAGCTGGTTGACGACGGCGGCCGGGTGCTGGCCGCGGCCGGCTTTGGCGAGAGCATGGCGGCCAATGCCGAACTCGACGTCGATGGCCTGCGCCGGCGCCGGCTGCGGCCGGGCATGGCCCACACCCTGTCGCGGCTGCCGCAGGCAGCGATTGCTGCGGGGCTGGCGCCGTCACCGCTGGCGGCGAACTGGCTGCTGGAAGGTGGCGCAGTGCGCACGCCGCAGCGCGCCGAGTTCGCCGCGCGCCAGCGCGCGACCATCCAACAACTGCGCGAGCGCGGGGTGCTGCATGGCTGAGGCGATCACGCAAACGCTTGATGCCATTGCGCTGCGCGACCCGCGCACCGGCCGCATCGAAGGCACGCTGCAGGCGGCCGACGACCAGGCCGTGGCCGAGGCCGCTGTCGCGCTGCGCCGGGTGCAGCCGGCGTGGGCGGCGCTGCCGGTGGCGGAGCGGTGCAGGGCGCTGGCCGAATTCGCCGACGCGCTCGACGCCGATCGCCCGGCGATACTCGAGGCCCTGTGCCGCGACACCGGCCGCTGGCACGAATCGGTGATCGAGTTCGACGGCGTGCTTGGCGGGCTGCGACGCTGGGCGCGCGAGGCGCCCGCGCTGCTGGCCGAGCCGACGCCGCAGGCAACCGGACTGCCTGGAATCCAGGCGCGGCAGACCGCGGTGCCGGTGCAGCTGGTGGGCGTGATCAGCCCGTGGAACTTCCCGATGCTGCTTGGCCTGATCGATGCGGTACCCGCCCTGGCCGCCGGCTGCGCAGTGCTGGTCAAGCCCAGCGAGGTCACCCCACGTTTCGTCGCCCCGCTTGCGCGCGCGCTGGCCCAGGTGCCGGCGCTGGCCGCAGTCCTGCGATTGATCGTCGGTGCGGCCGCCACCGGGCGCGCGCTGATCGACACGGTCGACCTGGTCTGCTTCACCGGAAGCGTGCGCACCGGGCGCGGCGTCAGCGAGGCCTGCGCGCGACGCTTCATCCCGGCGTTCCTTGAGCTGGGCGGAAAGGATCCGGCACTCGTGCTGGAGGGCGCCGACGTGCCGCGCGCCGCGCGCGCGCTGGCCTGGTCGGGCTTCGTCAACGCCGGACAGTCCTGCATGTCGATCGAGCGGGTGTACGCGGTCGACGCGGTCTACGACGCCCTGGTGGAGGCAATCGCGGACCAAGCTTCGCGCCTGAGACTGGCCTGGCCCACCCCGCGCGACGGCGAGATCGGCCCGATCATCTCGGCCGCGCAGATCGAGGTGGTGCGCGCGCACCTGGAGGAGGCGCTGGCTGGCGGGGCGCGCGCGCTTGCCGGCGGCGCGCTGCGCGAGATCGATGGCGGCACCTGGTGCCCGCCGACGGTGCTGGTGGACGTGCGCGAGGACATGCGGGTGATGCGCGAGGAAACCTTTGCCGCGATCCTGCCGGTGGCGCGCGTGGCCGATGCCGAAGAGGCAATCGCCCGTGCCAACGCCGGGGATTACGGACTGTCGGCAGCGGTGTTCGCGGGCACCCTGGAACGTGCCGATGAAGTCGCGCGGCGGCTTGATTGCGGCGCGGTGAGCCTCAACGACGCCTCGCTGACCGCGCTGGTGTACACCGCGGAGAAGCAAAGCTTCAAGCACTCCGGCCTGGGCGGATCGCGCATGGGCCAGGCCTCGATCCGCCGGTTCCTGCGCCAGCGCGCGCTGCTGGCCAATACCGGGGGGGATTCACCGTGGTGGTTTGCGGGGCCGGCCTGAGGTCCCGCTGCATCGACCTGCAACGAACACGCTTTGCTTCAACTGAATCGATTCGACCTGTTCAAGTGCAGCGACCAGAAGCAACGATGGATGCACGAACTGGCCGGAGCCGGGGCCTACCGGGGCTCCGCTGGCAGGATGCTTTTCAGTCGCCGGGGCCGCGCATTAGTCCGTTTTGGAGTCATCTGTGTCGCTGTGGTATGCGGGCGACGCCGGCGTGCCGGCCGGCGCGCCTAGCAGCTGATTGATCTCGATAAAGAAGCCGTCGGGGTCGTAGACGGCGCTGAACAGCACCGGGATCTTGCCGCCATCGGGTGCGGGGTAGTCGATCCGCACCGGGCGGGTGGCGATCTCGATGTTGGGGGTGGTTTCGATTGCCTCGAAGCGTGTGTCCAGGTCCTTGGCGTTGAATACCAGGATCGGCTGCCCGGCGACCGCGCGCGCGTTGGGCTGGCGGGGCGGGTGGGCTTCGCCCAGGCGCTGCATCAGCCCGAGCGCGCCGATGAAGGTGTCGTTGGCGCGAAGCAGCACCAGGCGCAGCCCGGGGCTGGGCTTGCCATCGTCACCCTGGCCGGGGATGTGCTGGTCATAGATCACGGTCAGTCCCAGCGCGTCGCGATAAAGCGGCAGCGAGGCGTCGATGTCGCGCACGACCAGGGTGGTGCGGCGCAGGTCGACCGGGATGCGTTCGGCATCGGGTACCGGCTCGGCGTGGACCGCGAAGGCCACGGTGGCGACGCAAAACGCGATCAGCAGGCGGGTCAGGAACATGGGTGGCTCCTCGGAGTGAATGGCACGGAAAAAGGACTGCTCGATGGGACGGCAAAGCGATCCCGCCGCGCTGCGCGCCGCATGTGCGCAGACGAGCGGTGAACGCTCAGGCCATCCGCACATGGTCAACCAGCTGCGAGGGGGTGGGCAACCACAGGGCGTCGCGGTGCCCGGCGAGGTGGGTGAGCACGCGTTCGAGCTGGCCGATCCGGTGCGGCTGGCCGATCACCCACGGATGCAGGCTCAAGCTCAGCAGCCGGCCGGCCCCGAGGCGGCGCGCCTCTTCCAGCAGGAACTCGCAGGCGTCGATGCACTGGTCGGCCCATTCGCTTTCGGCATGCAGGTTCTCGCCGATGACGAAGCGGTCCTCCAGCTCCAGCGCCAGGGGCAGCGCGGTGAGCGGTCCGTGCGCAGTCTCGAAGCGGTACGGTAGCTCGTCGTTGATCCAGTCCGCGCACCAGTCCACGCCGGCCTCGCGCAGCAACTCTGGCGTGTGCGGGGACTGCGACCGCGCCGGCGACAGCCAGCCGCGCACCGGCTGGCCGCTGGCCTCGCGCAACAGGCGCAGGCTGTCCCCGACCAGTGCGGCCTCGCGATCGGGATCGATGCCGCCGTAGTGCATGCAGTCCATGTTCCAGCCGTGCCCGATCCACTCCCAGCCGGTCGCGCGCAAGGCGCCTGCAAGCGCCGGATAGCGCGCCACCAGTTCCCCGTTGACTGCCAGGCTGGCGGCCAGGTCCGCCTGCGCCATCGCGTCCAGCACGCGGTACACGCCGACCCGATTGCCGTAGTCGCGCAGGGTGTAATGGCGCAGGTCCGGGTAGGGCATGGTCATCGCCCCGTGCGGCTTGAAGCCTTCGTCGCGCGCGTCGAGTGGGAAATGCTCGAGGCTGAGGTTGATCCACAACGCCAGCGGCTTGTCGCCCGGCCACCGCTGCGGGGCTCGCTCGGCCAGCATCGACCACGCGTAGCGCTCGTGGTCCATGCCATGGCGACGGCGCGGGTCGGCAGCCGCATTCATGCGGCGGCGGCCTGCTGCGCGGCGACGAAGTCGTCGTAGTGGTGGTCCAGGAAATGCCGCGCGATCTCGCGGCCGGTGGCCTTCCACACGCGGTCATGGCCGCAGATGTAATCCATGGCATCCTCGAACGCGCGCAGCCGGTGCGGATGGCTGACCTGGTAGGCGTGCAGCGGCACGCACAGCACGGTGCCGCTGTGCTCGCCCTCGGCGTACAGGCGGTCGAATGCGTCGCGCAGCATCTGTCCATAGCGCCGAGGCTCGATGCGGTTGACCACGTAGACGATGGTGTCGTTGAGCTCGAGCGAATACGGCACCGAGACCAGGCGCCGGCCACTGCGCGTGGTGACCGGGGTGGGCTGGTCGTCGTGGAACAGGTCGCAGGTGTAGAGGCCGCCGGCCTCTGCGAACAGGTCGATGGTGTGCTCGGTATGCGACAGCGCCGGCGCCAGGTACCCGTCGCAGTGCTGCCCGGTGTGCTCGGCGATCAGGGCCATGGATTCCTCGATCATCGCCCGCTCCTGCGCTTGGTCCATGCCGTAGGCATAGCGGGTGTTGTACAGGCCGTGGCTGAAGAACTCCCAGCCGCGCTCTGCAGCCATCGCCACCACTTCCGGATGATGCACGCACATCGCGGTCGACAGCGAAACCGAGCCGCGCACATCGAGCCGGTCCAGCACCCGCATCATGCGTTGATGGCCGACGCGGTTGCCCCAGTCGCGGGTGGCGTAACCGACCACGTCCGGCACCGGCCGCGACCAGGCCTTGCGCTGCGGGTTGGGCGGCGGATCCAGTTCGTAGAACTCGATGTTGGGCGCGATCCATAGCGCGACGCGCGCGTCGCCGGGCCAGCGGATGCGCGGCCGCTGGTGCCACGGCAGGTAGGCGTAGAGGCCAGGATCCGGCTTCATCCTGCGGGCTCGCGCTGCAGCGCGGTTAGCTGCGCCTGCACTTCGGCCAGCGGCTCCACATCGGCGTACTTGAGCTGGATGTCGGCAAGGTTGGCGAAATGCGGGATCTCGTGCTTGTCGGCCACGCATTCCTCCACCACCACGGTGCGAAACCCACGCGACAGGCTGTCCACCGCGCAGGCGCGCACGCAGCCGGAGGTCGAGCCGCCGGTGATCACCAGGGTATCGATGCGGTGGAAGGTCAACAGCGAGCCAAGGTGCGTCTCGAAGAACGGGCTGGCCATGCGCTTGTGCATCACCACGTCGCCGGGCCCGATCTGCAGCCGCGGGTCCAACTGCGCGCGGTCGGCGCCATGGCGGATGTTCTGCAGCGAGTCGGGGGTATCGGTGCGCGTGCCCCAGACTCCGGCGTCCTCGCCCGAATCGAGGTAGGCCACATAGGTCCAGATCACCGGCAGCCCCAGCGCGCGGACCTGCGCCGACAGCGTATTGATCAGTTCGAGCTGGCGCGGGTCGGTCTGGTAGGCGGTCTTGAAGGTGTCCAGGTCGGTGTAGGCGCGCTGCAGGTCGATGTTGAGCAGCGCCGGGCGCGTGCCGAAACCGAAGCGGGCACGGCTCGGACTGGCCTTGACCTGCTGCCAGTACTGGCGTGCGGTGAGATCGGATGTCTGCATGATGGGCATGCTCAGGCCCCGGTGGCGCTTGGCGTGGCAAGGGTCGACACGGGCTTGGTCTCCTTGCGTATGCGGGTGGAGGCCAGGAAAGCCACGAACAGCAACCCGGTGATCAGGCCGAATGCAATCTGGTAACTGCCGAAGCGGTCGAACATGACCCCGGTCAGCCAGATACCCAGGCCACCACCAAGTGCGTCCAGTACCGTGATCGTGCCCAGGATCTTGCCCGCGGCGGTCAGGCCGAAGCTGTTGACTGCCTGCAGCTGCAGCAACGTGTAAAGCCCGCCCCAGCCCAGCCCGAACAGGGTGATCGCGATCCAGATCAGGCCCGGGTCGAGCGTGGCCAGGAACAGTGATCCACAGAACATGACCCCGATGTTGGCCAGGAACACCAGCTTCTGCGGCAGGTGGTCGGCCAGCAGGCCAAACACGAGCTTGCCGACCAGGGCGAGGCCGAACATCACCCCCAGCGCGCGCCCGGCGGTTGCCGGCGCAAAGCCCATGTCGCGCATGTGCAGGAACAGGTGGGTGGCGGCGGCCAGCATCGAGTAGAAGGTCATCATTGCCACGAACGCCAGCGCCCAGAACGTCCCCGTGCGCAGGGTCTCGCCGTAGCTCAGGTCGACCAGCGGATCGGGTACGCCGCCGCCTTGCGCGGGCGGATTGTCGGCGCCGAGCGCGCGCACGCCGAAGGCCTGCGGCGGCCGCGCCAGGAACAGTCCGATCAGCAGCGTCAGCGCCGGAGCGATCGCCAGCAGCGCGAAGGCCTGGCGCCAGCCGTACACTTCCGTCAAGTGCACGATCAGTGGCGGGAAGAACATCCCGCCCAGGCTGGTGCCGACCAGGGCAATGCCGATCGCGGTGCCGCGCTGGCGCACAAACCACTGGCTGACCAGGATCACCGCGACGTTGAGCCCGCACGCCACCAGCACCACCGCGAACACCACGTGGATCAGGTAGATGTGGAAAAGCGACTGGATCTGCCCATAGGCGAAGTAGGCTGCCGCCAGCAGCAGGCTGCCGACCACGATCAGGGGGCGCACGCCCAGGCGGTCGATGAGCACGCCGATGAACGGCGCCGCCAGGCCGGTGAACAGCAGCGTGAGCAGGTCACGGAACTTGAGCGCACCGCGCGACCAGCCAAACTCCTTTATCAGTGCCTCGTCGAAGGCGGTGATGCCGGTGAGGGTGAGGCCATTGGAGACCATCAGCAGCAACAGCGCGGCGAGGGAGACGACCCAGGGCAGCAGTTTCGATTTCATGCCAGGGCCTCGCGGCGATGACTGCGGTTTGCGCCCCCTGCCGACAGCCGGGGTACGTGCGGTTCGATGGATGACTTGCTCATGCCTGCTTGCCTGCTCCCACGATAGGGTCGACGCGATGGTCATGACGATTGACCGGCCGGGTTGTGCCACCTACACTTTGTCCGTACAAAGTCTGCCACCGTTCACCGCCGGAGGGAAGCCATGACCACGGTAGTCGTTCTGTTCAACCTCAAGCCCGGGGTCGATGCCGCCACCTATGAGGCCTGGGCCCGCAACCAGGACCTGCCGGCCGTGAACGCGCTGGCCTCGGTGGAGCGCTTCGAGATCCTGCGCGCCGCCGGCCTGCTGGTCGGCGAGGGGACCCCCCCATACCAGTACGTCGAACTGATCCGCGTACGCGACATGCAGGGCTTCGGCCAGGACGTGGCCAGCGAGGCGGTGCAGCGGGTGGCCGCCGAGTTCGCGCACTACGCCGATGCGCCGGTGTTCATCCTGACCGAGGCGCTGTGAGCGCAACTGTGGCCATCAAGCCCGGCTTCCCGGACCTGGCCGGCAAGGTGGCGCTGGTCACTGGCGCCGGCCGCAGCGGCGGACTGGGCGAGGCCATCGCGCGGCGGCTGGCGGCAGAAGGCTGCCACGTGGTGGTCACCGACATCGGCCGCCCCCGCGGCGCGGAAATGCCTGCCTCGGCCATCGGCAGCGACGACGACACGGGCCAGGTGGCCGCCGCGATCCGCGCCGCCGGCGGGCGCTGCGAGACCCTGGCGCTGGATGTGCTGGAGGAAGACCAGGTGCGCGCCGCTGTCGACACTGCGGTAGAGCGCTGCGGCGGCCTGGACATCCTGGTCAACAACGCCGGCATCGGCTACCTGATGAAGCCGATCGTGGAGATGGCTGCGGCCGAGTGGGACGCAGTGCTCGGCGTCAACCTGCGCGGGGCGTTCCTGTGCACCAGGTACGCGGCCGAACGCATGATTGCCCAGGGTCGCGGCGGGCGGATCGTCAACATTGCCTCGCAGGCGGCCAAATCCGGATTTCCCTTTGCCAGCGCCTACTGCAGCTCCAAGCACGGCCTGGTCGGGCTGACCCGGGTGGCCGCGATCGAGCTTGGTGAGCACGCCATCACCGTCAACGCGATCTGCCCCAACCATGTCACCACCGGCCTGGGCGCCTGGCAGAACGAGTTCTTCTCCAAGGCCCTGGGCATGAGCCTGGAGCAGTACCTGGCAGCGATGCGCGGGCGCATTCCCCTTGGCCGTCCCGGCCTGCCCGAGGACACCGCCAACGCGTGCGCCTGGCTGTGCTCGCAGCAGGCGCGCTATGTCACCGGCGAGGCGATCAACGTCTCCGGTGGCGAGGAGATGCACTAGTGCCTGACTTAACTCCCGCCCCGGCCGGTTACCGTTGGCCCGATGGCGCGCGCCTGGCGCTGTCGATCGTGGTCAATGTCGAGGAAGGGTCCGAGTACTCGGTGGGCGAGGGCGACCGGATCACCGAGCCGGTCGATGAGCTCGGCGTGAGCCTGAAGCAGCCGTTACGCAACTACGGCAACGAGTCCAATTACCGCTACGGCCTGCGCGAGGGCCATGCGCGGGTTGCGCGCGCGCTGGATGAGCACGGAGTGGCCGCCACTTACACTGCCGCGGCATTGTCGCTGGAGCGCGCTCCGGACATCGCTGACTACATCCGCGCGCGCGGGCACGAGCCCTGTTGCCATGGCTGGCGCTGGGTGCACCAGTTCCGCCTTGACGAAGATGCCGAGCGCGCGTTCATCGAGCGCGGCCTGGACAGCATCGAGCGCAGCACCGGCACCCGCCCGGTCGGCTGGCTGTCGCGATACCTGCACACCGCGTCCACGCGGCGGTTGCTGCAGGCCGCCGGCTGCCTGTACCACATGGATGACTATTCGGCCGATGCGCCCTTCTGGGGCGAGGTGGACGGGTCCGACCGGCCGATGGTGATCGTGCCCTACCAGCTCGATACCAATGACATGAAGCTGTGGCTGGCGCCGGGCTACCTGCCCTCGCAGTGGCTGGAATATGCCATCGACACATTCGACCGCCTGCATGTCGAGGGCGCGGAGCGGCCGGTGATGATGAGCCTGGGCCTGCACTTGCGCATCATTGGTCGGCCCGGGCGCATCGGCGCGCTGGAGCGCTTTTTGCAGCATGCGCGCTCGCGGCCGGGGGTGTGGTTTGCGCGGCGGCGCGAGATCGCGGCGCACTTTGCCGCACAGGTTCCGGCGCCGTGAGCGCCGCCGCCAGGGTTGCGCGCCCGGCCAAGCCGCCGCGGCGCTGCCTGCTGTTCGTGCCGGGGTCGCGTCCGGAACGCTTCGCCAAGGCAGTGGCCGCCGACCCCGACCAGGTCTGCATCGACCTGGAGGATGCGGTCGGTCCCGACGACAAGGATCGCGCCCGCGCCGCCGCGCTGGACTGGCTGTCCGCCGCGCCGCAGGCGCGCAGCGAACTTGGGCTGCGCATCAACCCGCCATCCGGCCAGCACGGCCGGCGCGACCTGCAGGCGCTGGCCGAGGCCGGCTTCACCCCCGCGTTCGTGATGCTGCCCAAGGTCGAGCAGCCCCAGACCCTGGTCGAGGTCGCTGCCGCGCTGGCGGGACGGGGCACCCGGCTGATCGCGCAGATCGAATCGCCGCGTGGGCTGCTGGATGCTCGCGCGATTGCGGCGGCGCATCCCGGCGCGGCCGACGCGGCGGGGCAGCGCACCGCTCCGTGGCTGTCGGCGCTGATGTTCGGCGGCTTCGACTACGCAGTGGCGCTGCGCGGCGCCGCCGGCTGGGACAGCTTCCTGCTGCCGCGTAGCCAGCTGGCCTGCGTGGCCGCCGATGCCGGGCTGGATTTCATCGACGCACCGTACCTGGACTTCCGCGATCACCAGGGACTGGCAAGCGAAACCGGGCGCGTGATCGCGCTTGGCGCCACCGCCAAGGCAGCGATCCATCCCGACCAGGTGGCGGTGATCCAGCGCTGCTTCCTGCCCAGCGCCATGGAGCGGGACTGGGCACAGCGCGTGGTCGCGGCGCTCGAGGCCGCCGCCGGCGCCGCGGTGCAGATCGACGGCAAGCTGATCGACCGCCCGGTCGCATTGGCGGCCGAGCGCACCCTGGCACTGGCCACGCTGGGCCTGCGCTGAACTCCCTTTCACCACGCACTGAAACCCCTGGCAGAGGCAACCCATGGTCCAGACCGCCCACCCCATCGGCCCGCAGCGCACCCGCGAGCGTTTCGGACGTTACTTCGAGGACTTCCAGGTCGGGGAGATCTACGAGCATCGTCCTGGCCGCACCATCAGCGAGACCGACAACACCTGGTTCACCCTGCTGACCATGAATACCCACCCGATGCATTTCGACGCCGAGTACGCCAAGGGATCGGAGTTCGGCCGCTGCATCGTGTGTTCGCCGTTCACCGTGGCGCTGATGGTCGGCATGAGCGTCACCGACGTCAGCCAGAAGGCGATCGCCAACCTTGGCTGGACCGATATCAAGCTCACCCACCCCCTGTACGCCGGGGACACCCTGTACGCCGAGAGCGAAGTGCTGGACAAGCGCGAGTCGAAGTCGCGCCCCGGCGCCGGCATCGTCACCGTGCGCACCGACGGCTACAACCAGGACCGCAAGCAGGTGTGCACCTTCAACCGCACCATGCTGATCGCCCGGCGCGGCCACTGCGTCGAGGACGCGGTGGGGTATTGACCCTGGTGCCGACCCCATCACTTCATCCAGCGCAGCAACCCAAGCCATGAACCCAGACCCCACCACATCCACCTGGACCCCCGAAGACGAGCAAACCCTGCTCGACACCATCGATGCCTGGGTCGAGAAATCGGTGCGCCCGATCGCGCACCAGCACGACCAGGAAGACGCCTATCCGCATGCCCTGGTCGAGGAGATGAAATCGCTCGGCCTGTTCGGCGCCACCATTTCCCAGGAATACGGCGGCCTCGGCCTGCCCGCGGCGACCTACGCCAGGATCGTGACCCGCGTGGCCTCGGTCTGGATGGCGCCCACCGGCATCTTCAATTCCCACCTGATCATGGCCGCAGGGATCGAACGCTGCGGCACCGAGGCGCAGAAGCGCCGCTACCTGCCGCGCATGGCCACCGGCGAACTGCGCGGCGGCCTTGGCCTGACCGAACCCAATGCCGGCACCGACCTGCAGGCGATCCGCACCGTCGCCCGTCGTGATGGCGACGGCTACCTGATCAACGGCGCCAAGACCTGGATCACCAACGCCATGTATGGCGGCGCGATCCTGCTGCTGGTCAAGACCGATCCGGATGCGCAGCCTCGGCACAAGGGCATGAGCATGTTCATCGCCGAGAAGGGCGAGGGGTTCGTGGTCACCAAGAAGATGAAGAAGCTCGGCTACCGCGCCATCGATACCTGCGAGCTGGTGTTCCAGGATTACCGCGTGCCGGCCGACTGCCTGCTTGGTGGCGAGGAGGGACGCGGCTTCCAGCATGCGGTCGGCGGCCTGGAGCTGGGCCGGATCAACATCGCCGCGCGCGGCGCCGGCATCGCACAGGGCGCGCTGGCCCACGCGGTGCGTTACGCCCAGGAACGCAAGACCTTCGGCAAGCCGATCTGCGAACACCAGGCGATCCAGCTGAAGCTGGGCGAGATGGCCGCGAGGGTGGAGGCCTCCAAACTGCTGGTCGACAGCGCCGCCCGCGCCTACGACACCGGCAGGCGCTGCGACATGGAGGCCGGCATGGCCAAGTTCTTCGCCACCGAGGCCGGGGTGTTCTGCGCCGAGCAGGCGATGCGCATCTTTGGCGGCTACAGCTATTCCACCGAGTACGAGATCGAACGCTACTACCGGGACGCCATGCTGATGTGCATCGGCGAAGGCACCAACGAGATGCAGCGCATCATCATCGCCAAGCAGCTCGTGGAGCGGAACCGGATCTGAGCGCCGTGGCCGCCGCCGCCGACCCCGCCGTCGCTCCCGAGCCGCTGCCGCTCGCGGGCGTGCGCATCCTGAGCTTCGAGCAGTACGGCGCCGGCCCGTACGGCTCGATGTTCCTGGCCGATCTCGGCGCGGACGTGGTCAAGGCAGAGCACCCGCGCAGCGGTGACGTCTCGCGTGGCACCGGCCCGCATCTGCTCGGCGCGGGCGACAGCCAGTTCTTCCAGACCTTCAACCTCAACAAGCGCTCGCTTACCCTGGACCTGAAGCACCCGCGCGGGCGCGAGGTGCTGCATCGGCTGCTGCCACGCTTCGATGCGGTGATGAACAATCTGCGCGGCGACCAGCCGGCGCGCCTGGGCCTGGACTATCACGCACTGGGCGCGGTGCAGCCGGCGATCGTCTGCGCGCACCTGTCGGCCTACGGCCGCGACAACGACCGCGCCGCCTGGCCCGGTTACGACTACCTGATGCAGGCGGAGGCCGGGTTCATGCACCTGACCGGCGAGCCGGACGGGCCGCCGGCGCGCTTCGGCCTGTCAATGGTCGACTACATGAGCGGCAGCGTCACCGCCACAGCGCTGCTGGCCGCGCTGGTCGGGGCCATGAAGACTGGCCGCGGCCGCGACGTCGACGTCAGCCTGTTCGACGTGGCCGTGCACCAGCTCAGCTACCCTGCCACCTGGTACCTCAACACCGGCGAAGTCACCGCGCGTCTTCCGCGCTCGGCGCACCCGGGCACCGTGCCCTGCCAGCTGTACCGGACCGGAGACGGCTGGGTGATGCTGATGTGCATGCTGGAGAAGTTCTGGGTCGCGTTGCTGGATGGCATTGGACGGCCGGAGCTGGCCAGCGATCCGCGCTTCGTGGACGTGGCCGCGCGCAGGGCGCACCGCGATGCGCTGACCGAGGTGCTGGACGACGCCCTGTCCACGCGTACCACCGCGCAGTGGATGCAGCGCTTCGCTGGACGCATCCCGATCGCGCCGGTGTGCGACCTGCCCCAGGCGCTGGACAACCCGTTCCTGCGCCAGGTCGAGCTGTTGCAGGAGGTCGAGCACCCCCATGGCACGCAGCGGATGCTGCGTTCACCGATCCGCCTGGACGGCCGGCGCCTGTCCGGGCGCGCGTGCCCGCCGCTGGGCGCGGACACCGAGGCGGTCCTGGCCGACGCGGGCTTCGACAGTGGCGAGATCGCGGGGCTGCGCGCGGAGGGCGCGGTGTGAAGCTGGAAGGGTTGAAGGTGCTCGACCTGTCGCTGTTCCTGCCGGGGCCGCACCTGACCATGATGATGGCCGACCACGGTGCGCAAGTGATCAAGATCGAGCCGCCTGGCGGCGAACCGGTGCGCGCGATCGGGCTGCAGCAGGCGGGCTACTCGACCTGGTTCCGCAATACCCACCGCGGCAAGCGCTGTGCCATCCTCGACCTCAAGGACCCTGGGCACCATGCCGCGCTGCTGCGCCTGGCCGAGGAGGCCGATGTCCTGGTCGAAGCCTTCCGACCCGGGGTTGCCGCGCGACTGGGCATCGATTATCCACGCCTGTCCGCGCGCAATCCGCGACTGGTCTATTGCGCGCTCAGCGCCTTCGGCCAGAGCGGCCCCAAGGCCGGCCGGCCGGCCCATGACCTGGCGATCCAGGCCGATGCCGGCGTGGTTTCCCTCAATCTGGCCACGGACGGACAGCCGGCGATGCCAGCGATACCGGTGGCCGACATGGCCGGCTCGCTGATGGGGCTGTCGGGCATCCTGATGGCGCTGTACCGGCGCGCGCACACGGGCCGGGGCGACTACCTGGACCTTTCGCTGCAGGACGCGCTACTGGCCTGGCTGCCGAACGTGGTCGGGCCGCCGTTCGCCCAGGGCCGCGATCCGGTGGTCAAGGACGAGCGCAGCTGGGGCGGCAATGCCATGTATGGGTTGTACCGCTGCGCTGACGGCCGATGGCTGGCGCTGGGCGGCGCCGAACCCAAGTTCGCCGACACCCTGTTCGCCGCGCTGGGCCGCCCGGCGCTCGCAGCCCTGTGCCGCCAGCCGCCCGGGCCCGGACAGGAACCGGCACGTATCTTCCTGCGCGAGACCTTTGCCAGCGCGCCGCTGGCGCACTGGTGCGACCTGCTCGCACCGCTGGACCTGTGCTGGGCGCCGGTGCGCACCCTGACCGAGGCGCTGGCCGAGCCGCACGTCGCCGAGCGCGGCATGGTCGTGCGCGATTCCCATGGCGCCTCGCATCTCGGCATCCCGATCCGCTTCGCCGCCGAACCCGGTCGCCTGGACCCGCACCTGGACCTGCCGGGGGCATGCACGCAACGCCTGCTTGCCGGTGCGGGGTTCGACGAGCTCACGGGGTCTTGACAGCGCGCAGGGCCTGTCGACCCGACCATGCCCGCACGCTTCGGGCATCCACCCGGTCCGGCAACCGCCGCTCAGGCGCCCGGCAGTAATTCGCCGGCAAAGCTGGGGCCGGCGATCTTGCGCCAGTCGCCGGGCACGCGCTGCTCGTCGATCAGGGTGCGCTGCACGATGCGCCCGCTGCGGTACCAGTGCCAGATGCGGTGGCGGTACTGGCTGCAGTCGGAAATCTGGATCATCTCGTACAGGTACAGGTCGGGCTCACCCTTGCGGATCCAGTGCAGCATGACGGTGCGGTGGAAATCGTCGAGTGCGCTCTCTGCGGCCCAGCCAGTGATCAGCTCGTTGTCGAAGGTCAGGCGCCCGTACTGATAACTGGCGGGGAACTCGCGCACTTCGGTACGCCCATCGGCCCAGGAGTAGTGGTTGGTTTGCTGGTAGGGATGGGGGCCGTCGTCGGTAAAGCGGCAGACCAGGCGCGAGCGGTGCTCGTCGGTCTTGTCTCCGGCCGGGTCGTAGTAGCGGTACCAGCCGTCCCAGATACCTTCGTGGCGGGCGAGCAGGGGCAGGTGGCGGCGCAGGTCGGTCATGGTGGCTCTCGCGGTTGCAGTGGAGGGTTGGCGCAAGGTTGCCCGGGCCCGTGCGTGGCGGCCGGGCGGCTCATTCAGCTGTGGCGCAGTTCGTCCATCACCGCCTGCATCGGCAGGTCGGCGTCCTGGTCGCGGCCGCCCTGTTCCGGGCCGCCCTGGTGCACGATGCGCAGCACCCGGGCGATGTATTCCTGCATCCAGCGGCCGCGCGCGGCCTCGGCTTCGGGGCCGGGTACGAATGCGTCGAGTTCGGCGCGGCTCACCAGCCCGCGCGCATCGAGCATCCGTTCCAGTGCGTCCAGGCGCTGCCGGGTAACCGCGTGCTCCATCGCGATCGCCATCGCGATCGCCAGTACCCGCTCGACGTCAGGGTCGTCGAAGAAATACGGGCGCTTGCCCTTGGCCCGCGCGTTGGCCAGCGCGATCGGATCGATGTCTTCTGGACTCGGCAGGTCGGAACTCATGCCCAGGCTCCGAACGCAGTCCACAGCGGCGCGCGGCCGTAGTCTTCGCGGGTGTCGTCGGCGTGCGGGAACAGCGCATCGTCGACCACGCCCTGCAGCTTCACCTCGAAGTAGCGTGCCGGATCGAAGCCGGCGCGGGTCATCATGCCCTTCAGGTCGTAGTCGTGCATCACGCTCCAGAACGGCTCGTTGTTGTTGTAGGCGTCCCAGTCGCGGATGCACTGTTCGTAGGGATCCATACCCTGGTACTGCGGCTGCTCCAGGTGGACGGTCAGGCCACCAGGCGCGAGCATTCGACGGATTTCGGCCAGCATCCGCGGCATCGCCCTGGCCGAGGTTTCATGCCAGAACATACTGGTCATGATCAGGTCGAAATGGGCTTGCGGGTAGTCGAGCCGCTCGCCATCGGCCTGGCGAAACAGCACGTTGCGCACGTCCAGGGACGCGGCGCGTGCGTGCGCGTAGCGCAGCATCGGCGCGGCGACGTCCACTGCGACCACCTCGGCATCGGCGAACGCCTGCGCCAGCGGCAGGGTGTTGTGGCCGACGCTGCAGCCGATGTCGAGGATGCGCCGCGGCTTGAACTGCGGATGCACCTGCCCGAGCCAGCGAGCCAGCGCGCGCCCGCCGCCATCGCTGTAGCGGCCCAGCATGCCGCCGGTGGTGGCGAAGATGCCGCAGTCATAATTGGCAGCGGCCAGCACATCGTCGGACACCACTTCGGTGTGGTACCCACCGGGCATGCAGTGGATGTCCACCGCGCTGGCGTAACGGGGCACTTCGACGTCCGGGTCGAGTTGCAGGCGCGGCGAGCCGGCATTGAGTGCCTGCGCGCGCGCGACCAGCGCGGCAAGCTGCCGCAGCACCAGTCCCCGCCCGGCCTGCTGGCGCATCTCCATCGTGCTGCGGCGCAGCGCGCTCCACAGCTGATAGGTCGGGTCCCCCGACAGGGCGCGGCGCACTTCGTGTCGATTCCCGGGTGGGCGGCCGTGGTCGCGCTCGAACTCGGGCAGCACGCGGCCGACGTAGGCCTCACGCACCCGTGGCAGCACCTGCCCGGCCAGGAAACCGTTGAGGTTGGCCAGGAAATCGAAGCGGGCGTCGTCGTCGCTCCCGGACCCGGGAAACAAGGCATGGCGGCCGACGTGGCACCAGGATGGCGGGGGTGGGGCGGCAGGCATCGCGGTCTCCTGGGGGGGCGGGGCCCGCACTGGGCGCAAGCAGCTTGTTCCGGCAGCTGCTCCGCCACGGTGCTCTGGCGGCCGGCCGATAACAGGCGGTTATTGCAAAACCTAGCATATTGATATATCCATAGGTCAATTGTAAGATTGTCCGTACAAACTTTCGAGGAGAGCGCGCGTGATGGCCAGATCAGTCAAGACCCTGCTGTTGGCTCTGCTGCTGGGGACCGGCCTGGCGGCCGCGCCCGCGCGGGCGCTGGACCTTTCCGATCCGGACCAGAGCCTGGCCGCATTCATCAAGATGCGCTGCAGCCTGGCCAGCGAGGACGTGGTGACCTGGTGGAAGGGCACCATCTTCGCGCATTTGCCGGCCGCCGCCCCACGCGCGATCCTCGGATTCGAGGGGTTCAACGTGTGCCGCGCGGAAAAGCTGGATGACGGCTCCTACAGGTTCCTGTCACGCGAGTTGTCGTTCTACCGCGACCTCAAGACCGGGCAGATCCTGGAGCGCTGGGACAACCCGCTCAACGAGCAGTCGGTGGACGTGCTCCAGGTCGCCAACGACCCGGTCAACCACATCATGGGCGCGCCCGGGCGGCGCATGGCATTCCCGATCGACCGCCAAGGCGAGGACCTGCTGCTCACCTTCAACGTTCCCCTGAGCTATCCAAACCCGCTTCCGCCCGGCGACTGGCCGGAAGAATCCAGTGGCGAGACCTACACCGGCTCCGAACACTTCCTGTTCTTCGCCAAGGCCGGGGAAGTCGACGATCCCGGAGTCGACAACGCCCACATCACCCTCGGCTGGACCCGGGTAGGCCCATGGCTGCCGTGGATGAGGATGGGCCAGCGGCCGGGGAATCTGCTGTATATCGCCCACGGCGCCAAGCTGGGCGGCATCGCCGACCTGCCGCAGGACATGCAGGACGAAGTCCGTGAACGCTATCCGGAATACGCCACCGCGCCCAAGCAATGGACCCAGCCGAACGAAACCAGCTGGACCTACTACCGCAAGCGGATGGAGCAGCAGCGCAAGGAAGAATGACGTACACCCGGCTGGGTACCACGCTGCTTGCCCCGGAACCAGGGCCAGGCGCAGCGCCCGCCCGCCGGCATGAACTGCGCAACACGGGTGTCGCCGCATTGCCGCACGGCGTCGACAGCGGGGGTGGGACCGTCAGGCCCACTGTGTGTCGGCGATCATTTGCTCACTGGGGAGGTCCATTGTCCATGAAGATTCAGCCACGTCCCGCAATTCTCGCCGTAGCGCTCGCGTCCGCGATCGCCATGCAGGCAGCCCATGCCCAGCAGCAGGCAGTCGACCCACCGCCAGGCGGAACTGTGGAAACTCCGGATGCGCGATTGCTGGACACGATCATCGTCACCGCGCGCAAGCGCGAGGAAGCGCTGCAGGACGTGCCGGTTTCCGTAACGGTGTTCTCCGACGAGGGTCTTGCAGAACGCGGCGTGGTCGACGTCAACTCGCTGGCCGAGTTCACGCCGGGCCTGAGTTTTTCGCAGGCGTTCGGCCGCTTTTCCGACCGCCCGGTGATCCGGGGCCAGGGCAACGTGCTGGCCAACGTCCTGTTCGGCGTCGAATCCGGCACCGCCTACTTCATCGACGGCGTCTACTACAACGGCGACATCCAGGGCATCGACTTCGATTCGCTGCAGCGGGTGGAGGTGATCAAGGGCCCGCAAAGCGCTCTCTACGGCCGCAACACCTATGCCGGTGCGATCAACTTCATCACCCGCGAGCCGGGCACCGACCACTGGGGCGGCTCTGCCAGGGTCACGCTCGGGCAGCGCGGCGAGCAGCGGGTGTCAGCCTCGATCGATGGCCCCCTGCTGGGTGACCGCTTGACCGCGCGGCTCGGCGCGAGCTTCAACAACTATGATGGCGAGTACACCAACCGGGCGACCGGCAGGGTCATCGGACAGGAGGGCGACGAGACGGTCAATCTCACCCTGATGGCGCGGCCGGCGGACAGCTGGCTGATGCGGGTGTTTGCCATGCATCGCCAGCAGGAAGACGGCACCCCCCCACTGTTCCTGTGGGGCGCAGACCGCAACAATTGCGCGCCGGGTTTCCGCTCCATCGGTTATCGCGCCGGCAGCATTCCCACTCGTGGCGGCTATCCCAGCCAGGACAACCGCAACCAGTTCTACTGCGGCAAGATCCCGGCCAGCCCGGAACTGCTCTGGCTCAACACCGACGCAATCGGGCCAACCGCTCGCTTCCCCAACAACGGTTTCGCCGACGGCACCGCATTCGATGGCTTCGAGCTGCGCGAAACCTTCGTCAGCTTGCTGTCGGAGCATTACCTCGGTGACTGGATCGTTGATGTTCAGGGCGGCTATCGCGCCAACTCCGAGTTCTTCGGAACCGATAGCGATCATTCCGAGGCGTTTCTGCTGTTCGGCCCCCCGGGGGTCGCCGAGCCACTGTTCGCCAACACCAACCGCAAGGATCGCCGCGAATGGTCCGGCGAGGCCAAGGTCCAGTCGCCCACTGATCGACCGCTGCAGGCCGTCGCGGGCGTCTATTACTACCAGATCGAGGCGATCGAGCGTGACCTGACTTTCGCCGCTCCGCGCCAGGGTATTCCGACGGGCAACACCACCGGCATCCTCAACAAGGCGGTCTACGGCGGCCTCCGGTACGAGTTCGATCCGCGCTGGAGCGCCGGCCTGGAAGTGCGCTATTCGGAGGAGCGCAAGTACCGCGAGGAAATCAACGCCAGCGGTTTGGCGACCCTGGAGCAGCGCGGCGACTTCAGTGCCACCACGCCGCGGCTTACCGTCGATTACAAGGCCTCAGAAGGATTGTTGCTGTACGGAGTCTTTGCCCAGGGCGTGCGCCCGGGTGGCCTGAACGG
>Ga0105045_10001281_pt1 | contig 20372 bp, 21 predicted proteins | sample MAT02_FD_78089 | JGI IMG/M metagenome (GOLD analysis project Ga0105045, IMG submission 78089) | Freshwater microbial communities from Lake Fryxell liftoff mats and glacier meltwater in Antarctica - MAT-02 (megahit assembly) | ecosystem: Environmental > Aquatic > Freshwater > Ice > Liftoff... | reverse complement strand
CGCTTCCCAGTCCGGCGCGGTGGATGTGTTCCTCTAGGTATACAGCATGGTCGCCGGGTTGACACCGGGCAAAACTCCCTGTTCATCCACCTGTCATCTTCGGCTGTTCATCTACCTGTCATCTTCGGATCGTGTTCCCGTCGGCGGTCCGGCCCCGCAGATGAGAACCCGACCGCAATGGGAGCGGGTAGCGTCTCGGCGGTGCGTGCCTACCTCATCGTGATGGCCGTCGCCGTGGCGGCCACCGCAGTTGCGGTGCCGCCCCTGCGAACGCTGTCACGCCGGGCCGGAGCACTCGCCCAGCCGGGTGACCGGACGGTGCACGCCACCCCGACACCCATCCTGGGCGGCGCAGCACTGCTGTTCGGCCTTCTCGTCGCGCTCGGGGTCGCGTCGCAGATGGCCGAGTTCGAGCCGGTGTTCGACTCGCCCGCCAACGTCGCGGGCGTGGTCGCCGCGGCGTTCGTGATCTGGCTGACCGGGCTGATCGACGACCTCCGTGACGTGTCGGCCCCGGCGAAGCTCGCCGGCATGGTGTTGTCGGGGTCGATCCTCACGTTGGTCGGGCTGACGATCATCTACTTCCGGGTTCCCTTCCTCGGCTTCACCGTGCTCCCGCCCGACATGTCGGCGCTGATCACCGTGCTGTGGGTGGTCGGAATGGCCAATGCGGTCAACCTGATCGACGGGTTGGACGGTCTCGCTGCGGGGATCGTGGCGATCGGTGCAGGCTCGTTCTTCCTGTACGGCTGGCGACTGCTCGATGTCGGGGTGATCGACCCGGCGAACGTGGGGCCTCTGCTCGCCGTGGTCACCGCCGGTATCTGCATCGGGTTCCTGCCCTTCAACTTCAACCCGGCGAGCATCTTCATGGGCGACTCCGGTGCGCTGTTGCTCGGGCTGCTGCTCGCTGCGTCGACGGTGGCGGTGGGAGGACAGTCCGACGATCCGTTCTCGGGTCAGTCGTGGTTCTTCTTCGCACCGCTGGTCATCCCGCTGTTCATCCTGGGGGTACCGCTGATCGACCTGATCTTCGCGGTCGTGCGTCGGGCACGTCGTCGCAGCGGGGTGGCGACCGCGGACAAGGAGCACCTGCACCACCGGTTGATGGACCTCGGCCACGGGCACCGCCGCACCGTGGTGATCCTGTGGGCATGGACCGCGGTGCTGTCGGGGTTCGTGCTCGTGCCAGCCTTCACCAGCCGCGGCAACGGCATCGTCCCGATCGGGCTGGCAGCGCTGGCGTTGTTGTTGTTCACCCTGCTGGCGCCGCGTCTGCGACGCAGCGAGCCCGCCGCGACGGAGTCAGCAGGCCAGCGGTTGGACGACTCGGACGGCTCGGACGGCTCAGCTGGCTCTGACGGTGTCGGTATCGGTGCCGGAGCGGACGAGGGAGCCGGGTAGTTCACCGGTCGAGACGCCGTTGCGGACGGTCTCGACACCGCTGACCCACACGCTGCGAACGCCGATCGACCCGGCGTAGAGCCGGCTCGTGCCGCCTGGCAGGTCGTCCGACATGGACAGCAGTTCGGAATCGATCGTCTCCGGGTCGAACAGCACCAGGTCGGCATGTGCCCCCTCGGCGATGGTCCCGCGGTCGCGCAGGCCGAACAGCTCCGCAGGCACCTGGGTGAGCATCTGCACCGCCCGTTCGATCGTGGCCAGGCGGCGGCCGCGCAGGCAGTCCGCGATGAAACGGGTGGTGTAGTTGGCGCCCTGCATGCGGTCCAGGTGTGCGCCCGCATCGGACCCGCCGAGCATCACCGAGGGGTGTTCCCATGCCTGCCGACGCAGTTCCCAGGACTCGGGATCGGCATCGGTGGCTCCCGGCCACAGCACCGTGCGCAGGTCGTCCGCCAGGACGATGTCGAGCAGCGTGTCGAAGGGCTCGTGGCCGCGCTCGGCCGCGATGTCGTCCACGCGTCGACCGGTCAGCCCGGCATTGTCGTCGCTGAAGGTGTCGCCGATGACGTAGGTGTCCCAGCCGGTCAGACGGGCGAACACCCCCGTCTCGGGGGAGGCCGCACGTTCCTGCATGAAGCGTCGGGTCCCGGGGTCGCGCAGGCGTTCCATGCGCTCCTCGAGGGGCAACCCGAGGATCGGGCCCCAGTCCGGCATCATGTTGAGCGCGCAGTAGGTCAGGAAGCTCATGTTCATCCCGACGATCACCGGCATCGTCAGTGCCACCACCTTCGCCCCGGCCTCGGCGCAGCGGTCCATCGCCGCGAGCTGGTTGCGGTAGCGCTCGGGTGCGTGTGAGTCGATCGTGAGCACGTTCCAGTTGAGCGGTCGGTCCGCCGCGGTCGAGAACTTGATCATGAAGTCGACCTCGGAGTCCTCGAAGCCGTCGAGGCATCCGTCCGACGCGAACTCGAGGGTGGTGCCCGGATGCTCCGAGACGACAGCCGCCAGCTGCAGCAGTTCATCCTCGCTCGCCCAACGCGACGCGACGGGCTTGCCGTCACCGTCGGAGTGGGTGCGGGCGAGGGTGGTAGAGAACCCCAGCCCGCCGGAGCGGATGCCCTCGGCGAGCAGCCGGCGCATCTCGTCGATCTCGTCCTGGGTGGCTTCACGCTCGACGGCGTCGGGTCCCATCACCCGACGCCTGAGTGCACAGTGCCCCACGAGGAATCCGGCGTTGATGCCGAGACGCCCGTCGAGCCGGTCGAGGTACTCGGGGAAGGAGGTCCAGTCCCACTCGATGCCGTTCTCGAGCGCCGCGAGCGGCATGCCCTCGACCTTGGCCATCATCCGACGCGTGTAGTCACCGTCGCCGGGTGTCAGCGGCGCGAGTGTGAATCCGCAGTTTCCGGCGATGACGGTGGTGACCCCGTGCAGGTTGGACGGCGAACCGGTCGGATCCCAGAAGAACTGTGCGTCGTAGTGGGTGTGGGGGTCGACGAACCCGGGACTGAGCATGAGTCCGGTGCCGTCCACCTCGGTGGCGGCCGCGGGTACGGAGTCGGACCCGGCGTCCGCGATCACCGCGACCCGGCCGTCGCGGATCCCGACGTCGCCCACACGGGCAGGTCCGCCGGTGCCGTCGATGATCGTCGCGTTGCGGATGGCCAGGTCCATGGTGCGTCCTTCGGTGGGGTTCGGTCCGGGGGCGGTATGCCCATCCGGGAGGGTGTCGGGGCGCGGCGCTCGGGGCTTGCCGCTCCGTCATCTGACACTCTGTCAGATCTTCGCCGTTCCGTCCGCAACACGACCGCGCACGCTCCTGCGACGTGCTAGAAACACGATCTGACGCCGCGTCAGATCGGCGTCGTTACGTTCACTGCGACACATTCGTGTGGTCGCAGTGACAGACAGGGGGAAGTTGTGAAGCGAACTCTGGCAATCCTCGTGTGCGCGGTTGCGCTCGTGGCCACGGCCTGCGGGGCATCGGGCGATGACGAGGTCACCGAGAACGAAGGCGAGACCACGACCACCGTGGCGGCCGGCGACGATGCGTCGTTCGGTGACCTGCCCTCGCCATGCGGTGACGGTGATGCAACGGTAGCCGAGGGCGAGGGCCCTGCGACCGACAAGCTCCTGCTCGGCGTGGCCAACGACCGCAGCGCCGACATCCGCCCGGGCCTGAACAAGGAGTTCTGGGACACGGCGCTCGCCTACGAGAAGTGGTGCAACGAGCAGGGCGGCATCCAGGGCCTGCCGATCGAGCTGGTCGACCTGGACGGCCAGGTCACCAACGTCGAGGCCGCGATGACCAAGGCGTGCACCGAGGTGTTCGCGATGGTCGGTGGCGGCTACGCCCAGGACCAGCTGGAGTTCTCCGGCAAGGACGGCTCGGACTTCCACAAGTGCGGGCTCATCGACATCCCGGCGTTCGCCGTCTCGATCGAGAAGAGCCTGTCCAACGGCAAGATCGAGCCGCTGCCGAACCCCGCGAACAAGCAGTCCACCCAGTGGGTGACCGACTTCAAGGCGCAGTACCCCGAGGAGTCCGAGAAGATGGTGGTCGTCTATGGCGAGCTGCCGTCGATGCTGACCGTGAAGGCGCAGTTCGACGCAGCGGCCGAGTCCGAGGGCATCACGCTGGGCGACCCGATCTCGTACCCCATCATCGGTGCCGACGACTGGGGCCCGTACGCGGATCTGGTCATCGACTCCGGGGCGATGTCGTTGTACTGGATCGGCGAGCCGTCCAACGCGGCGAACTTGAGCCAGAAGCTCAACGAGAAGGGCTGGGGCGGCGTGGTGCTGCACCAGACCAACACCTACGACGACGTGCTGTTCTCCTTCGGCGACGAAGGTGTCGACGGCTCGGTCATCCGCACCGCGTTCCACCCCTTCGAAGAGGCCGATGATTGGCCGGCGGTCGCGCAGTTCCAGGAGATGCTCGGGGCGATCCCCGATGCGAAGATCGCGGCGCTGGGCGTGCAGGCCATGTCGGCATGGTTGTTGTTCTCGGTCGCTGCCAACGAGTGTGCCGATGCGAACGATGGTCTGATCGATCGTGAATGCATCCTGGAGCAGGCAGCAGCGGTGGACGACTGGACCGCCGGCGGCCTGCACGTCCCCACCGACCCGGGCTCGGGCAACCCGCCCGAGTGCGGCATGTTGCTCCTCGTCACCGACGGCGGCTTCGAGCGCCTCTACCCCGAGGTCGGCGGTGAGGGCGATGACCAGAACGGCTTCAGCTGCCCCGAGGGCAGCATCGTCGATGTCGACGTCTCCGAACTCGGCGAGGGCAAGGTCGACCCGGACCGGCCCAACTGATCTGACTGCCACGCCCGGTCCGACGGTCATCCGGACGGACCGGGCATCGCGTTCCCATGGACAAGTTCCTCGTCTTCACCATCGGCGGTCTGGCGACCGCGGCGATCTACGCCATCTCCGCGTCGGGGCTCGTGGTCACCTACACCACCTCGGGCATCTTCAACTTCGCCCATGGCGCGTTCTCGATGATGGCAGCGTTCATGTTCTGGCAGGTGCACATCGCCTGGGGCGTGCCCGTGGTGCCGGCGATCATCCTGGTGGTGTTCGTGATCGGGCCACTGTTCGGCGCGATCGTCGAGCGCGTCATCATGCGCGGCATAGAGGGCACCACTGACGTCGTGAAGATCGTCGTCACCATCTCGTTGATGATCGCCCTGATCGGGCTCGCCAACGTGATCTGGGACCCCAACGTCGGCCGCCCGGTGCCGCCGTTCTTCGGTGGCGCCACCACCGAGATCCTGGGTGTGGTGGTGACCTACCAGCGGCTCATGACCCTGGGCGTCGCGGTCGCGGTCGCGGCGGGGTTGGCGTTCATGTTCCGCTACACCCGTCTGGGCATCGCCATGCGAGCGGTCGTCGATGACCGCTCGCTGATGATGCTCAACGGTGGCCGGCCCGGCCGGGTCTCGATGATGTCGTGGGCGCTGGGCGCCGGCTTGGCCGCCACCGCTGGTGTGCTGCTCGCACCCGAGCAGACGCTGAGCGCGACCACCCTGACGCTGCTCTTCATCAATTCCTACGCCGTTGCGGTCGTCGGGCGCCTGCGGAGCCTGCCCGGCGCGTTCCTCGGCGCGGTGATCCTGGGTCTGTCCCAGTCCTACGCGATCGGCTATCTCGACCAGTCCACCATGATCGGCCCGATCAGCCTGAGGGCGGTCACCCAGGCGTTGCCGCCGATCATGCTGTTCGTCGTCATGGTGATGCAGCCCCAGGATCGCCTGACCGCCAAGGGGACCGCTCGCCGCAGCATCCCGAGTCGCCCGCCGACCCTGCGGTTCGCCCTGGTCGGCAGTGTCGTGTTCGTCGCGGTGGTCGCGGCGCTGGGATCGTTGATCGCTGGTCCCGCCCTCAACCTCCTCCTGACCGGCTTCTTCACCGCGATCGTGACGCTCTCACTCGTGCCGCTCACCGGCTACGCCGGCCAGATCTCCCTGGCGCAGCTGACCTTCACCGGCATCGGTGCGGTCGCGATGGCCAGCTGGGGTGCGAACGGTGAGCCGTGGGCCGTGCTGTTGTCCGTGGGGCTCTGTGCCGTCGTCGGGGTGCTCGTCGCGTTCCCCGCGTTGCGACTCCAGGGCATCTACCTGGCACTTGCCACCGCGGCATTCGCCATGTTCTGTTCATCGATGGTGTTCAACCAGACCGCGGTCATGCCGGGGGCGAACCGTCAGGTGCCCCAGTTGGACTTCGGCTTCTGGGCCATCGGGAGCGATTACAGCCAGCTGATCTTCTCCGCGGCCCTCTTCGCCGCCATCGGTATCGGGCTCATCGTTCTGCGGCGTAGCTCCTGGGGCCGGCGACTGACCGCCATGAAGGACTCGCCGATCGCCTGTGCCACCCTCGGGCTGAACCTGACCGCCACCAAGGTCGGCGTGTTCGCACTGTCCGCTGCGATCGCTGGCGCTGCCGGGGCCACATCCGGGCGCACGTTCCTGGCCGAGACGCTCGCGCTACCGTCCTCGCTGTCGATCACCATGATCGCGGTGGTCGGTGGCATCGGCTCGGTGGCCGGTGCATTCTTCGGTGGCCTGCTGCTGGGTGCGATCCCCATCTTCGCCACCCTGTTCGCGGCGAACGCCATCGGCGTGTTCGCCTTCCTCTCGCTGTCGGTCAAGGACTTCCTGTCGTTCTCGCCCGGACTGATGGGGATCAGTCTGGGGCGCAACCCCGAGGGTGCCGCCCCGCAGATCGGCGCCGGGTTCCGGGCGGTGGGCCAGTCGGTGCCGTCGCTCGTCGTGACCACGGTCGGGGCGAGCGGGTTGTGGCTCGTCACACGCCTGGATCTGCTCGACAAATGGTCCTTCTTCGCAGCGATCGTCGTGTTCGTCATGGCGATGGTGCCGCTGACGCCGCTGTTCTTCTCGCCCTTGCCCGGTCGCCGGTGGGCGATGGAGACATGGCTGGCGCTCGGGGTCCTCGGAGCAGCAGCCATCCCGTGGGCCACCGCGATCACCTCCAACGGCATGCGCGTCGTGCTGATCTTCGTCTACACGTTCCTGGTGGCCCGGGTCGCGATGGGCGTCCACGGTGCCGCTGAGGTCGCCACCGGCGACGCCCTGGCCGAGGGACCCTCGCCCGACGAGCTTGGCCTGTGGGCGCCGCTGACGAAGGCCGATGCCCTGGACGCCGGGCGTGCGTTGGGCCTCGACGAGGAGCTCCTGACCACCCCATCGCCCAACGGCTCCGACCGCGCAGGTGTTCCGGCATGAGCGTGCTCGAGGTGGACCGTGTGTCGGTCAGGTTCGGCGGCCACCTCGCGGTGAGCGACTGCTCGCTGCGCGTCGAGGGCGGCCGCGTCAGCGGACTCATCGGACCCAACGGGGCAGGCAAGACCACCACGTTCAACGCGATCTGCGGCGTGGTGCAGCCGTCGTCGGGGCAGGTCCGACTCGACGGACGGGACATCTCACGCATCGGCACGCACAAGCGGGCCCGCCTCGGTATCGGCCGGACCTTCCAGCGGCTCGAGGTGTTCTCGTCGCTGACCGTGCGCGAGAACATCCAGGTCGGTCTCGAGATTCGTCGGAGCTGGTCGCGGCGCAAGGGCGCCCTTCCGCAGTACCTGGCCGACGGCGGCGACCCGGGCCATGACGCCGAGATCGAGCTGATCCTGGACCGTCTCGATCTGGGCGGACTGGCGGAGGAGCAGGTGGGCGCGCTGCCCACAGGTCACGCCCGTCTGGTCGAGCTCGGCCGTGCGCTCGCCGCCCGTCCGTCGGTGCTGTTGTTGGACGAGCCGGCATCCGGCCTGGATGACAACGAGACCCAGGCGTTCGGCGACCTGTTGGTGGCGCTGGCCGCCAACGGTCTGGGCATCTTGTTGGTGGAGCACGACGTTGCGCTGGTGATGCGCGTGTGCGAGCACCTGTCGGTGCTCGATTTCGGCCAGGTGATCGCGACGGGCACGCCGGACGTCGTCCGGGCCAACGAGGCCGTGCTGGCCGCGTACCTGGGTACCGCACCGGTCGACGGCGGAGCACCGTCGTGACCGTCGCATCGGGGCGCATCACGCCCGCGGACGAGCCGCTGCTGGAGCTTCGTGGGGTGCGCGCGGCGTACGGGTCGATCGAGGTGCTGCACGGCGTGGACCTGTCGGTCGCGCCGGGCACTGTGGTTGCGTTGCTGGGACCCAACGGCGCGGGCAAGTCCACCACGTTGCAGGTCGCCTGCGGTCTGATTCCACCGACCTCCGGATCCGTGCTCCTCGCCGGCCGCGACGTCACCGGGGTCAAGGCCGAGGACCTGGCACGCAGCGGGGTCACGACGATTCCCGAGGGCAAGGGCATCTTCCCCAACCTGACCGTGCGCGAGAACCTGCTCATGGCCACCTACGCCGGCGCCACGATGCGTCACGTCGAGGCGGTCGCCTACGAGCGGTTCCCCCGGCTGAAGGAGCGGCGCGGCCAGGTCGCCGGCACCCTGTCGGGCGGCGAGCAGCAGATGCTCGCGATGGCGAGGGGGCTGGCGGTCGATCCCGCGGTCCTCCTGCTCGACGAGCTCTCGATGGGACTGGCGCCACTGGTCGTCGAGGAGTTGTACGGCATCGTCGGACAGATCGCCCGCTCCGGTACGTCGATCCTGGTCGTCGAGCAGTTCGCGCGTACCGTGCTCGGCGTCGCCGACGTGGCCGCGATCATGGTGAACGGCCTGGTGCGAAAGATCGGCACGCCCGCCGACGTCGAACATGAACTATCCGCTGCCTATCTGGGTGGGTGACCCCTGTGAATGAAAATGAAGCACGTATCGAACAGTTCAGGTCCGAGGTGGACGGCCTCAAGTTGAAGGGCGCCTCCGGCCAGGGCGAGCAACGACTCCTGGTCGTCGGCGTCGTGCTGACCGCCGTCGGGATCGGGCTCGCCGTGCTGGGGGCGGTCCAGGTGGGGGCGACCGGCGGCAACCCGGCCGACCAGCGCGCCTTCATGGCGCAGGGCTCCTTCATGGGTCTGGCATTGATCATCGCCGGCTCTGCGCTGTTCGTCAGGTATTCGCTGGCCCGGTTCATGCGCTTCTGGCTGATCCGACTGACCTTCGAGAGCCGTGCCAACACCGATCGCGTGGTCGACGCCATCGAGCGCGCCGCCGGGCTGCCCAGTTCCCTCGACGCGCCGATGAACCAGCACATCGCCCCGCCGTCGGATCGCTGAGTCGGGCCCATCGCAGCGGCCGCCATCGAGCGGCGCAGCGGATTTGCCCGCCTCTTGAGCAACCCATAGATTGCGCACGGTTTCACAAGCCCCCTGCCGTCGTGTCTCGTGCCGCCGGGAGTTCGGAACCACCACACCATGCCTGCCGACACGAACCAGCCCTCCGAAACGACCTCGGTCGCACAAGGCGCCACCCGCTTGATGAACCGTTCCCACGGTTCGTTCGAGCTGGCGTTGGCGCCGGTGATCCTGGCGTTGCTGGGGCTGTGGTTGGACCGCACCATCGGCACGGTGCCCGTGTTCACGCTGGCCTTCGCAGTCTTCGGCATCCTCGGCTCGTTCGCCAAGGTGTACTACGGGTACCGCCACTCGATGGCCGAGATGGAGCGCACCGGGCCGTGGGTCGGTCACGCCAGTACCGAGCAGTTCCGCTCCCAGGCCAAGGACCGCGCCGAGCGACTGTCCACGCCGCGGGAGGACGAGCGATGAGCGCCGACCCGGTGAGCGTCGACCCGACGAACCCGCGCCTCGAGGGCCCATCGCCAGCGCTGGCCGTCGCCATCGACATGGCGAAGCGGAGTCTGTGGATCGCTCCGGTGATCATGCTCGGCGCTGCGGCCATCTGGGGGATCGACGGCGTGTACTCCACGCTGTACGCGCTGGCCATCGTGGTGGGGAACTTCGTGCTGTCGGCCTACATGCTGGCGGTCGCGGGACGTATCAGCACCACGCTCATGGGCGGCGTGGCGCTCGCAGGCTTCGCGGTCCGCTCCGCCCTGGTCGTGACGGCGGTCCTGCTCGTGGTCAACCTCGACTGGGTCGAACTCGTCCCGCTCACGCTCACCCTGGTGGTGGCCCACATGACGCTGCTCTTCTGGGAGATGCGTCACATCTCGGGTTCCCTCGCGTTCCCGGGGCTGAGGCCGCCGCCCGAGCCCGCTCCCAACCCGTACCTGCCCGACCGCGACGTGGACGGGTCGGCCCCGGACCCATCGTCCGCTCCGAACCTCCGCTAGAAGGAGTCGCTCCGCATGTCTGGTCTTTCGACCCTCCTGAGCCCGCTGGCCATCCTCGCTTCCGAGAAGGACAGCCCGGTCCCGTTCCCCGACATCGCCGACATCGTCATCTGGCCCGCCTTCTTCGGCGAAGGGCAGTGGTACGAGTTCAACAAGATCGCCCTGATCTCGGTGGTTGCCTTCGCGTTCCCGGCGCTGTTGTTCTTCCTCGCCGGTCGCAACGCCAAGCTGGTGCCGTCGGGTCTCCAGAACCTGATGGAGATCAGCATCGACTTCGTCGAGAAGCAGATCATCGGTCCCGCGATCGGCAAGGACGGCATGCGCTACCTGCCGATGTTGATCTCGATGATGTTCTTCATCTGGATCGGCAACATCTTCGAGATCCTCCCGACCGCCAACATGCCCGCCAACGCCCGCATGGCCAACCCGCTGATCCTTGCGCTCGTTGCGCTGGTCATGTTCGTCGGCGTCGGCCTGAAGCACCACGGTCTGGGCTACATCAAGGACGTTCTCTTCCCTCCGGGCGTTCCGAAGTTGCTGTACATCCTCGTCAGCCCGATCGAGTTGCTGTCGACCTTCCTCATCCGGCCGTTCTCTCTCGCCGTCCGTCTCTTCGCCAACCTGCTCGCAGGTCACATCCTGCTGGTCACCTTCGCCGTGTTGTGCATCGCCACGTTCGGCCAGGGACTGCTCACCGCCGTCACCGCGCTCACCTTCCCGCTCCTGATCTCGTTCTTCCTCTTCGAGTTCATGGTGGCGTTCCTCCAGGCGTTCATCTTCGCCCTGCTCACAGCGGTCTACATCGGAAGCTCACTGCACCCGGCGCACTGACGCGACCCCGGTCAGCCAGTTCATACGTACCAGCACACCGACCCACAATTCACCCAATCGGCCTCTCACCCGGCCACCGAAACAGGAGACACCCAATCCCATGAACGGTCTTTCCACCGCAGTCCACACCGTGGCCCAGGCCTTCCCGGAGGGCACCACCCCCGATGAGGCCAAGAGCATCGCAGCGGCGTCCAACGCTGCCTTCGCCTACGGCCTCGCCGCCATCGGACCCGCCATCGGCATCGGCTACCTCGTCGGCCAGTCCGTGCAGGCCATGGCTCGTCAGCCCGAGTCGGCCGGACAGGTCCAGACCACGATGTTCCTCGGCATCGCCTTCACCGAGGCGCTGGCCCTCATCGGCTTCGTGGTCTTCATCCTCCTCAAGTTCGTCTGATCCTGCGGGCCGGCACGTGCTGGTCCTCACCGCCCCAACCAGCCATCGACCGTTCCGCCCGAGCGGCGGAGTCCGAAGGAGTTGAAGATGCTCGCACTTCTCAACGTGCTGGCTGCCGAAGTCGCCGAAGAGTCGACGATCAACCCAGTTGTGCCCGATAACCTGGGCGAGCTTTTCTGGGGTGCGATCAGCTTCTTCGGGCTGTGGATTGCCATGCGCTACGTGCTCCTGCCCCCGCTCATGAAGGTGCGCGAGCAGCGCGCGCAGCAGGTGTTGGCCGACCAGGAGGCCGCCGCTGCGGCTGAGGTGCAGGGCGAGCAGGTCCGGCGCGACTACGACGCCACACTGTCCGAGGCTCGCCATCAGGCGGCAGGAGTCCTCGAGGAGGTCCGCCTGGCTGCCGAGGCCCGCCGGACCGAGGCGGTGCGTGCTCGCGAGGCTGAGCTGGCCGCCGAACGTCAGGCAGCGGTCGTCGGGCTCGACGCCGCCAGGGCGGGGGCGTTGGGAGAGCTGAAAGAGGACGTGGCGGATCTCGCTGTCGCCGCTGCGACCAAGGTCGTGCGAAGCGATCTGGACCCGGCTGCGGCCAGGGCGAGCGTCGAAGAGTACGTGAACACCGCCGGCGAAAGCCGCTGAGGAGCTTCGACATGTATGACTTCGACGTGTTCGCGAACATCCTCGGCGTCGCCAACGGCCTGTGGCTGGCAGGTGACCTGCGGAAGGTCGCGTGGAAGGGCGTCTCGTTCTTCGTGATGGCGTTCATCATCTGGAAGTTCGGCCGCAAGCCCTTCATGGACATGCTGAACAACCGCCTCGATCGCATCCGCACCGAGCTCGGCGATGCAGCCCAGGAGCGGCTGACCGCCGAGGCCGAACGGGACCGCATCAAGGCGGCGTTGGCCGATTCCGACGCGGAGGCCAGCCGCATCCTCGCCGAGGCTCGGTCAGCTGCCGAGCGGCTCGAGATCGACACCGCCGCTCGGACCGAGGCCGACCTCCTGCAGCTGCGGGAACGTGCCTCCGCGGATCTGTCCGCCACGCGGCGTCAGGCCGAGGCCGACCTGTCCGCAGAGCTCTCGAGGCTGTCGCTCGGTGCGGCCGAGCGGGTCGTGCGCGACTCGCTCGATGGCGTATCCCAACAGCGCTTGATCAACGACTACATCAGCCAGGTCGGCGCACAGAACTGAGGAGCGAGATGAGCGACAACCGGATCAACGCCTACGCAGACGCCGCACACAGCGTCGCACTCGCCGAGGGCAATCTTTCCGAGGTCGAGGACGAGCTGTTCAGGCTCGGCCGAGTGTTGGAATCGAGTGATGAGCTGAGGTCCACCCTGACCGACGCGCACCTGCCGGCAGCGCGACGCCAGCAGATCGTCGAGGACCTCCTCGAGGGCCGGGCCACGACCACGACGGTCGCGATCGTCTCGATGATCGTCGGCGCAGGACGCGCCGCGGATCTTCCGAAGATCGCCCAGGACCTCGTGCAGCGTTCTGCGACCGACCGGGGAGAGGTCGTGGCAGAGGTCCGCTCGGCCGTTGCGCTCACCGACGAGCAGATCGCCCGCCTGTCGGAGGCACTCAAGTCCCGCATGAACCTCGACGTCACCGTGAAGAACGTCGTCGACCCCAGCGTCATGGGTGGCGTCGTCACCCAGATCGGCGACTCCGTCCTCGACGGCTCCGTCCGCACCCGACTGAACCAGTTGCGCGACGCGTTCTGATCCGTTCCGGATCGTCGCCCACGCACCCGTACGACCGCCGCCAGGAGACACCCGTTATGGCAGAACTCACCATCAACACCGCCGACATCTCGGCGGCGATCCGCAAGAACCTCGAGGGTTTCACTCCCGACGTCGAGCTGACCCAGATCGGTCGTGTCCTCGAGGTGGGAGACGGCATCGCCCGTGTCTCGGGCCTGCCCGACGCCGCGGTGAACGAGCTGCTCGAGTTCGAGTCGGGCCTGCTCGGCCTGGCGCTGAACCTCGATGAGGAGTCCATCGGCGCAGTGGTACTGGGCGAGGTCGACTCGATCGAGGAGGGCCAGACGGTCCGGGCGACGGGCAACATCTTGTCGGTCCCGGTCGGCGACGGCGTGATCGGTCGAGTGGTCAACACCCTCGGCGAGCCGATCGACGGCAAGGGGCCGCTGTCCGACGTGCAGGATCGCCGCATGGAGATCCAGGCCCCCGGCATCATGGGTCGCCAGCCCGTGGGTGAGCCGATGCAGACCGGTATCAAGGCCATCGATTCGCTGATCCCCGTCGGCCGTGGCCAGCGCGAGCTGATCATCGGCGACCGCAAGACCGGCAAGACCACCGTCGCCATCGACACGATCCTGAACCAGCGCGGCCTGGGCGTGAAGTGCATCTACGTCGCCATCGGGCAGAAGTCCTCGACCGTCGCACAGACGGTCGCCACCCTCGAGGAGCGCGGTGCGCTCGAGTACACCGTCGTGGTGGTCGCCCCTGCATCGGATCCTGCGCCGTTCAAGTACCTCGCTCCCTACGCCGGCTGCGCCATGGGCCAGCACTGGATGGAACACGGCGAGCATGCCCTGGTGGTCTACGACGACCTGTCGAAGCAGGCCGAGGCCTACCGACAGGTGTCGCTGTTGCTGCGCCGTCCTCCGGGGCGCGAGGCCTACCCGGGCGACGTGTTCTACCTGCACAGCCGCCTCCTTGAGCGTGCCGCGAAGCTGTCCGACGAGAACGGCGCCGGTTCCCTGACCGCCCTTCCCATCATCGAGACCAAGGCTGGCGACGTCTCGGCCTACATCCCGACCAACGTGATCTCGATCACCGACGGCCAGATCTTCCTGCAGGACGACCTGTTCAAGTCCGGTGTGCGCCCGGCGGTCGACGTGGGGATCTCGGTGTCCCGGGTGGGTTCCGCTGCGCAGATCAAGGCCATGAAGAACGCGGTCGGCACCCTCAAGTCCGACCTGCAGCAGTTCCGTGAGCTCGAGGCGTTCGCAGCGTTCGGCTCCGACCTGGATGCGGTGTCCAAGTCCCAGCTCGAGCGTGGCTACCGCCTGACCGAGCTGCTCAAGCAGGGCATCAACTCGCCGATGGTGGTCGAGGAGCAGTGCGTGGTGATCTTCGCCGGCACACGCGGTTACCTGGACGACGTCGACATGGCCGACGTCGCAGCGTTCGAGTCCGGGCTCCTCGAATGGTTCCGCACCCGTCACGCCGACCAGCTCGAGACGATCCGCACCAGCGGCAAGATCGGCAGCGACGACGCCTTCGAGGCCGCGATCAAGGCCTTCGCCGAACAGTTCGAGGGAACATCGGGCCCGGGCAGCGCTCCGGACCCAGAGGCACAGCCCGATGCCGACCTGACCGTGAAGAAGGCGCCGGCGCACCTGCCCGAGCAGGAGTCCTCGCGGGACGAGGCCTGATCCATGCCCGGAGCACAGGAACGAGTCCTCCGACGCCGCATCGCGAGCGTCCAGAACACCAAGAAGATCACCCGCGCCATGGAACTGATCGCCGCGACCCGTGTGGTCAAGGCGCAGAACCTTGCCAACGAGGCTCGTCCGTACTCCGAACGGATCACCCAGGTGATCCAGGATCTCGCGGCTGCCGGCGCGGATGTCGATCATCCGCTGCTGCGGCCGATCGACGTGGTCCGCAAGGTCGGTGTGGTGGTGCTGGCGGGTGACCGCGGCCTGGCCGGCGCCTACAATTCCAACGTCATCCGTGCCGCGGAGCGTGAGGTCGACGCCGCACGGGCCGCCGGGCGGGAATATGCGCTGGTCACCGTCGGCCGCAAGTCCGAGGCCCATTTCAAGTTCCGCAACTACGACATCGCTGCGAGCTACAGCGGGTTCACGGATCGGCCGTCCTACGACGACGCTGTCGCCATCGCGGCCCGGGTGACCGACCTGTTCGTCAACCAGGGCTGTGACCGCATCGACCTGGTGTACACACGGTTCATCTCCATCGGGTCACAGGAGGTCGCCGTGCGGCGGTTCCTGCCGCTCGCGGAGAAGGCCACGATGGCCTCCGGCGGTGACGCAGGCGCGACCGCCGGGTTCGAGTTCGAACCCTCGGCGAGCGCGGTGCTGGAGTCGTTGCTGCCGCGCTACGTCGAGTCCCGACTCTTCTCGGCGCTGCTCGAGGCTGCCGCATCGGAGCTGGCCTCACGTCAGCGGGCGATGAAGTCCGCGACCGACAACGCGCAGGACCTGATCATCAAGTACACCCGCAAGATGAACCAGGTCCGCCAGGACGCGATCACCACCGAGATCATGGAGATCATCAGCGGCGCAGAGGCGCTCGCCGATGACAAGGGGAGCCCCGAGGATCTGCTCCTCGACCACCTCGACACTGATCCGTTCCCGCACACACTGGGCCGCCGTGCGGCCCACGTCCCCCGTTCCGACACCGCCGGCTGAACCGCCGGCACCGACTTCGACATCGACCAGGAGACATCATGACGGTCACCGAACCACAGCTCGTCGACGGCAGGATCGTCGCCATCGCGGGACCGGTCGTGGACGTGGAGTTCCCGCCCGGAGCACTGCCCGGGATCAACACCGCACTCGAGTTCACCATCACCGTGCGCGGCGAGGACACCCTCGTCACTGCAGAGGTCGCGCAGCAGATCGGTGACAGTCGGGTGCGAGCGATCGCGATGAAGCCGACCGACGGCCTGGTGCGCGGCACCGCTGTGCACAACACGGGTGCCGGCATCTCGGTGCCGGTGGGCGACGCCACGCTGGGCCACGTGTTCAACGTGCTGGGCCAGCCGCTCGACGTGCCCTCGGTGGATGTGCAGGAACGCTGGGAGATCCACCGGCCCGCGCCGGCGTTCGACTCGCTCGAGCCCAAGGCCCTGATGTTCCCCACGGGCATCAAGGTCATCGACCTGCTGACCCCGTACCTGCAGGGCGGCAAGATCGGCCTGTTCGGCGGAGCTGGCGTGGGCAAGACGGTGCTCATCACCGAGATGATCAACCGTGTGGCCAGCCAGTTCGGTGGTGTGTCGGTGTTCGCAGGTGTCGGCGAGCGCACACGTGAGGGCACCGACCTGTTCATCGAGATGGGCGAGACGGCGCTGGGCGAGTCCGGCTCGGTGCTCGACAAGGCTGCGCTGGTGTTCGGCCAGATGGACGAGCCGCCGGGCGTGCGCCTGCGTGTGGCGCTGAGCGCGCTGACCATGGCGGAGTACTTCCGCGACGTCCAGGGCCAGGACGTGTTGTTGTTCGTCGACAACATCTTCCGCTTCACCCAGGCCGGCATGGAGGTCTCCACCCTGTTGGGCCGTATGCCTGCGGCGGTGGGCTACCAGCCGACCCTGGCCGACGAGATGGGCGAGCTCCAGGAGCGCATCACCTCGACCGGCGGCCGATCGATCACCTCGTTGCAGGCCGTGTACGTGCCCGCTGACGACTACACCGACCCGGCCCCCTTCACCGCGTTCACCCACTTCGACGGCACCACCGAGCTCAGCCGCGACATCGCCTCGCTCGGCATCTACCCAGCGGTCGACCCGCTGGCGTCGTCCTCGTCGATCCTCACCCCCGAGGTCGTCGGCGAGCGGCACTACGCGGTCGCCCGGCGGGTCCAGGAGATGCTGCAGCGCTACAAGGAACTGCAGGACATCATCGCTATCCTCGGTATCGACGAGCTGTCCGAGGAGGACCGCATCACCGTCGACCGGGCCCGCAAGATCCAGAAGTTCCTGGCCCAGCCGATGTTCGTCGCCGAGGTGTTCACCGGACTGCCCGGCATCTTCACCACCGTCGAGGACACCGTGGAGTCCTTCGAGGCCCTCATCAAGGGCGACCTGGACCACCTTCCCGAGCAGGCATTCTTCAACGTCGGCGGCGCCGAGGACGCGATCCGCAAGGCGGCCGAACTCGAGAAGTCCTCCTGATGGCTCTGCTCGTCGAGCTCGTCTCACCCGAGCGTGTCGCCTACACCGGCGAGGCCAAGATGGTCATCTGCCGCACGGCGACGGGTGACATCGCGTTCCTGCCGGGCCACATTCCCTTCATCGGGGTGCTGGCCACCCACACCGTGCGGGTGCTGCTCGACGACGGCGGTGACCAGGTCATCGCGGTGCACCAGGGGTTCGTCGAGGTGTCACCCCCCGAGGACGGCGACACCCGGGTGACCATCCTGTCCGACGTGTGCGAGCTCGCCGAGACGATCGACGTGGGTCGCGCGCAAGAGGCGCTGGCACGTGCCCAGGCCGACATCTCCGCCGACCCCGACGACGTCGAGGCGATCGCGGCGAAGGAGCGGGCCGAGGTACGCCTGTCGGTGGCGACGGTCTGATCCCGGTCCCGAGGTCCGCGCCGGTGTTACGCGCTGGAAGGATCAGGGTGACGGCTCGTGTCTGATCGGCTCGTCGCTGTGGCGTTGCTGCCCTCCGACGACCTGACACGGCAGGTGCAGGGTTTCCGTGCCGTCCTCGGTGACCCTCGACGGTTCGACCTTCCGCCGCACCTGACCCTGGTGCCACCGATCGCGCTCGGTGTGGCACATGACGTCGCCGCCCGTCGGCTGCTGCGTTCGGTTGCTGCCCAGCACACCCCGTTCCGCCTCGAGCTGGGGCCCGCAGCGACGTTCGCTCCCCGCACGGCGACGTTGCACCTGTCGGTCGGGGGCGAGCTCGGCGAGCTGGTGTCGTTGCGCGACGGGCTGCGTGCGGCGCCGTGGGACCGGCCCGAGGACCACGCGTTCGTGCCACACGTGACGCTGCTGTCGCACGCGACCCGATCGCAGATCGATGCCGGGCTCGACCTGCTCGTCGAGCCGTTGGGTGGCTGGGCCGTCGAGTCGCTGGTGCTGTTGGAACGCCTGCGGCTCCCCAGCGGGCCGATCTGGCACCCGGTGGCGGCGGAGCCGCTCGGTGGGCCCGACATCGTCGGCCGGGGCGGCATCGAGATCCATCTGCGCACCATCGACGTGGTCGAACCCGCCGTTGCCGAACTGCTGGACCCAGCGCTGGAGCAGCCGTTGCCGCACGGGAACCCGTGGCTGGTCAGCGTCGCAGAGACTCCGGAGAACCCGGGCGTGCCGGTCGGCGCGGCGCTCGGGCGCGCCGATGGATGCGGAGCGGTCGTCGAACGCCTCGTGGTGGCCGAGAGCCACCGGGGCCAGGGTGTTGCCCGGCACGTCGTTTCGCACTGGTGCACTGCTGCGGTGCGACGAGGGGCCGGGGTCGTGGCGGCGCGCCACGTCGACGCCGCGTTGGCGGGCGCACTCGGGTTCGTCCAGGTCGACGCCACCACCTGGTGCCGCCGGGTCGGCGCGCTCGACGGGCTAGGTTCGCCCACATGAGTCGGTGGTCCACAGCGTTGGTCACCGGTGCCTCCAGTGGCATCGGTACGTCGTTCGCACGTCTGCTCGCTGCTGAGGGAACCGACCTGATCGTGGTCGCTCGTGACGTCGACCGGCTGGAGGCACTCGCGTCCGAGCTCCGTGGTGCACACGGTGTGCAGGTCGAGGTGATGGCTTCCGACCTGTCTGCGCCGGTGTCGCGCGAGATGGTGGAGCACCGCCTCGCCGACCGGTCTCGTCCCGTCGATCTGCTGATCAACAACGCCGGCTTCGGCACCTCGGGTCCCTTCGTCAACCTTCCCGTCGCCCGTGAGGAGCAACAGGTCCAGCTGAACGTGGTCGCGGTGCTCCGCCTGACCGCTGCGGCGCTCGCTCCGATGGTGGAGCGGGGTCGGGGCACCGTGGTCAACGTGGCATCCGTTGCTGCGTTCGTACCCGTCCCGGGTTCTGCGACCTATGCGGCGACCAAGGCGTTCGTCTGTTCGTTCACCGATTCGCTCCACGACGAACTCGCAGGCACCGGCGTGACGGCGACCGCGTCCATACCCGGCTTCACCCGCACCGAGTTCCAGGCACGGTCCGACTGGACCGAGCAGGACAACGTGCCCGAGGCCGCCTGGTTGTCACCCGACGACGTCGCCCGGGCGACGCTGGACGGCGCGGCACGGGGGCGGGCACGAGTGGTCCCCGGCGCCGGCTACAAGGCGCTCGTGGGGATGGCCCAGATGGTGCCGGGTGCGCCCAAGCGGTGGCTCACCGGCCAGGTGCGCCGCCTCGCAGGGTGAGTGCGTTCCGCACGGCTGCGCGCCCGGGCGTTCAGACCTGCCGGTAGCGACGCACGGCGAGCGGGGCCGCAACGACGGTGATGCCGACGATCCAGGCGAGCGCGGGCGCAACCATCGATCCCCAGGTGGCACCGGGCACCGGTTCGCCCAGCGACAGCGCTCGCAGCAGGTTGGCCACCAACGTCACCGGGTTGTTGCGGGCGACGGCCTGCAGCCAGTCGGGCATGGTGGCGATCGGGGTGAACACCGAGCTGACGAAGGTGAGAGGGAAGAGCCAGACGAACCCGGCGGTCTGGGCGGTCTCGGGGTCCTTCACCCCCATGCCGATGTTGGCCATGATCCAACACATCGACGATCCGAACGCCACGGCGACCACGATCATGCCCAGTCCCATCAGGATGCCGCCCTCGAAGCGGAACCCGACCAGGTAGCCGACGAGCACGAGCACGAGCGCGACAGCGCTGAGACGGACCGTGTCGGCGCTGATGCGTCCACCCAGCACCGCCGAGCGCACGATCGGCAGCGAACGGAACCTGTCGATGATGCCCTTCTGCAGGTCGTCGGCCAGCCCGACCGACGTCGCGGACGAGCCGAAGACGATGGTCTGGACCATGATTCCGGGGATCAGGAACTGTGCGTAGCTGATACCCGGCGGCAGCGCGGCGCCGATGGCACCCCCGAAGACGTAGTTGAACAGCAGCACGAACATGACGGGCTGGATCAGGGTGAACAGCACCAGCTCGGGGGTACGTGGCAGCTGGATCAGGTTGCGCCAGGCGATGATGCGCGTGTCGTGGATGACCGCGCCGATGCCGCGCGGTCGGATGTGCGCGGTGCGGGTGGGGGTGAGGGTGTCGGTCTCGGCGTCGGTCATCTGCGGGGTGACTCCTGGGTGGGTGCGGCGGTCGCGTGCTCGCTCGCAACGGCAGCGTTGCTGGTGGGTGTGGTGTGGCCGGTGAT